>ENA-OREN01001604-OREN01001604.1-marine-metagenome-genome-assembly--contig:-NODE-1604-length-25816-cov-4.783208_pt1 | contig 25816 bp, 24 predicted proteins | sample MGYA00248624_ERZ508555 | MGnify/ENA primary metagenome ERZ508555 (study PRJEB26222, sample SAMN06267773) | marine metagenome | isolation source: Saanich Inlet, British Columbia, Canada | place...
TGTTTATAGTGGCTAAGGCGGCTCTTGCGCATAGGTCCCATGATAACCCCAAAATCATGTTATCTGGGTCAGCCCCTTTATAATTTAGGCCATCGATACCCATAATTAAAAACAATAAACCGAGGCCTGATCGGTTTGTTGTTACCACTTCCAATTGCTCGGCCAATCTCCGACCCTGTGCAAGCGTCGGCTCGCGCAAATATTCAATAACTAGATTTCTAATCGGATTATATTGACTACCATCGTCAGCGTTATTGAATGCGATATCGATATTGCATTCGACATCTGACTTGGAATAGATGCTGTTAAGGAGTTCAAACATCTTTCCAGCAAGTGCGACAGGAGTTCCTCCAATTTGAGGCGGAATTTCCGAATGCTTGCCGGGATGCACGAGATAAGTGTGGATATGTTCTATTGGCAAGTTATTCTACCTAATCTCTGATTTCGATATTAAATTGCCACAAAATTCAACTGAACGAAGTGATGTTATAGTTTTATCTCCCATTAATCGTTAGTCAAGGTCATGTTCTAGTACTTTGTGTCCACAATTCTTAGGGGCAGGTGTTGAAAATAATTCCGAGCCCGTTTCACGCCAGTGTGTCCGATCGAGCCATCCCCACACCGGCTACACCGTCTTCCCATCCGATACCATTCGCGTCCAATTGGAGGATTATCATTGGTGGCTGAGCACAAATTTTCCAAACGCCTCCAGCGGGAGCCGACCCATCCCAGCGTTATTTTGGCCGATGCCTTGATCGCCATGGAATTAAAGATCGCCCCGGCGGCGCGCCATCTGGGTATTTCCCGCCAATTGCTGCACAAAATCCTAAGCGGATTGGCCTCCATCACGCCGAGGCTGGCGGTGCACATCGGCAAACTGTGCGGCAACGGCCCCGATCCCGATAATTCGACGCAACCTCATAATCGCCGCCTCATCTCTCCAATTTTGTGACCCGGTAAAGCCTGGAATAATGGCGTTGTCATGCACATATATAGCCTAGTTCAATGATATTACCGGAGCCGAGCATGCCAAAAGATAGCGAAACATTCCAAAACACCGACAATACAAATCCAGGCGATAGCGTGGCGAGCAACGAAGAAATCGTGAGTGCCGTGGCAACCTTGCGCGAAGACGTAAAAAAAATCGAGCAAGTTGCCGAGGAAATTAAAGCCATCGCCAACCAAACCAATCTTTTGGCTTTGAACGCGACCATCGAAGCGGCGCGGGCGGGCGATGCCGGTAAGGGGTTCGCGGTGGTTGCCGGCGAGGTCAAACAGCTATCGGGACTGACCAGCAAGGCAACCGAAAACGTCGCCGTGGTGCTTACGGAAATGAGCAATCAGGTCGACGTGTTGGAAGGTCTCGTTTAGGGCCTGGGCCAATGTAATTTTATGGGTTAATTGGATTTCAACGCTTATCCGGCATTATTCACCTCATCAAATATGGAGACGCAGATCTCCGCTACCGGATGAGGAATTTGCCATGCGTTTTAGATACCAGAAAGATGAATGTCTTGGGCGTTGGTGCGTCGTTGACAGCCATGCCGACGACAATTGTGTATCAACCCACAAGACCAAGAGCGCCGCGATATTGTCGATGTTCTGGTGTGAAGATATCTGGACCGAGCACAAGATGAAAACTACCGTCCCTGCTAATTTGGCGTAGATTACGCCGGCCAAAACCGGCGAGGGCGCCAATCAGTTTCTGGCAGCCGGCCCGTCCATTTATTTGGGCGGGCCGGTTTTTTGTGTTGGCGGGCACTGGACGATGCAGGTGGGGCGGGCTAAAAATTAATTGCCAAAATATTGAACTTATCAGGGGGCTCCCGCCGGCTTTATCTCTGGCGGGATCAGAGAAATTATGGATCAAAATTCATCAGACAATAGCCAAGCCTTCAAGTCCGAAGTTCGGCGCGACATGGCCATCGATTGGGATGTCCCCATCGTCATGGAAGACGGTGTCCAGCTTATGTGTGACGTCTTTCGCCCGGTGGAGGCCGGCAACTATCCGGTTATTCTGTCCTACGGGCCTTACGGCAAATATTTGTTGTTCGAAGATGGCTATAAGACCGCCTGGGACCGGATGATCACCAACCATCCCGATGTCGCCGCCGGCTCCAGCAACGAATATCAGAGCTGGGAAGTAGCCGACCCGGAAAAGTGGGTGCCCGAAGGCTATGTCTGTGTGCGCGTCGATTCCCGTGGCTGCGGGCGCTCGCCGGGCTTTGTGGAAGTCTGGTCGCCCAGAGAAGCGCAAGATCTCTACCAATGCATCGAATGGGCCGCCCAGCAGGATTGGTCGGACGGCAATATCGGTATGAGCGGGGTCAGCTATTACGCCATGAACGCCTGGCAGGTGGCCAGCCTTTCGCCGCCGCATTTAAAGGCCATCTGTACCTGGGAAGGCGCGGCGGACATGTACCGGGAATTGTCCCATCACGGCGGCATCCTCTGCACCTTCATGACCAACTGGTACGACATGCAGGTCTCTTCCGTGCAACACGGGCTCGGCTCCAAGGGCTGGCGCTCGGCAATGAACGGCGAATGGGTTTCGGGCCCGGCCGAGCTGACATCCGAGGAATTGGGCGCCAACCGGGAAGACCTCGGAAAATCCGCCCGCGACCATGAAATGGACGACGAATACTGGACCTCGCGCACCGCCGATTTTGCCAAGATCACGGTGCCGATCCTGTCGGCGGCCAACTGGGGCGGCCAGGGCCTGCATCCGCGCGGCAACTTCGAGGGTTTCACCCAATCGGCCAGCAATGACAAATGGCTGGAAGTCCATGGCCGTGAACATTGGAGCGAATTTTACACCGATTATGGCCGCGAAATGCAGTTGGCGTTTTTCGATCATTTCCTGAAGGGTGAAAACAATGGCTGGCAGGACCGCCGCCGCGTGCAGTTGCAGGTCCGCCACAAGGATAAATTCGTCGAGCGGTTCGAGGACGCCTGGCCGATCCCCTCGACCCAATGGACCAAGTTCTATTTGCAGGCCGATGGCCATGGGCTGACCGAGGCGTCGGGCGAGCAGGCCGCAACGGTAAGCTATCGGGGCTTTTCCGAAGGCGTCACTTTCCTGTCGGCGCCTCTTGAGGCGGAAGCCGAGATCACTGGCCCCATCGCCGCCAAACTGTTCGTGTCTTCATCGACCGTGGATGCGGATATGTTCCTGGTGTTCCGGGTGTTCGATGCCAGCTTCCGGGAAGTGACATTCCAAGGCGCGCTGGATCCGCATACGCCCATCGCCCAAGGCTGGCTGCGTGCATCGCACCGGAAATTGGACGAGGCCCAGAGCGAGCCATACCGGCCCTTCCACAGCCACGATGAAAAGCAGCCCCTGAACCCGGGGGAGCCGGTGGAGCTGGATGTGGAAATCTGGCCGACCAGTATTGTGGTGCCGGCGGGCCACCGCATTGCCCTTAGCGTGCGTGGCCGCGATTACGAATATCCCGGCGAAGCCGATGCCGGACTGTCCAATATGAAAAACAAATTCACCGGCGTCGGCCCGTTCATTCATGACGATCCCACCGACCGGCCGAAGGAGATTTTCGACGGTGAGGTAAGCCTGCATTTCGGTACTGGTATGCAGCCTTATTTGCTGTTGCCGATCATCCCCAAGGGCTGACGGTCATGGACGGGAAGGCACTAATTATCGGCTCGGTAATGGCGATAATCGCCAGTTCGGCCTCCGCGCAGACGCCGCCGTCGCTGGCGGAAGAGGCGGCCTATCAGGGTTTGCACGCGGCGGCGGCGAAAGGCGATGTGGCAATGGCGCGCCGTCTGATTGCCGCCGGTGTCAAGCTGGAGAGCCGCGATGGCAACCGGCGGACGCCCCTGCACGTGGCGGCGTTTAAATCCCACGAGCCTATTGTCCGCATGCTTTCCAAGGCGGGCGCCGATATGAATGCCCTCGATGGCGATGCTTATGACGTGGTTACCATCGCCGCTGTTGCGAATGATACGGGCATGCTGCGCCTTGCCTTAAGCTTACAAGGCAGCCCCAAAAATATCACCAGCCCCTATGACGGGACCGCGTTGATCGCGGCGGCCCATCTGGGCCATGTGGATGTGGTCCTGCAATTGATCGGCGCAGGCGCGCCCCTGGATCATGTCAATAATCTCGGCTGGACGGCGCTTATCGAAGCGGTGATCCTGGGCGACGGAGGGCTCCGGCACACGCGCATCGTTGCCGCCTTGATCAAGGCCGGCGCCGATGCGTCCATCGCCGACCGCCAGGGGGTGAGCCCGCTGGCCCATGCCAGGGCCAAGGGCTATGACGCCATCATCGCTGTGCTGGAACGGGCCAAATAGTTCACCAAAGCTTTGGCAGCGGCACATGGCCCGCCACGCCGCCATCGGTCAGAATGGTCTGGCCGGTGATATGGCTGGCAAGGCCGGACGCCAGAAACAGGATCACGGACGCGATCTCGGCGGGCTCGGCGGCGGCGCCGATGGGAATGACCTTGGCCAAGGCGTCCCAACCCTTATCGCCGACAATTTCGCACAAGCGCGGCGTTTTGACGAAGCCCGGCGCCACCGCGTTGACGCGCACCGATGGCGCCAGTTCCTGGGCCATGCCTTTCACTAGATGCAGCAACGCTGCCTTGGCGGCGCCGTAAGCGGTCTGCCCCGGCAGGCTGGTCATGCCCGAAATGGAGCCGACAAAAACCATCGAGCCGCCGCCGCTTATCGTAACCGCGTGGCCGCCGATCTGCATGGCCAAAAGCCCATGGGTAAGCACCACATCCAACTGGTCCGCCCAGCCGGCGTCATCCACATCGGCCAAAGGTCCGATATCGGCGCGCCCGACAATGTCGACGACGCAATCCACACGCCCGGCGCTTTGCAAAACTTTATCGAATAGGATTTCGACGTCTTGGCGTTTGGTCACATCGGCGATCAGCGCTTCGCCGTTCACCTCAGCGGCCATGGCCTCGGCCCGGCTTGCATCCAGATCGACGCAAAACACGCGGGCGCCGGCTTGGGCCAAGGCCAGACAGGTTTCGCGCCCGATGCCGAAGCCGCCGCCGAGGACCACGGCGGTTTGCCCATCCAGGCGCAAAAGAGAAGGGTAATCAGTGGCCGGTGGCGTCGTAGGTTCGGACATTTCATTTCCAATCTGAAGTAGATCGTGACCGATCGGTGGCGTTGGCGGGTGTCAAGGATCTACACGAATTTCTGATAGATTGCGCCAAAAAATCGTAATAAACTTACTTGACTTGTGGTTATATTGCTTTATCTATCACCCAGTTGTTGATAATGTGTCGCGTTTTCATTTAGAGAGGGAAGCAGTAGCTTGCTCACATACAATAATAATAAAGCCCTGAAAACTACCGTTCTTGTACTCGGATTGGCATCCATAATGGCCACCGAGGCCGTCATGGCCAAAGCCGAAGAGGTCAAATTATATTCCGAGCGCCAGCCGTTTTTGATGAAACCGCTGCTCGAAGCTTTTACCAGGGAAACCGGCATCAAGGTGCACATGGTGTATCTCAAAAAAGGCATGGTCGAGCGATTGCGCGCCGAGGGCGCCAATACGCCGGCCGATCTGATCCTGACCGCCGATATCGGCAATCTGCATAATCATGCTAAGGCCGGGCTCCTGCAAAAATCCTCTTCACCCATATTGCAGGCGAATATCCCGGCCAAATTTCGCCATCCCGATGGATTATGGTACGGCCTTACTTCGCGCGCCCGGGTCATCTTCGCCCACAAAGACCGGGTCAAGCCGGGCGAGGTGACATCCTACGCCGATCTGGCCAAGCCGCATATGGAGGGCCGGGTATGCGTCCGCTCGGGCAAGCATATGTACAATATCTCACTACTCGCTTCGATCATCGCCGCCGAGGGCGAAGCGGCAGCCACCGAATGGGCGCGGGGGCTGAAGGCTAACCTCGCGCGCCGTCCGCAAGGCAACGACCGGGCGCAGGTCAAGGCCGTCTATCACGGCGAATGCGATGTGGTGCTCGCCAACACCTATTACATGGGCAAGATGGCAACCAACGAAAAATCGCCGGTGCAGAAGAAATGGGCGGCGTCGGCCAATCTGATTTTTCCCAACCAGGCGGGAAGGGGTGCCCACGTCAACATATCCGGCGCCGGCATCACCAGCCATTCCAAGAACAAGGCGGGCGCCATCAAGCTGATCGAGTTCCTGTCGGGCCATGTAGCCCAAAAAATCTACGCCGAGGGTAATTTTGAATATCCGGTCAAGGCGGGCGTCGCCTTGCACCCGATCGTGGCGTCGTGGGGAAGCTTCAAGGCTGATGCAGCCTATCTTTCGAAAATCGCCGAACAACGGGCCCTGGCCGCGAAGATCATGGATCGGGTGCGCTTTAACAATTAGGTACCCACGCTGGGAACAGACTTAACCGGATTACCACATGCCGTCAGATACCGCCGCCATTACCGACCAATTAGCCCCATCGGCGCAAAATGTGTCCTGGGGCTGGGTGAACCCCTGGACCATCGGCACCGCTGTGATCGCCGGGCTGGCGATTATGCCGATCGCCGCCATTGTCTGGATCGCAGCGGCGCCCGGCGAAGCCATCTGGTCGCATCTGGCATCGACGGTATTGCCGGGCTACATATTCAATACGTTGGTGCTGATGCTGGGTGTCGGCGCCGGCACTATTCTTATCGGTGTTGCCTCGGCCTGGCTGGTCAGCACCTGCCGATTTCCGATGCAGACGATGTTCGAATGGGCGATGCTGCTGCCGCTGGCCATGCCGGCCTATGTGATCGCCTATGTCTATACCGATATATTCGAGTTTGCCGGGCCCGTGCAGGAAGTTTTGCGCGATCTTTTCGGCTGGACGTCGAAACGGGATTACTGGTTTCCGGAAATCCGCTCCCTGGGCGGTGCCATATCGATGATGACGTTGGTTCTTTACCCTTACGTCTATCTGTTGAGCCGCGCCGCCTTCATGGAGCAATCGGTGGGTGTTCTGGAAGCCAGCCGCGTGCTGGGGCGGGGGCCCTGGGGGAGCTTCTTTTCGGTCGCCTTTCCCCTGGCCCGCCCGGCCGTGGTGATTGGCGTGTCCTTGGTAATGATGGAGACCTTGAATGATTTCGGCACCGTCGATTTCTTTGGCGTCGCGACCTTTACTCTCGGCATCTATGATGTTTGGCTGAACATGAACAACGTGACCGGCGCCGCGCAACTGGCATTGACGCTGCTCATCTTCGTGATCGTGCTGGTCCTCGCCGAACGCTTTGCGCGGGCGAAGAAGCGCTATTATGTTTCCTCTGGCAAGTATCAGCCGTTGCCCCGCTACCAGCTGCTTGGGCCCGCAAAGTGGCTTGCGGTCGCGGTTTGTGCCGCTCCGGTATTATTGGGCTTTATTCTGCCGGTGGCGGTCTTGGGCTTTTATGCATCGGCGCATCTGAATCAGTTTACCAATAGCGATATGCTGCGCTTCGCCGGTAATAGTATTCTATTATCCACCCTGGCCGCCATTCTGGCGGTATTGATCGGCACCTTCATGGCCTACGGCATCCGCTTGCGCGGCGAGAAACTGCTCAAGACCATCGTGCGCATTGCCAGCCTCGGATACGCGGTGCCGGGATCGGTGCTGGCGGTGGGCGTGCTGGTAACCTTGGGAGCCCTCGACAATTCCATCGACGGCACCATGCGCCGCAGCTTCGGCATTTCCACCGGGCTGCTTCTTAGCGGCACCATCGTTGCGGTAACCTATGGCTATCTGGTGCGCTTCCTGGCGTTGTCCTTCGGCAGCGTCGAGGCCAGCCTCACCAAGGTCACGCCGAACATGGACGGCGCCGCCAAAAGCCTTGGCCACGGCCCGCTCAGCACGCTCCGCCGGATCCATATCCCGATGATCAAGGGCGGATTGGCGACCGCCGTCATTCTGGTCTTTGTCGACGCCATGAAAGAGCTGCCCCTGACGGTTATCCTCCGGCCCTTTGATTTCCATACCATGGCCACCATCGTCCATGAGTTTGCCTCCGACGAGCAGATCGGCGAGGCGGCGCCGGCGGCCCTGGCGATCGTCGCATTTGGCATTTTGCCGGTAATCCTGTTAAGCATGGCCATCCGGCATTCACGCCCCGGCCATAGCCAAGGATAGAGTTCAGTGGAAGGATTGCACATTCATGGCGCCGCCCACGCCTACGGCGACAACCAGGTCTTATCCAAGATTTCTATGGTTGTTCCGGGCGGCGAATTGGTGTGCCTGCTGGGCCCATCGGGTTGCGGCAAATCCACCTTGCTGCGCCTGGCCGCCGGTCTGGAAGTTCTGCAGGAAGGCTCCATCGTCATCGATGATGTGACGGTGGCCACCAAGGAATTGCACGTGCCACCGGAACAGAGGCGCATCGGGCTGATGTTCCAGGACTATGCCCTGTTTCCCCATTTGAATGTGATCGACAATGTGAGCTTCGGGTTGCTGGGCATGGCTAGGGCTAAGGCGCGGGCGATTGCGCGCGAGCGGTTGGACCAAGTCGAGCTTGCCCATTTAACCGAAGCGTTTCCGCATATGCTGTCTGGCGGCATGCAGCAGCGGGTGGCGCTGGCCCGGGCCCTGGCGCCGGAGCCCAAATTGCTGTTGCTGGACGAGCCGTTTTCCGGCCTCGATACCAATATGCGCGCCTCCATCCGCCAGATGACCCTGAATGTGCTCAAACAGTCCGGCGTCGCGACCCTGATGGTAACCCACGATCCGGAAGAAGCCATGTTCATGGCCGACCGGATTAAAATCCTCGGCCGCGGCGGCAAAATTTTGCAATCTGGCGACTCCCACGAAATCTATTATCATCCTAACAACGAGTTTGTAGCCCGTCTGTTTGGCTTTATGAATACCATCAAGGGCACCGTCCAAAACGCCATGGTGCAAACCCCGTTTGGCCCGGTTCCGGCAAATGGATTTGCCGACGGCGAGCCGGCGCAAGTGCTGATCCGCCCGGAAGGGATCGTGCTCTCCTCCGGCGGCCAGGATGGCGGCGAAAGCAGCGGCGGCATACCGGTTGAGGTTAATTCGACCCATCTTCTTGGCCATTTTAGCGTCGCTAGTCTGAAAATAGCTGCGGACCGGAATGGCGCTCAGGAATTTTACGTCCGTGTGCACAAGGAATTTCTTCCCGAATTGGCAGGCCGGATTACCGCCCGCATCGATCCGGAACAAAGTTTCGTGTTTGCCGATGACGCGACGGTGCCAGGCGAGCCGATGCTCGACGATCTAAACATTTTGAGTCCGGAGCTGAAGACGCTATTATCGACGGGCTTGGAACCTCAGGATAAAGTCCAGAAACAGGCCGAGGCGGCGGAATAGGTTTTGGAATTTGTCCCGACATCGATAGAAAGGGGGAGTATTGAGCAATGTCCGAACTATCGAAATCATTTGAAATGGAATGCGAAATTCTGGATCGCGACCATCAGGAATTGATGCAACAGATCGATAAAATCGCTGCCGTGATAGACGGCAATGACGATGGGCGCTGCGCCAAACTGACCCCGGAAATGATCAAATTCGCCAAGCAGCATTTCACTCGGGAAGAGGCGTTGTTGATCAAGGTCGGCTATCCGGACGTCAAAAAGCACGCCGCCCATCACCAAAATCTGGATCACAAGATGGAAACGATTTTGGAACTGGCGGCGATGGCCGACGAAAATTCGTTGGCTGGCGAGAAATTGAAATCGGCGCTGAAATTTTTCCTGGCCGACGACATCATCGATGCCGATCTAGATTTCAAATCCTTCGTCAAGGACCGGGATATCTGACCGATCCTCTGGTCAGTTTTATTGCAAATGCGTTGCAGCAGGCCAAATCCGCATGGCGATTATGTTTGCCGATAAATAGCGGGGCTGCGCCTTGACTCTCCTCCTTCCCGTTGCTCCATTGCGGCGGGCGATTCTGTTCCTGAATTCTGGAAAATCATGCTGACAATTGTTGTTACCGGTATCCTTTTGGGCATGCGCCATGCCCTTGAAGCGGACCATGTGGCCGCCGTGGCGGCGCTGGCGACCGGCAGTCGGGGCGCTCGCCAGACATTACGCCTCGGCCTTGCCTGGGGGGCCGGGCATACCTTGACCATTTTCGCTGTCGGCAGCGTTGTCTTGTTGCTTGGCGCCACCGTGCCGGAACCCATCGCGGCCGTGCTGGAAACCGCCGTCGGCGTCATGCTGATCTTGTTGGGCGCCAATGTGCTGCGCCGCATGATCCACGAGCGGGATCATTTCCATCGACACCGGCATGGCGCCGCCGCCCATTTTCATGCCCATTCCCACGCCGGCGAAGGGCAGCATGATGCCTCAAAGCACCAGCACCGGCATCAGCGTGCGCTCACGCTGCGCGCCCTGTTTATTGGCACCGTGCATGGGCTGGCCGGCTCGGCGGCGCTGGTGATGCTGACCCTCGGCGGTATCGGATCGACCGGCCTCGGCTTTTCCTATATGGCCCTGTTCGGCGTCGGCTCGCTGATCGGCATGGCGGCGCTTTCGGGCGTCATCGCGGTTCCCTTGCGCATCACGAGCTTGCGCCTCACCTGGGCCTATAATGGTCTTACCGTCGGCGTCGGCCTGGTGTCGGTCGGCCTCGGCGCGGCGCTCTTGATCGAATACGTGCCACTGATCGCCGGCTAACCGCCGTTGATCGCCGGCTAATCTGCGTCCTTCCACGGCACCTCGGCGCCGATTAGGATGAAGGCCATCATGCAGGTCTTGCCGGAGCGGTTGGCCCAGGAATGATAGGTGCCTTGCATGACCACGATGTCGCCGGCCGTCAGGTGGGTTTCGGAATCGTCGAGCAACAAATCGATCTCGCCCTCCAGCACCAGCCCATAATCAACGCTTTCGGTCCGGTGCATGCCCATGGCCCGTGCCGTCGGCGCCCGGTTAATGCCGGGCTGCGGGTTCTCCGACTGCTCGCGCATCATAGTCTCGATCAGCCTTTCGGTTTCCTCGGCGCTGTGCTCGGTCTCCGGCGGAATCTCGAGAACGCGCAAGATCGATCCGCCCATGGGCGGCGTGATGCCGATCTCGCGCGCCGCATTGTCGGTACCCGAAAGCTTGGCCGGGGTTTCGTCCGTCACCCACAAAAGCGTGGACACAGTGGGGCGCCCGGGCCGCTGGACTTGGTTGGGGGCATCGCCGTTGAACAGGAATACCGCCTTGCCGTTCTCATCGTGGCCGGTCACGACCCGTCTTACACCGCGTGCCATTATGCTTCTCCCCTTATTTTCTAACCTCGAGCGTGATTTGGTATTCCTTGATGACGTTCAATTCCACGCGCGCTTTTTCGAGCAATTCCTCGATACTGACCAGGACATTGCCGCTCGCGTCTTTGAAGCGGTCATCGGGCGTTACGGTGGCGCTGAGCATCTTGAAATCGGTCCTGGTATAGATCGCGAGCTGGGTATTGGCGGCCTTCTCTGCCCGCCAGCGCTCGTTCACTTCCAGGTCGAACATGGCCAACGTGTCGGGCAGGATGGCGCGCACATGGGTGGGATCGGTGATGAAATCGTCGTGGCGCGGGTGCGGCACGTGAATACGCACCGCCGCACCCGCCCGGCAAACCCGGTACAGCTCCTTCATAATGCCTAAAAACACATCCGTATCCTGGCCCAGATGTTCGAGCACATGGTTGAGCAAAACCTCTTCGGCGGTTTCATCGTCAAACGGCCAGGGGAATTGCTCCAGATCGTGGACCACATCGGCACCGAAATGTCCGTATTTGTCCACATTGACCCAGCCATCGATCTTGAAATCGCCGCATCCGAGGTTGAGGCGCATGGCCCGTTACTGCATCGGTGAGAAGGCAGAAGCGCGCATGATCTTGGCGAACTGCATATCAGGCGCGGGGCCGCCGGCGTCCTGAATAGCCTCGGTGGACCAGATTTTGGCCGCATCGGCGCCCGCCAGAATATCGCTCCGCTCAACCAGGCTCTCATAAGCCCAGATATGGACGACCTTGTTCAGCGCACCCATGTCGGTGTGCATGACCGCTTGGATGGGCAAATCTTTGCCGGCGCCGGAAATGATTTTCTCCCATTCGCCGCGCAACCCGCGCACCTTGCCCGGCTTGTATTGATCGGTGCGCATTTCGTAGATGGGCCCCGGGTTGCCAGGCTGCATCTTGTCGGCAAACGGCATGGCGTTGAACAGCTCCACATTTTGGTGGGTTACTGCGTCGCCCAGCCCCGGCGGCCAGGTCGAAAGCTTGTTGACTTCGCCCCGAACCCTTTCCCGGTGGGCCATGTCGTCCCACGGCCAGACCTGGATGATCTGGTTCATGGGCCCGATCTCGGTATGCCAGAAAGCGGCCAGGGGGTGGATGTCTTTGCGCGTATCATAGCCGGCGCCAAACCGCTCCAGCACATCGGCGAGAACGCCGAGCCTGACCGTATAGGTGCGAAACTCGTAAACCATCAGCCGCTCCCCAGTATCCAATTTATTCTGTTTGGGATTTTCGGTTTTTTCACCGGCGAGGGCAAGCGGGCCGTTTCTTGGCCTTTTTCTGATCCCCCAAATATGTTTTGCTCAAGCTTCAACATATTTGGGGAGGAGACGATCATGGCGGTTCAAGGTGATATCCAAGTCATAGCCATCGAAGAACATTATCTGGATGCCGAGGTGGACGGATTGATGGGCGACGGTCACAACCCGTTCCGCGCACGCCTGTCGGATTTGTCCGATGTGCGCATCAAGGAAATGGACGCCGCCGGCATCGATATTCAGGTTCTCTCCCATTGCCCGCCGGGCGCCCAGGCGTTTGGTGCCGAGGCCGGCGTGGCGTTGGCCACCGCGGTCAATGACCGGCTCGCCGAATTTGTGAAAACCAAGCCTGACCGGTTTTCCGCCTTCGCGACGCTGCCGACGCCCGATGCAAAGGCGTCCGCCGACGAGTTGGAACGCTGCGTCAAGACCCACGGCTTCAAGGGCGCCATGGTGCACGGGCTGACCGAGCTGACCTTTATCGACGACAAGCGCTTCTGGCCAATCTTCGAGCGGGCTGAGGCCCTGGACGTGCCAATCTATGTGCACCCGGCGCCGCCGCACCCGACATTGGTGGATATCTATTTGAAGGATTACGCCGAAGAGTATCCGCAAATTCTTGGCCCCGGTTGGGGCTTCACCATGGAAACCGCGACGGCGGGCTTGCGCCTGGTCCTGAGCGGCGTTTTCAAAAAATATCCCAAGCTTAAAATCATCCTCGGCCATATGGGTGAGGGCTTGCCGTTTCTGTTGTGGCGCATCAATCACACCATGACCAAAATGGGCGCGCCGGGCTTTGAGCCGTTGCCGTTCAAGGAAATTTTTTGCGAGCATTTCCACGTCACCACCAGCGGCAACTTCTCCGACGCGGCGCTTTTGTGCAGCGTCATGGAGATGGGCGCCGACCGCATCCTGTTCTCCGTCGATTGGCCCTATATAGAAAACGCGCCGGGCACGGCCTGGATGGAACAGGTGCCGCTGGGCCGCGAAGACCGCATCAAGCTATTGAACGGCAACGCCAGAAAATTGTTGAAAATGTAGTTTCGGGGGATAGTAGCATGGCTCACGAAGATGCGCCCAGTGTCCGGCGCTATGAGGAACAACGCTGGCTTATCGATACGGTGATCGGCACCGTCGGCATCGAATGGGATCAGGCGCGCGTTGTCTATATGAGCGCGCCCGGCGGGGTTGAGGCGTTGGCCGAGTTCCGCGCCACCGCCGCCCGCATCCAGAAATACGCCGATATCGACCGCGAATTTGTGACCCAGGCCAAGCGCCGCCAAGCCAAGGCCAAGGCCGCCGAAGATGCCGGCAACCGGGTCTCGGCGCGGGAAAGCTATTTCATTGCGTCCCTGTTGTGGGCGACGGCGCGCTGGCCCATCCATAGCGCCACCGAGGCATTGTTGGAGATGGAAGTGAAGATGAACGAATGCTTCGATAAGTTCATTGGGTTCGCCGACCGCCCCATCGAGCGGGTGGAAATTCCCTTCGGCGATCAGTTCTTGCCCGCTTATCTGCACCTGCCCCACGCACCCAAGGACGGCGAGACGTTCCCCTGCATCGTTACGTCCCAAGGCATGGACGGCTGCAAGGAAACGGCGGTGTCCATCTATGGCGACAAGGCGCTGGAACGGGGCATCGCGGTTCTGGGCCTGGACGGGCCGGGGCAGGGGGAATGTTTTTCGCGCCGGGTGCTGGTGACCGCTTCCAACCATGGCGACGCGGTCAGTGCCGCCTATGACTGGCTGGAGGCGCGCACCGAAATCGACAGTGACCGGTTGGGTTTCCGGGGCACCAGTTTCGGCAGCTATTTCGGCGCCGTTGCCGCCGCCGCGCTTGGCGACCGCATGAAAGCCTGCGTGCTCGCGGCCGTCTGCCAGGAGCCCGGCTGCAACACCATCTTCAACCAAGCCTCGCCGACCTTCAAGATGCGCTTCATGTATATGGCCGGTTATACCGACGAGGCGGCGTTCGACGAATTCTGCAAAACTATTGATCTGCGACCCATCGTCGGCGACATCACCGCTGATGTGTTGACCGTCGCCGGCAGCGATGATGAGCTAAGCCCGATCGAGCATACCTATGATCTGATGGCGCGCATCAAGGCGCCTAAAAAGCTGATCGTCTATGAGGGCGCGCGCCATGGATTGTGGCAAGCCACATCGGTGGCGGCGGGCAAAAACCCGCACAACGCCATCGCCGACTGGTTGCAGGAGCGTCTGGTCAAGGGCGGCGATATGGCGTCAGAGCAGGTCCATGTGGACCCGTTGGGCCGCGAAACCGTATCGCCTTATTAAAAATTCTAGCGCGGCGCCATGCGTAGTGCGCCATCGATGCGGATGGTCTCGCCGTTCAGGTAGCCGTTCTCGCAGATATGCAGCGCCAATTGCGCGTATTCGGACGCATGTCCCATGCGTTGTGGGAACGGCACCGAAGCGTTGAGCGCGTCCAGGGCTTCTTGCGGTAAGCCGTCCGCCAGCGGCGTCAGCAAGACCCCCGGTGCGATGGTGCAGACGCGCACTCCCCTGCTGGAAAGATCGCGGGCGATGGGCACGGTCATGCCGACAATACCGCCCTTGGATGCTGAATAGGCAACCTGGCCGATCTGGCCCTCATAGGCGGCGACCGATGCGGTCATCACCACCACGCCCCGCTCGCCATCGTCGTTGAGCGGCTCGGCGGCAGAGGCATCGACCGCAAACAGGCGGGTCATGTTGAAGGTGCCGATCAGATTGACGGTGACGATTTTGGTATAAAGCTCCAACGAATGGGCCCCGTCGCGGCCAACGGTTCGGCTGCCCGCCGCGATGCCGGCGCAGTTGATCAGGATGCGGGCGACGCCGTTTTTTTCCTTGGCGGCATCCAGCGCGCCTTGTACGGAGGCTTCGCTGGCGACATCGCATGACAGGAAATCACCGCCAATGTCGGCGGCCACTTTATTGCCTTTGTCTTCGTTGAGATCGAAGATCGACACCAGGGCGCCTTTTTCGGCCAGGCTTCTTGCCGTTGCTTCGCCAAGTCCCGACGCGCCGCCGGTCACGATCGCCGCTATTCCGCTCACATCCATTTTGTCGTCACTCCGATTTTGAAATTATTGGTCCTATTTCATGGTCGCCGGCAGCCAGAGAGATATCTCCGGAAAGGCGATCAACAGGGTCATGATAATCACTTCGCAGCCAAGGAACCAGAAGCATCCTTTAAATATGTCGTGTAGCGCGATGGAATCGCCAACCACGTTCTTGACCACATAGACGTTGAAGCCCACCGGCGGCGTCAGCAATCCGATCTCCACATATTTGACCACAATAACGCCGAACCAGACCAGATTGAGGTCCAAGGCCACGAACATGGGCACCAGCACCGGAATGGTGATCAGCATGATGCCCAAGGGATCTAAGAACATGCCGAGGATCACATAGATGATCGAGGCCGCGATCACCAACAGGATCGGATCGCCGGCCCAGGCGCCGATCATCTCCACCATCATGGTGGAAACCCCAGCCAGCGCCAGGAATTTGGTGTACATCACAGCGCCCATGCCGACGAAGAAAATCTGCGCCGTGGTGCCGATGGCATCGCGCAACGACTCGATGAACAGTTCCAGGTTCATGCGTTTTTGCAAGATTCCGATAACCAGCGCCAAGGACGCGCCGGCGGCGCCGCCTTCGGTGGGCGTCACCACGCCGCCGTAAAGCCCGCCGATGATGCCTAAGATCAAAACCAGAAGTGGCCATACGTCTTTGAGCGCGGTCCAGCGCTCTTTTTTCATCTCGGCCAGCTCGTCGTCGCTGATTTTCGGCGCCAGATCGGGGTTGATGACGCAGCGGATCATGATCATGGCGGCGTAGATGCCAGCAGTCAGAAGCCCCGGAAAAACGCCGGCGATCAGCAATTCGACGATCGAAACCTCGGCGAAGATACCGTAGAGGACAAATAGGATCGATGGCGGGATCAGGGCCGCCAATGTGCCGGCACTGGCGACAACGCCGGTGGCGAGGCCTTTATCATAACCGGCGCGCACCATTTCCGGTGTTGCCAGCCGGGCCATGGCGGCGGCGGCGGCAATCGATGATCCACAGGCCGCGGCAAAGCCGGCGCAGGCAAAGTTGGTGGCCACCGCCAGCCCGCCTGGAAGCGCCGCGAACCAAAGCCTGGCGGCCCGGAACAGCGATGACGAAATGCCGGAATTGTTGGTAATCGCCCCCATCAACAGGAACATCGGGATCGCCGTCAGATCCCAATTGGCGGAAAATACGAACGGCGTTTCGCGAATAACGCCCAAGGCCACGTTCCAATTGGTGAGGTAGGCGAAGCCGAACATGGTAACGCCGCCAAGGGCAACGCCGATAGGCAGACGCAGCGCGATCAGCACCATGATCGCGGCCAGACTAAGCAAGCCGATGGAGAGTGCATCCATAATACTTATACTTCCCCGGCTTCGGAATTTTTGTCTATGGCGCGCCCGAAATCGCGGATGACGCGGACAACCAGATAGATAATCATTAACGCGCCGGCCAGTGGGAGCACGTACCGGCTCGGCCACAAAGCCATGTAGGAGCCGCCCACTTCCAGCGCTTCGCCCCGGTGCATTTGTTCAACGGCGCGGATAAAGGTCTGCCAGACAAACACGCAGACATAGGCCACGGTCGTCACCTTCAAGACCATTTCCAGCCAGATCATGATATGTTCGGGTACCTTCATGGTGAACAATTCCACCGAAATATGATCGTCGTTTTTCGCGATCCAGGCCCAGGGAAGATAAGCCACCGCAACCATGTAATATCCCGATACGATCTCGTTGGTGCCGATCAGAGGGGAGTTGAATATGGTGCGCCCGGCGACATCGGCGGAAACGTGGACCATCATCAGCGCCCCGGCGAGCAGTCCGGCCCACATCAGGATATGGATTGGCCATTCAAGCCATTTGAGAATTCGGTCCAAGAAAATATATCCCCCCGGCAGAAGGTTTAAGCCTGGCTGCGGTGATTGCTAATTAGAAAACGGAAATTGGGGCCCCAAATCCCAAGGGGCCCCATCGCAATTTCCAGTTCTACAACGTGTCCGGGTCCACTTTCGAATAGATGTGGGTCCAGACCAGATCGGTAAACGCATCGACGCCGGCGAGGGTGCGCGGAATGTCCTTGGTCAGTTTGGCCCATTTGACCAGGTTCTTCTTATACGCATCGATAATCGCGCCAGGATTGGCGACACCGAATTTCTTGGCGTTGGCGATGTTGCGAACCCGCTGCTCGCCATCATATTTGGCGAACAGTGCTTTGAAGCCGGCGGCATCCGCCTTGATCAGCTTGACCTTCTTTTTTTCCATGACGAACTTCAGGCTTTTGTTGTTGTCGTTGGTGAAATCGGACAGCGCCTGCATCGAGGTTACCCAGGCGGCCTGTTTCATATGGATCAATTTTTCAGATCGGGTCAGAGTTTTCCAGGCGTCCCGGTTAATCATCCAGCCGATGGCCGGGCCGGTGAGCCCGACCGGAAAGTTGGTAATGTTCTTGGCGAAATCGCCGTAGCCGAAGATTTTCAGCCAGGTGTGCACGCCGTTCTGGCAATCCAGACCGCCGCGTTGCAGCAAGGTGACCGCCTCGGGCAGGGTTGCCGCGACCGGTACTGCGCCGGCCATGCGCCACAATTCGGAATAGCCGCCAGTTGCGCGGAGGCGTTTGCCTTTAAGCGAGGCAACCGAAGGGTAGGGCGAACGGCAAGCCAGATAATATTGCGAAGACGTCCAGCCCGACAAAGGCGCGATGTTGATTTTCTTGAATTCTTCCAGGCAGGTCGGGCAATTCAAGTAAAAGGTTTCCATGGCCGCGCCGCTGGCGGTGGTGACGTCCTGATCGAATACGATGGTCGAATAGATGGTGTTCAGGGACGGCACCAAATTCGGCACATAGGTAGAAATGCCGAGCGCGCCCTGGATCAGACCGTTGGACGTGGCTTGAAAGCTCTCCTTCGGATTGGCGAGGGAGCCGCCGGGAACCAGACGCCATTTGACTTTACCGTTGGTGGCCTTGGAGATTTCCTTGATGACCTTGGGCCAGGTCACGCGGTTGACGTGGGACATGGCCGGCGGCCATGGCGCGTTGATGAATTCCTTGGCTTGGGCGGGCGTGGCCGGGGCCATGGCCGCGGCGAAGGCTGCCCCGGCGATAGCGCCGGCAGCCAGAAGCTTTACGTGTTTCAAACCAGAAGCTTTACGTGTTTCAAAATTGTCATCGGATTCTCCATTTCTAGATCTATATCAAATACAAAATACCAAGCTGACCGGATCGTCATGCCGCGCGGCAACCCGATTGCGCATGGGCGCACCGGGAATTATTGGATTTTATTGCGTGTTGCCTTCCCCCTGCCTGATCCGTTCAACGACGTGACCAAATTTGTTTTTTTAAAGACTACGTGCCGCCGCTGAATTGAGTCAAGGTGCAACTAGAGCGCTTGCCCCGAACCACTCAGCAACTATGATCCCGGAAACGCCAATACCGGCCAACGGAGGACACCCATGCGCTACGATCTGCACACCCATTATTATCCTGATACGTTTTTCGATGCCGTCCGCGACAGTGGCCAGGAATTCACCTTTGCCAAGGATCCCGTGGGGCGAACCATCATCCAGTATCAAGGCGCCCGTTTTTTTGGCATTACGCCGCCCATGACGGACCCCGAAAAGCGTATCGAGGATATGGACCGGGTGGGTATCGATGTCGAAGTAATCTCGCTATCGACGCCGAACGTGTTTTTCGCCGCGCCCAACCAGCAGGCCGGCGTGGCGCGGATGGTCAATGATTCCTATGCCGATCTGGTGGCTCGCTACCCGACCCGCTTCAAGACCTTCGCCTCGATCCCCATGGATGATCCGGACGCGGCGCTCATCGAGTTGGAGCGTGCCATGGATGATTTAAAAATGAATGGTGTTGTTTTGCTGTCGAATATTCAGGGGCGGCCCCTGACTGCGCCCCAATATCGCCCCTTCCTGGAAGAAGCCAACCGGCGCAAATTGTGTATTTTCATTCACCCGATGCTGCCCGGCAATGCCGAAGCCTATACGGAATATGTGCTGGGACCGATCCTCGGCTTTACCGCCGATACGACGCTGGCCGCCGCGCGGCTTTGCTATTCCGGCGTCTTAAAGGACCTGCCCGATATCCGATGGCTTTTGGGTCATGCCGGCGGCGCGGTGCCGTGGCTGATGGAGCGACTGGACAGTGGCTATCGGGATTTTGCCGAATGCCAGGAGAATATCGACGAATTACCGAGCTTCTATTTGAAGAAGCTCTATTACGACACGGTCACCTTCAGCCCGCACAATCTGGGTATGCTCCGCGATCTGGTGGGCACCGATCACATGGCCATGGGCAGCGATTATCCGCACCTGTTGGGCTCCATCGAAAAATCGGTGACATCGATCGAGGCGCTGCATATTCCCGAAGCGGAAAAGGAAATGATCTTCTCGGGAACGGCCTTAAGTATCCTCAACAATCTTTAGCCGCCGTCGATCAGCCGTTTCAGCCAGACCGAAATCACCGCCGGTTTGCCGGCGCGGATTTGCTCTAAGCCGCGCTGGATCGCCGGTCCTACCTCGGCCGGGTCATCGACATTCTCGCCATAGGCGCCGGCAGAGGCGGCTTCTGCGGCGAAATCGATGGGCGGATCGAAATAGCCGCCTTCGTAACCCGATTGGGTCGCATAGCTTTCTTGCCCAAAGGAATTTTGCACCGCTAATGTGCCCGTGGTGTAGGAGCGGTTGGTGTAGACAATGGTTAGAAACGGCGCGCCGTGATGGGCGCCGGCCCAGATCGCCGGCTGCGGCGTTCCGAACTGATAGAAGCCGTCGCCGGTGACGCAGATGATATCTTTGTCCGGCGCGCCCATCTTGGCGCCAAACGCCGCGCCCGGCCCCCAGCCGCCGGATGATCCCGGATTGCGGATGTAAGAGAGCGGCTTGCGGCAGCGCAGATATTCGCTGAAGCGCGACGGCCCCAAAGTATCATCGAGGACGATGCAGTTATCATCCACCGCCCGGCTGATCTGATAGGAGAGCCACAACGGATCAATGGGTGTGTCGCCTGAGCGGGCTTCGGCTTCGGTGATCAAATCGGCGATGCGCGCCGCCGATACTGTCGCCAATTTTTCCGAGCGCGCCTTGATGCGTGCTTTGTCGTCATCGGTGAGCAACGCTTTGGCCGCTTCGGTGACGGCCTTGATCGTGGCCAGCGGATCGGCGGAGATGCGCAAGTTGGCGGTAAACTCAAAGGTCGGCACCCTCAAGTTGGCGGGATCATGCCCGGCCGCCGCGATATACGCGTCCGCCGGCGGCGCGACATTGCGCCCTTCTGCCCAGGGTACTTCCACGTCGAGCACGAACAATGCATCGGCCTCGGCCACCGTGCTTTGCGCCTGATATAGCGGATGGTCGAACGGAAACGAGATATAGGCTCGCAGCGCACTTTCGGTGACCGCCAGGCCGAGCAATTCGGCCAATTCCACCAGCGCCGAGATGCTGTCCGGATTGCGCCCGGAGCCCGATACCACGCACACCGGATGGGCGGCAGCGATCAGGCGCTCGGCAACCTCCTTGGCGTCTTCGGGATTGGGCGGGCCGACGCGCGGGATGCCCAGCTCGATGGCGCTTGGGAATCCGTCTTCGCGCATGGGAAGGAACGTCAGCTCCTTCGGGATCGACAGATAGGACGGGCCCTGCGGCTCGCTCCTGGCCACCTGGATAGCGCGGGAGACCACGACGCCGGGATTATCCTGATAGGTCAGGCGCCGCTCCCACTTGGTGTAGTTGCGCACGATGCCGTTCTGATCGAAGGTTTCCTGCATCCAAATATGACCGCCCTCGGCGCGCGATCCGGGCAGCGTGCCGGGCGCCGAGGTGGGCGGATAGCCCGCCGTCATCAACACCGGCAGGCGCGAGCGCCAGGCCGTATGAATGGCGCCGCCGTAATGCAGCGTGCCCACATCCACATGCACGGCGGTGGCCGCCGGGCGCCCGGTGACGGCGGCAAAGCCCAGGGCCGCATTGAGGCTGATATGTTCCAACGGCACGGTTATCAGGCGTACCGGATTATTGTGGCCGAGGACGCGCGCCTTGGAGGTGGCTTCCTGGAAAAAACCGATGTCGGAGCCGGATGTGAAAAACAGATGATCGATACCGCCCGCCGCCATGGCAGCGACGATGGCGTCGGCGTAGGTGTCGACGCCGGTGTTGGATGTGCTGCCGGTTTTGCTTTCGTCCGGGCTCATGATTTGTCTCCCTGGGGTTTGAATTTGTTAAAGACTAACAGCAATAAATTATAGTGGCTAGCCGCGCCGCCTTTATGCCATCGCCGCGCTCCGGATGGCGTCCGGGGTGAGCGGCAGGCGGCGCATGCGGATGCCGGCGACGTTATAGATCGCGTTGGCGATAGCTGCGCCGGCCGGCCCTGACGAGGCTTCGCCGGCGCCCAGGAATGGCGCGTTCGGGCGCTGCATCAGGATCACCTCGATGTCGGGTACATTATCGAAGCGCATGATCGGGTAGGTATCCCAATCGCGGCTGGTGATGCCGTCCTGATCGAATGTGACCTCTTCATAGAGCGCCCAGCTTGCCGCCTGAATGAGGCCGCCTTCCATCTGCGCCGAAAGCCCGTCCGGGTCGACCACCTGGCCGGCGTCGGCGGCGATCACGGCCCGGTGCAGCTTCACTTCGGCAGCATCGGTCACTTCCAGCTCGATGCCAACGGCGGCGTAGGCTTGCACGTTCTTATAACGGGCAAAGCCAAAGCCCCAGCCGCGCCCCTCCGGCGGCTCCTCGGCACCGCCGCGCAAGGCCTTGGCAGCGGCTTCGATGCAATCACGCCCACGTTCATCGCTCAAATGGCTGAGCCGGAATTCCACCGGGTCGGCGCCCGCCGCCTCGGCCAGCTCGTCCATGAAGCTTTCGATTGCGAACACGTTGGAATAGGCGCCAAGGGTGCGCATGGCCGAGGTGCGCAAGGGTAGATCGCGCACCAAGTTCTTGATCAACCGCCGCTCGGGGAAATCATAGAGGGGATCCAGATTACGATGGATGCCGATATGAAAGCCCATGGCCGGTTCCGCGACCGGTGCATCCAGCGGGTTCTCCACCATACGCATGGCCAATAGCCGCGCCGCGCCGGCCCGGTTGGCGCCCGGGCGCGGGCGCATGATGTGGGTGTCGGAATAGGTCTCGTGGCTCCACTCGATCACCTGGCCATCATCGCCAAGAGACGCCCGCAAGCGCATGGCCATGGCCGGAGAATAGGGCTCCCACGCATGTTCATCGTCCCGGGTCCATTTCACCAGGATATGGCGGCCCGGAATTTGCCGGGCAACCAGCGCCGCGTCCAAAGCCACATCGTCGGCGCCGTTATGGCCGTAGCAGCCCGATCCCAGCGCGTGGTGCAAGGTGATGTCGGCAGGCTCCATTTGCAGCGCGTCGGACATGGAGATACGCAACAAATAGATGCCCTGGCTGTGGGTCCAGACGGTGAGCTTGCCGTCTTCGAAAATGGCCGCCGCCGATGATGGCGCGATCGAGCCGTGCATGGTGTAGGGCCGCTCATAATGCGCCGCGAGGGTAAGCCTCGCGTCTGCCGGCGGATTGCCGAGCGGTGGCACGTCCTGTTCTTGGGGCACGCCGCCGACCACCGGAAAGGCTTCCCGCCGGTTGCTGAGCAGGCTGTCGAACACGTCCTGGGATTTAAGCCCGTCGCCCATATTCCAGCTCACGTCATTGGCCAGCCGCTCGGCCGCCTTTACTGCCGTCCATTCATCGGACCCGGCGACGGCGATGAAGCTGCCGTTCACAACCAGCTCCAACCCCTGATCGGCGAGACGTTCGCCGGCGCCCTCGTCTATGGATTTCAGCTTCGCCCAATAGTGGGGCGGGCGCACCAGGCGGGCGTGCAGCATATCGGGCCAGACCATGTCATGGACGAACATATGGCCGCCGGTGACGATATCGCGCATCTCCTTGGCGACGGTTTTCACGCCCATATATTTGAATTGGTCCGGGGATTTAAGATCGATATCCTCGTCCACCTCGATCTCGAAGGCTTTGCCGCTCATCAGCTCCCAATAGCTGATGGTTTTGTTGCTGTCGGCTACCCGCACCAGCCCGTCATTGACTTCCAACGTGCTGATCTCCGCGTCCAGCGCCGCGGCGGCCAGGCCCAGGAGGTGACGCTTGGCCGTCGCCGCCGCCCGGCGCACCGCTTCGCCCGAGGTTTCCATGGACATGGAGCCGGACGTGATGCCTTCGTTGGGGGCGATGCCGGTGATGGCAATGGGAACATCGATGCAAGCCGGCTCGATATCCAGCTCTTCGGCGGCGATAGTGGCGACGGCGGTGGAAACGTGCTGGCCGATATCGACCTTGCCGGACCGCACGGTGACGCGGCCATCATCTTCGAAGACGATCCATTCATCGAGATTGGGGGAATTGTCCAGGCTGGGATTACGCGGCATCGGCTTGCCCCCCTGAAATGGCGTTTCGGACCGCGCGCAAAACCCGATTGTGGGAGCCGCAGCGGCAAAGATGATCGGCCAGCGCTTCGGATATATCGCCGTCACTCGGGCCCGGATTGGATTTCAGCAGCGACGCCACGGCGACGATGATGCCGGGCGTGCAATAACCGCATTGGGCAGCGTTTTCGGCCATGAAGGCATCCTGGATGCGCGCCCCGATGGCGTCTTCGGCCAGCCCTTCGATGGTGGTAATTTCGGTGCCTTCGAATTCCGACGCGGCCCGGTTACAGCTTAATGTGTGCTCGCCGTCCACCAGCACCGCGCAAGCGGCACATTGTTCCAGCGCGCAGCCGATCTTCGGCCCCGTGAGACCCAGCTCGCCGCGCAGCACATAGACCAGCGGCTTGGCCGGATCGGTATCTAAGTCATGCGCCTCGCCATTGACGCGCAGTGTGTATGCAGCCATCGGATATATTGCCCCCATTGCATTTCGTTGTTCGCCAAAATCTGCCAGACAGGAACGCGCGCGTCACGCCTTTTTGGGTCACGTTGGTAAGCGCTCGGCAATTGTGCTAGCAAAGTTAAACCGCGATGCGGCAATCCGAGGCACGATAAGGGGGAGGACGGCCATGGCTGACGTTCAAAAATATGAAACCGATGTGGCGATCATCGGCGCCGGCGGCGCCGGTATTTGCGCCGGTATCGAAGCGCTGGACGCCGGCGCAAGGGTAACCGCGTTTGAGTTGGGCGCAGAGCCGGGCGGTGCGGCGATCATGTCCGGCGGCGGCTGTATGGTTGTGGGCTCGCCCCTGCAAACCGAACAGGGCATCGAAGACAACCCCGATCTGGCTTTCAAAGATTGGATGCAATGGGGCGGTGCTTCCGCCGACGCGGTCTGGGCCCGCTATTATATCGAACACAGCCTTCACGATCTTTACCACTGGGCCGAAGAGCAGGGCGTCAAATGGGTCATGGTGCGCCAGCAGGAAGGCAATTCCGTGGGCCGCTGGCACCGGGCCGATCTTGGCGGCGCCGGGCTTATGAGCCGCCTGATATACGCCTTCCGCGCGAAGGGCGGCGAAATTGTCTGCAACGCCGATATAGCCAAAATCAATCAGAGCAATAGGCGCATCACCGGCGCCGAAGGAGCCGATACGGACACCGGCGCCAAAATCGAAGTTTCCGCGCGCACCGTCCTGGTGGCGGCAGGCGGCTTTGCCTCCAACGTGGATATGGTCCTCAAATACCGCCCCGAGCTTGCCGACGACAAGATTTTGGAAGGCTCCGGTCCCGGCTCCACCGGCAATGGCGCGGCGCTGGTCGAGACATTGGGCGGCTACCTGACCCACATGGACCAGATCTGGTTCTACGTCTACGCGACCCCGGATCATCTCGACCCGAAAGAGCGGCACGGCCTGGCCTTCCGCATGGCGCCCGGCTACATCTGGGTCAATGCCCAAGGCAAGCGATTCCATAACGAAGCGCTCTCCGGCGGCAATTCCGCCAGCCCGGCGCTTCTGGCGCAAAGCCCGCGCCACGCCTGGGCGATCATGGACGCACCAATTCTCGCCGGCCTCGAAATCGCCGATCCCTATTACAAGGACGGCGTTGATGTGGACGTGGCCAAGCACGCGGCGCTCTATGCGGATTCACCTTACGTCCACAGCGCCGGTACGATGGCCGAGCTGGCCGGGCTGATCGGCGTCGAGGGGGCAGCGTTTACCGATACCGTGGATCGCTACAACGACGCCTTTGATCAAGGGTTGGAGGCGGAACCCGAATTCGGCAAGCCACTGGCAATGTCGAAAAAATTCGATACGCCGCCCTATTACGCCATGCAGATATTCCCCCTGGCGCGCAAAAACTTCGGCGGCATCA
>ENA-OREN01001605-OREN01001605.1-marine-metagenome-genome-assembly--contig:-NODE-1605-length-25796-cov-5.715891_pt1 | contig 25796 bp, 24 predicted proteins | sample MGYA00248624_ERZ508555 | MGnify/ENA primary metagenome ERZ508555 (study PRJEB26222, sample SAMN06267773) | marine metagenome | isolation source: Saanich Inlet, British Columbia, Canada | place...
GTAATCTTTTTTTCTGGTTGTGCTACGTCACAAAATACCCATGACCCATTAGAATCAATGAATCGTTCTGTTTTTGCTTTTAATGAGAAAGCAGATAAATATGTTTTGAAGCCTGTTGCCGTAGGCTATAAAACAATAGCTCCTGAAATCGTTGAAGTAGGCGCAGAAAATTTCTTCTCTAATTTAGATGATTTTGTAGTGGTCATTAACGATGTCCTTCAGCTAAAGTTCAGTGAGGCAGGTCAAGATGGGTCACGCCTTCTAATTAATACATTTTTGGGGATGGGTGGTTTAGTAGATTTCGGAAGTAAATATGGTTTTCCAAAGCGGTATGAAGACTTTGGCCAGACACTAGCCCATTACGGGGTGTCCAGTGGACCTTATATTGTAGTGCCATTTTTCGGCGGATATACGGTTCGATCTGGATTTGGAGCTATAGTGGATGCAGGTACTAATCCAGTTTTCTATGCCGCACCTTTTATGGCGCCATTTATCTCTCCAACGATAGGGGCAGGTCGGGCTGTTGAGCAGCGTAAACAATTATTGGAAAATGAAGCAATTGTAAATGAGGCTGCATTGGATAAATATGAGTTCCTGCGTGACGCATATTTACAACGTCGGAATAACTTAATACATGATGGCAATCCTCCTGCTATAGATGATGTAATAGATGAGCCTGCTCAGGAGTCTGCTGATGCCGAAAAAAAACGTTCTGTTGTAATCGAGTATATAGATCCAGAGCCTTGGCAACCAATACACGATTCTAAGTAACTAAGCCTAATAAAAAACGACAATGCTACCTTAATAGGTTCTTTGTCGTTTTTTAGTATGGCGGTCTTAAGTTATGGTTATTTGATTTATCTTATGCGAATAATGTTACTTTTATTCAATTTCTGATTTTTGATTGCGGCTAGTGAATAGAATATAAACTGAAATTATTAGGATAAGTAAGAAAGAAATAGCTGACCAATTTGGTATAGTTAAGGACATAAACTCCCATTTTACATCTGCGCAATCCCCGTTAGCCTCAAACATGCTTGGCCACCAATTGGCTATTGATAGGTCATTCAAGAATTTTTCTTCTGCACTAATTCCGCATTGAAACGCTTCTGATTCTGGGTATCGAATTATCCAGGAATGGCGTGATGCTAGGATTAACCCAATTAGTGAGAAGACTGTTATAAAACTATAGTATATCTGTTGACCTAAACCTCTAGGGTTATGGATAAAAGCAAAAATAGCTGTTAATCCTACTAACCAATAGGCTATTCGTTGCGCTATGCAAAGAGGGCAAGGCAGAAGGTTGATTACTAATTGAAGATATAAAGCATATCCGATTACGGTTATGCATATTAGGAATATTAATAATGAAACTATTCTTTTTTCAAACATCACTTACAGGCTTCTGCTGGTTATGGGAATAGAATCTTAGTTCTTTGTGACAACGGTTGCTTTTACCTTCCTCATTCCTCCCGCTACTATTTTATATTCCAGTAGCCGACACTCTATTCCACCATTAAATAAAGGAATTCGACGTGAGGCAGATAAGCGTATCGATTTTGGCAGAAGGGCGTCACCAGTCAGGAAATACGCACTCCATCCGACAAATTTATTTTTTAATATGTCTCCTATTCTTGGATAGAGATCTGCTAGTTCATCCTGATTACCTACACGTTTTCCATAAGGCGGATTTGTAATAAGTATACCGGTTGGAGCTGGCGAAGGGATTTCTAAAATATTTCCTTGTTTCAGTGCCACCAGATCTGAAAATCCAGCCATATCAAGATTAGTATGAGCATCAAGCAGTGCATCACCATATAAATCACTACCATATATTGGCTGCTGTAATTTATCTTTCTGTTGGTTAATGGAGCCTTCTTTTATTTTGTTCCATAGTGAGCTATCAAATTTCTTAAATTTCTCAAAAGCAAAATTACGTTTTATCCCTGGCGCAATATTCAGTGCTATTTGTACAGCTTCAAGTAAAAATGTTCCGCTCCCACACATCGGGTCAAGAAAGGGGATACCGGGTTTCCAACCAGCCAGTTGTAAAATTCCGGCGGCTAGATTCTCTCTGAGTGGGGCATCTCCCGTAGTTTTTCGTAAATCTCTTTTAAACAGTGCATCACCCGATGTGTCCAGATATAGAGTAAAGTCACGGGCGTCGAGGAATCCATGTATGCGGATATCCGGATTCACCGTATTTATACTCGGACGTTTGTTGGTTAGCTCGCGAAACTTATCACAGACAGCATCTTTAATTCTTAAAGTAATAAACTCAAGGCTTCTAAGCGGGCATTTTTTTGCTGCTACGTTGACACGAATTGTGTTTGTTGAAGAGATCCACTCATTCCATGGGAATGCATGAGATATTTTATAGATATCACTTTCATTAATATAGGGTTGTTTTGTAATTTGCCAGAGAATACGGCTGGCAATTCGACTTTCAAGATTAGTGCGGTAGCACGTATGCCAGCTTCCCTGAAATTTCACACCGCCATCATTTTTCTGTATAGACAGCCCACCTAGCTTCTTAAGTTCAACTGCAAGGACCGACTCTAATCCACGTGGGCAGGGTGCAAAAAAATGGTGAGATTTCATGTCGGCCATGTTAAATCAATACTGGCATAGTAATAGTTGGATTATTTCGTACTCCTTACACCGTAGGCAAGTAGTAACCACGCACTTAGAAATGCTACGCCACCAAAGGGGGTAATTACACCCAAAATACGAATTCCTGTAATACTTAACGCATAGAGACTTACAGAAAATAATACAATCCCTCCAAGCATTAGCCAGCCTGATAGTTGTACAGGTTTAGATTTGGGAATGTGTAGTAACACCAGGCCAACTATAATTAGGCCAAGAGAATGATAGAAATGATATTGCACGCCTGTTTGATACACGGCGAGCATTTCTACAGAGATCATTTGTTTTAAACTGTGCGCACCAAAAGCACCAAAGGCCACACAAAGAAACGCATTAATAGCGCCAAGCATGAGGAAGATTCTTGGCATTTGAGATTATTCCTTTGTTTAAAGAGTAGTAGCTTCTATTATATGGCTTTTAGGCTACATAATATTGTTCGGATGGAGTCTGTATCTTCTTAAATTTAGGTTGCAAACTGTACAGCAATTTTAGCACACCTATTAACGATCATATTATTCTAATTGCATTGGCCGTTTTATGTTTCTCAGGATCAGTCTCTTAATTTTCCTTTCTCTAATATTTTTGCTTTACTCCATCCTTTTGCAAAGGTTACTTGGATGGTATCGTTAACGTTAATCTGATCATTCTTCCGGAGTACTTTATTATCTTTGTCGTAAACAATACTGTAGCCACGCTCTAGAACAGATTCTGGATTAAGGAGATAAAGGTGTGCTTGTTGTTTCTGCAGTACAGTTGTGAATGTATCAAAATGATGAGTTACTGCTCGGCACAAGCGTTGCTCTAATTCGTTCAGTTGTATATCTAGGCGGGAGATATCCGGTTTTGAACTTGCAATGCATTGATTTAGTTCACGCAGAGACCAGAGTCGGTTCTCATAATATCGTAGCCAGGCACTTGCGAGCCTCTCATTAAGATGTTGAATACGTATAAACTGAGTGTGAATTCGTTCATTTGGGTGTGTCAGGCGGTGTGAGAGCATATCAATATATTGCATCTGGCTTTCAAGAAAGCTCTGCATTATTCTTTGTATACGACTATGCATAGTTTCTATATGCTGAATTAATTCGCTGCTATCAGGGCAAGCAAGGTGTGCTGCGCCAGTAGGGGTTGGTGCGCGAACATCTGCAATAAAATCCGCAATAGTAAAATCAGTTTCATGCCCTACACCACATATGATAGGGATATGGCATGAATCTATTGTTCTAGCTACAATCTCTTCATTAAATGCCCATAAATCCTCAATAGAGCCACCACCTCGACAAATAATTAACACGTCGCATTCATTTCTTCTTTCTGCGGCCTGAATGGCTGCTACAATTTTTGGAGCGGCACCTTCACCTTGTACCTGTGTAGGGTAAATAACTATAGGTATCGAAGGCATTCGGTGTCGTAATGTAGATAGCGCGTCTCGCAGTGCTGCGCCTGATGATGAGGTTACTATGCCTATTTTTTTTGGAAAAATAGGCAGGGGTTTCTTACGGATGGATTCAAAAAGCCCCTCTTTTTCTAGTTTAATTTTTAGTTTCTCAAACGCCTTAAACAGATCTCCCTTTCCTGCTAGGCGGATTGTGTCCACATTCAGCTGAAAATCACCACGTATTTCATAAAGTGTAACTAATGCACGTACTTCAACCTGCATGCCATCTTCAGGCTCCCAATTTAATAACTTGTTTTTGTATCTGAACATTACACAGCGTACTTGTGCATCGGTATCCTTAAGGGAAAAATACCAGTGCCCTGAGTTGTAGCGCTTAAGATTAGATATTTCACCACTAATCCATACTAATGGAAATGTATTCTCAAGTAGGTCTTTAGCGCTGTGATTTAATTCGCTTACAGTTAAGATTAAATGGGAATTTTCTGTTTTTAAAAGAGGGTCCATCTTGATATTCTACAATAATCAGTATTTGTAATAAAACCGGATATTGTATAGAACTAAGGGGTGTAGCCTTTCATAAATTTATTATCATTTGATAATAAATAATTATATTAATGTTTAGAAATTAAGTTTTCTAGGAAATTCTTGTGTAAACAGGTAGCTTAATTGTTTATCTACAGGTTTCAAACAAATTCAAGCGCAGTTATAGTAAGAGAGAAATAAGCATTGTATTTTTCACCTTGCTGAAAACACGCAGGCAAGATACATTACAACAATAATTTTATCTGATTTATTTAGGAGAATATTACTTGTATTCATTGATTCAAGCCGCTGGCTGGCCAATCTGGTTGATTATTATAGCTTCTGTTACCGCTGTGGGTATTATCGGCGAACGAGTACTGGCGTTACGAATAAGTGTTGTGACTCCCAAAGGTTTATTGCCAAAAGTGATTAGGGAGTATCAAAAGCATGGTGTGAGTAAAGATATGCTTGTACGTTTGCATTCACATTCACCTTTAGGCCAAGTATTTGCAGCTGGACTAAAAAATATTAAAAGTACACGTGAAGTTATGAAAGAATCTATAGAAGAAGCTGGCAGAGCTGTCTCACATGATCTTGATCGGTATTTAACTACTCTTGGAACCATTGCTTCAATGAGTCCATTGTTAGGATTATTTGGCACTGTAGTTGGCATGATCGAGATTTTTGGCTCCAATTCCCCTACGGGTGATAGTAATCCTGCGCAGCTTGCTCATGGAATTTCTGTGGCACTTTATAACACTGCATTTGGCATTTTAGTAGCGATACCCAGTATGATTTTTTATCGCTATTTCCGTGCTAAGGTAGATTCAATGGTAGTAGAAATGGAGTTGCAGGCATTGAAATTAGTTGAGACTGTCCACGGCGAGCGTAAAGTTTAAATTAGTATGTTTCCATACCCAGTAAATAGTTAAATTATCAAATGAATTTTCAGCGAGGAAGAAATAAAGAAGAACCGGAGATTAATTTAATCCCGATGATTGATGTGCTGTTGGTAATTCTGATATTTTTGATGATTACCACTACATACTCAAAATTTTCCGAACTGGAGGTTAATTTGCCGCAAGCCACATCGGAGAAACCATCTGAACATCCGGGTACCACCATTAATGTATCTGTTAGCCCTGCCGGTAGCTATGTGATTAATCGTATGCCTGTCAAATACAGCAGTTTAGAAGGTTTTAGTGACGAGTTAAGGGCTGCTGCAGGAAAACAGAAAGATCCGGTGATTGTCATTAATGCTGATGCTAATGCCACTCATCAGTCTGTTATTTCTGTAATGGAAGCGGCTCATCTTGCAGGGTACTATCAGATCACCTTTATGACTGAAACAAGAAAATAAGAAGTAATGCATTTATTTAGAACAAGGTGGCGATATTAGGGTGTATTTGAGAGAATGAAGAAAGCTCATGTAATTCTTTACTTTGTAGTCTAACTATGAATCTTATTGGTATTTATTAAGTATATAACTAAAAATAGAGGCAACCCTGCCTAATATCAGCATCAAAATATTGAGGATATAATTTATGGATACAAAATTATTAGACATTTTAGTGTGTCCATTGTGTAAAGGTCCCTTATTGTATAGAAAATCTGAGGGGGAACTTATTTGTAAGGTAGATAGGCTTGCTTTTAGTGTAAAGGATGGTATTCCCGTAATGCTGGAAGAGGAAGCCCGAAAGATAGCTGCTGATGAAGAGATTTAATTAAGAGATCATTAAAAGGTTACATTCTGTAGTGAATTACTGAGTAGTCTCTATGTTAGAGAAAATTACAATATGAACTCAAACATTGCTGCCATTCTTGGTGCGCTGATAGGTGATTCTGCTACGCTCGGATTGCATTGGATTTATGATTCAAAGCGTATTTCTGAAGTTGAGAAATCAAAAGGGCTCGTATTTCTGCAGCCTGATGCCAGCCATTATGATGGTGTAAAAGGTTATTTTGCACATAGCGAAAAAATAGCGGGAGAATCAACAGGCTATGGAGAGGTATGCCTATTGATGCTGCAGCATTTGGTAAAGCATGGTGGTTTTAAGCGTACCGAGTATCAAACTGAATATCGTGAGTATTTTGGTCCAGGTGGTTCGTATGCAGGATATGTAGATTCACCTACTCGCCTGACCCTACAAACATTATTACCACTTTCCCCAGAGGTTTTTCCAGCGGCATCTGGTGCAGATGATGACCAATTTTTATCGTTGGCAGCACTTCCTGCGATGGTCGCAACCAATACTGATAGCATTGAAGTATTGATGAAAAGAATTGATGAAATGGTACGAGTGACAAATAACAATGATTTAGCAGTGGCAGCTGCAAAATGCTCAGCAGCAGTATTGTTTGAGATACTTAATGGCAAGTCCATGGAGTCAGCATTAATCGGGTCCTTAGAATTTGCAGGCGGTAAATTAAGGCCATTGCTTGAGCAAGTGCTTGCTATACAGACACTAGATAATATTAGAGTTGCTGAACAATTTGGTTCTGCTTGCCACGTAACAGAGGGATTGCCAGTGGTTTTTCATATTGCTAAGTGTGCCCCAGATTATAAAACTGCAATAGAGGCCAATATTCGTACTGGAGGGGATAGTTGTGGTCGTGCAATTATGCTTGGCTCCTTTACTGCTGCGTATATGGTAAAGCAGGGTGAATCTGCGTTCCCTATTCCGCTTGAATGGCTTGTTAGATATAGAAAGATTGTTGCTGCTACTGATGCGTGTACGAATTTTTAGCCATATAAAATTTATTTATTCTTAGTTTAAGTTTAGCTCTCCCATTGACTTCCAGATTTAATTTATAGAGTATTCTCATAGTATGCTTAGAAAATATAGGTGTCCTGTCAGATAAGAACAAGCTTAGAAATAAAACAGATTGAAAACTAGAGGATCCAATATGGCGAAAGTATCAGGTAGGCTATTTATTCTTAGTGCTCCTTCTGGAACTGGGAAAACTAGTTTGACTAAATCTCTTATCCAAAAGAATATTAATTTATCGCTGTCAATTTCATATACTTCAAGACGAATGCGCCCTACTGAAGTAGAGGGGCATGATTATTTCTTTGTAGAGCGCAATATTTTTGAACAAATGTTGGAAGATAGAGAGCTTGTAGAAAGTGCTGAAATTTATGGGAACCTCTATGGGACTTCACGGCAGTGGATTAATGAAGCTATAAACTCTGGGAAAGATATTTTACTTGAGATTGATGGTCAAGGTGCGAGACAAGTACGTGAAATTTTTTCTGATGTAGTGAGTATTTTTGTATTGCCACCTTCATTAGAGGTCCTCGAGAATCGTTTAAAAGATCGTAACCAAGATAGCAAAGAAGTGATTGCTAAACGGATGGCTGCAGCAAAAGAAGAAATCAGCCATGTGAGCGAATATGATTATGTTATTATCAATGATAATATGGATGTAGCGCTAAGAGACTTAGTTTCTGTTGTACAATCTGAGCGCCTAAGAGCGCCGGCGCAACTTACTCGTTATCATGATTTAGTAACGCAGCTTGGATAAACATAATTTTTGAATCCTATTCTAGGAGAAATAACGTGGCACGGATCACAGTAGAAGATTGTTTGAAAAAAATTCCGAACCGATTTGATATGACTTTGGCTGCTACAATCAGAGCAAGACAAATTTCAATCGGAAGTCCTCCTATGGTAGAGACGAATAGAGATAAGCCTACAGTAATTGCATTGCGTGAGCTGGCTCAGGGAGAAATAGGAATGGAAATTATAAATATGGGTTCTGCTTAAGCTTGCTCTATGAAAATTACCCATAGAAATTATTTTGATCTATTATTTAGGCGGGTACAATTTATTATCTAAATTTATAAAGATATTTTGGATTAATCTACGTCTCACTAGCCTATATTATGAGCCAATTAGAGAGGCGGAAAACTAAAGAAGTACCTACACCAGCAGGAATTCTGCCGAATTCCTCCGCTTCTATCTCTGGGGCGGAATTATTACATGAGTTAGCCAGCTATTTAAAGCCGGAAGATGTTTCTCAACTTCGAAGTGCCTACCTCTTTAGTCAAGAGGCGCATTCCGGACAGTATCGTGAGTCCGGTGAACCTTATATTTCTCATCCCTTAGCGGTAACTAGCATACTCGGCAAGATGCATTTAGATACTCAGACATTAACTGCAGCACTACTTCATGATGTAATGGAAGATACTCATATTTCCAAATCAGAGATCAGAGATCAGTTTGGGAAAGCTGTAGCAGATTTAGTGGACGGGGTATCTAAGCTTGACAAGATTGAGTTCCAAACTCATGCAGATGCTCAAGCGGAAAACTTTCGTAAGATGCTGCTAGCAATGGCACGTGACGTACGTGTTATTCTCATCAAGCTAGCAGATCGGCTTCATAATATGCGAACACTAGAGGCAAAGAGTCCTGAGAAAAGGAAACGTACTGCACGTGAAACAATGGAAATTTATGCTCCGATTGCTAATCGATTAGGTCTTAATAATTTTTATCAGGAATTGCAGGAACTTAGTTTCCAATATCTTTTTCCAACACGCTATAAGGTTTTGACCAAAGCAACGAAGGCAGTTCGAGGTAATCGACGAGAAGTATTAAAAAAAATTCTTGATGGAATTAAGCAATGTTTACAAGAAGCTGAGATCAATACAGAGGTAAGTGGGAGAGAGAAGCAGCTCTTTAGCATCTATAAGAAGATGGTGGAGAAACACCTTACATTTTCTGAGATATTTGATATCTATGGTTTTCGTGTTGTCGTAAAGGATATACCTTCATGCTATGTTGCACTCGGCGCACTACATAGTTTGTACAATCCCGTTCCTGGGAAATTTAAAGATTATATTGCTATTCCAAAAGAAAATGGCTATCAATCATTGCACAGCACGCTATTGGGTCCATATGGAATGCCAATTGAAATGCAGATTCGCACTGATGAGATGCACAGGATTGCAGAATCTGGTGTTGCTTCGCACTGGCTATATAAGAGTTCAGATTCTGATTTGAATTCTGATTTAGATGATATGCATCTGAGAACGCACCAGTGGTTACAAAGTTTACTGGAAACTCTTAGTGATTCTGATGACTCTGTGGAGTTCCTAGAGCACCTTAAAGTTGATCTGTTCCCAGGAGAGGTTTATGTGTGTACTCCTCAGGGGAGAATTCTAGCGTTACCAAGAGACTCGACAGCTGTTGATTTTGCATATGCAGTTCATACTGATATTGGTAATTGTTGCGTTGCGGTAAAAATAAATGGAGAGAACGCATCATTACGAACGAAATTAAGGAGCGGAGACCGTGTAGAGATTATTACGTCGCCTCATGCCGAGCCAAATCCTGCTTGGCTTACTTATGTGTTGACCGGTAAAGCGAGGTCTCATATCCGTCATTTTTTGAAAACCATGCAGTCTGAGGAATCTGCTGAATTCGGGAGGCGTTTGCTAAACCAAGCGTTATTATCATTTAATGTCAATCCAGATACTTTGAATGCAGCTCAGTGGCAGAAACTTGCACGGGAGAGTGGTGCTAAATCAAAAAAAGAATTACTAAAAGACGTGGGGCTAGGAAAACATTTGCCTGCTGTAGTAGCGAAGCGCTTGGCGAAACCAGAGAAAAATACATCTCGAAAAAGCAAGACAAGTGATGCTATTTCTATTCTTGGGACTGAAGGCATGGTAGTACAATTTGCAAAATGTTGTCATCCTATTCCGGGAGATCATATTGTTGGGCTTATCAAGAAAAATCATGGTCTTTTGATTCATATACATGATTGCCCATCAGTTGTTAAGAACCGAAAAAATATGAACAGCTGGTTAGATCTAACTTGGAGCCAAGATATAGCGAGGATTTTTGAAGCCAATATTAAAATGGTAGTCGCAAATCAGCGAGGTGTGCTGGCTAGAGTAGCTGCAAGTATTGCTGAGGACGATTCTAATATTGATAATATTTCTATGGTAGGTGATGGTGCGCATAACACCTTAGACTTTACCCTACAGGTTAGTAATCGTCAGCACCTTGCGCAGCTAATGCGTGGTCTTAGACAAATTCGTGAGGTTACAAGAATCACCAGAGTAAAGGGATAACCTGAGATTAAGTATTAATCATATCAAATGTAATTGATAGTAGTGGCAAATGAAAATAGGGGTTATCGTTCATAGGATAGTATTGGAGCAAGCCATTTTTCTGCTTGTTCCATTGTCCATCCTTTTCGTTTTGCATAGTCTTCAACTTGATCTTTACCAATCTTGCCAACAGCAAAATAGCTAGCCTTCGGGTGTGAGAAATAAAACCCAGAGACTGCTGCTGTAGGAACCATTGCATAGGATTCTGTAATAACAATACCGGCATTCTCTGGAGCTTTTAATAATTTAAATAATGGGCCTTTCTCTGTATGATCAGGACAGGCTGGATATCCAGGGGCTGGTCGAATGCCACGATATTTTTCAGAAATAAGATCTTCATTACCTAGCGTTTCATCCTTGGCATAACCCCAGAATTCACGTCGTATCCGCGCATGCATATGTTCAGCAAAAGCCTCAGCTAAGCGATCAGCAAGTGCTTTTAATATGATGCCATTATAGTCATCATGTTTATCTTCATAATCCTTTACTCTTTCATCAATACCAAATCCTGTAGATACCGCAAATGTTCCAATATAATCATCGACACCAGTTTCCTTTGGAGCAATAAAATCTGCAAGGGCCAAGTTAGGACGCCCTGATGGTTTTTTAGTCTGTTGACGAAGTGTATGATATTTCATTGCAATTTTGGTCTTTGTTTCATCTGTATATATTTCAATATCATCGTTCTCGACAGAGTTGGCAGGGAATATGCCGTACACTGCATTAGCAGACAACCATTTCTGATCAACAATTTTCTTTAGCATTATTTGTGCATCACGAAATAAACCGCTGGCAGTCTCACCGACTACACTGTCTTGTAGAATAGCAGGGTAACGTCCGGCTAATTCCCAAGCTTGAAAAAATGGGGTCCAGTCAATATAAGGTACAATTTTTTCAAGTGGATAATTCTTTAAAGAGCGCACCCCGATGAAACCAGGCGCGAGTGAGGAGTAATTCTTCCAGTCCGTTTTAAATGCATTCTCCCTAGCCTCTTGTATTGGTAACATAGGGCCCTGACCTTTTTTATTTTTATGCTGGGTTCTGACTTTTTCATACTCAGCCTTTATGTCATCAATATATTCTTCTTTTAGATCTTTTGAGAGTAATTTACTGCATACACCTACAGCTCTACTAGCATCTGGCACCCATACAGTTAAACCGTCGTAATGAGGTGCTATTTTTACTGCTGTATGTACACGAGAAGTAGTTGCTCCACCAATTAATAAAGGAATCGTGAAGTTCCCTCGTTGCATCTCTTTAGCTACATGTGACATTTCTTCCAGCGAAGGGGTAATTAACCCTGACAGGCCGATCATGTCAGCTTTTTCATGTCGCGCAGTTTCCAGTATCTGTGCACAAGGAACCATCACCCCCATGTTTACCACTTCGTAGTTATTACATTGGAGCACCACTGTAACAATATTCTTACCTATATCATGTACGTCACCTTTAACTGTAGCAATAACGATTTTTCCCTTCGTTTCTGAGTCTCCAGATACTCTCTTCTCTTCCTCAATAAAAGGCAAAAGATGTGCTACGGCTTGTTTCATTACTCGCGCTGATTTTACTACTTGTGGTAGAAACATTTTCCCGGATCCAAACAAATCACCAACCACATTCATTCCGTTCATTAGCGGTCCTTCAATAACCTGAATGGGTCGTCCACCTTGTTCTTTTATTTCAATCCTTGCTTCTTCAGTATCTTCTACAATATAGGTGTTAATCCCTCTTACTAGGGCATGTGTAAGCCGTTGCTGAACTGACTCATCACGCCAACTTAGGTCCTCAATATTTTCCTTTCTTTGCCCCTTAAAATTCTCAGCAAAATCAACCAATCTCTCGGTGGCATCAGGGCGTCTGTTAAGCAACACATCTTCAATATGCTCTAGCAAATCACTTGGTATGTCGGAATAAACGCCTAACTGTCCTGCATTAACTATTCCCATAGTCATTCCTGAATGGACAGCATGATATAAAAAAGCCGTATGAATTGCCTCACGTATTGCTTCTTGGCCGCGGAATGAGAATGAAACATTGGAAACCCCGCCACTTATTTTGGCATAAGGTAAGGTTTGCTTAATGATTCGTGTGGCCTCGATGAAATCAATACCATAGTTGTTGTGTTCCTCAATGCCTGTAGCCACCGCAAAAATGTTTGGATCAAAAATAATATCTTCCGGAGGAAAATTTATCTGATCAACTAATATTTTGTAGCATCGAGTACATATTTCTATTTTCCGTTCTTGTGAGTCTGCTTGGCCTGATTCGTCAAAGGCCATTACAATCACAGCCGCACCATAGCGACGGGCAAGTTTAGCGTGTTTAATAAACTCTTCTTCACCTTCCTTCATGCTGATAGAATTGATTACAGCTTTTCCTTGTATCCTCTTTAACCCAGCCTCAATAACAGACCATTTGCTTGAATCAATCATTATTGGTACCCGACTGATATCTGGTTCAGCTGCGATCAGGTTAAGGAATGTCACCATGGCTTTTTCTGAGTCAAGCATGGCCTCATCCATATTAATATCAATAATTTGCGCGCCATTTTCTACTTGATTACGGGCAACATTTAGCGCTTCCGTATAATCATTGTTTAATATTAAGCGAGAGAAGGCCTTTGACCCTGTGACATTCGTTCGTTCGCCTACATTTACAAATAATGAATCATCATTGATGCTTAAAGGTTCCAGGCCAGAAAGCCGTAATTCCTTTGAAATGTTAGGGATGACCCGCGGTGTAATTTTCTCTACTGCTTCTGAAATAGCTTTGATATGCGCCGGTGTAGTACCACAGCAACCCCCGACAATATTGACGAAACCAGATTGCGCAAAATCCTTGATTAGCTTCGCGGTGTATTCTGGTGATTCATCATAACCTGTTTCTGCAAGTGGATTTGGTAAGCCAGCATTAGGATGTGAGCTTATATACACTCCGGCAACTTTAGAAAGCTCCTCTATGTATGGTCTCATTAACTCGGCCCCAAGCGCACAATTAAGTCCAACTGATAAGGGATGGACATGGCTTACTGAATTCCAAAATGCTTCTGGTGTTTGCCCCGACAGCGTTCGACCAGAAGCATCGGTTATTGTTGCCGAAATCATGATAGGAACATGAATGTTATTAGTTTCAAAATACTGGTCTATCGCGTATAGAGCAGCTTTCGCATTGAGCGTATCAAAGATAGTCTCTACTAATAAAATATTTACGCCGCCATCTACTAGGCCCCGAATAGATTCCAAATAATCAGTTACTAATTTATCAAAAGTAATGTTGCGAAATCCAGGGTCATTTACATCTGGTGAAATAGAACTAGTCTTAGTTGTTGGGCCTAATACACCAGCAACAAAGCGTGGCTTATTCGGAATTTTTTCTTCTATCGCTCGTGCTGCCTCATTTGCCAGTTTTGCACTTGCAAAATTTAGCTCATACACTAGATCCTGCATATGATAATCCGCCATTGAAGCAGAATTAGAGTTGAAAGAATTAGTTTCAATAATATCAGCCCCGGCTTCTAAAAATCCGGTATGAATTGCATGGATAATTTGGGGTTGAGTAAGCGTTAAGAGATCATTGTTTCCTTTGAGGTCATGAGGGTAATCTTTAAAACGTGTGCCACGATAATCTTCCTCATTTAGGTTATAACTCTGGATCATGGTGCCCATGGCACCATCAAGTAATAGAATCTTCTGAGTAAGTAGATTATGTAATAGTTTGGTGCGCTCTTGATTATTCATGTTTGAGCTATAGCTTGAGCTGCATTTAGGAAAGAGTGATTTTATCATGCCTCGACAAATTGCCGTGGCAACTTGTTGTGGAAAGAAATATTTTTTGGGTTATATATTTACGTAGAAATAATAATTTATCATTATTGTTTCTGCTTTGTTTCTGGAGTTTGATTTAAAAATTCTTAGTGGGATTTGCTTGGCTTGATTAGGCTATAGACCAACAGCGCATATTGAATCTATCAATTTCCTTTTATATGAAAGGAAATTGATAATATACTTATCCTTTTGTTGGGCTTAAATTTTCTTAGGACTCTTGGTCTTGCTCACCTTCGGGCTGTTTTTTGGTTTAGTAACTAGCTTATCTTCCAACTCAGTAACTATTGATTCCAGTTCAGTTAATTTTTCACGTGTACGGATTAACATCTCTTGCTGCACGTTAAACTCATCTCGTGTAACCAAATCTAGCTTAGTAAATACTCCAGATAACAAAATCCGCATATTTTGCTCTACATCCTTGACAGGGCTCTGTGCTATCACCTCGTTTACTTTTGTGCTAATTTCATCTAACAGTTTTTGGTTTAACATAGTTTCTCCATTTTTTCGTCATTAATGTGGATTGAGGGACCCTACTTGCATGATAAAATCTCATATTTTTAAGAAATAGGCAATCAGTAGATCAATTATGAATCAACTGCAACGTTATCAACTCCTAGAGAACTGGGTTAAGAATCAATTCCCGACTAGATCTTTTTTACTCTCTCCAGCCTCTGCTGACGCAAGTTTTCGCCGATATTTCCGAATAGAATTTAGTGATAAATCTGCTCCAAAGACATTAATTGTCATGGATGCCCCTCCAGAGCATGAGGACTGTGCTTCTTTTCTGTATGTGGCAAATATTTTTTCTGCGGCCAATGTTCATGTTCCAGAAATTCTGGCAAAGGACCTGAGGCAAGGATTTTTGCTTCTTTCAGATCTAGGAAGCACTACATATCTTGAGTCGATAGGGGGCAGTTCATCGGTTGCTGGCGATTTATATCATGATGCGATAGATGCACTTATTAGAATTCAATCAGCAAGTTGTACGGGAGAGTTGCCAGATTATGATGAAAAACTGCTTCTTAAAGAATTAAACTTGTTCCCAGATTGGTACTTGGTAAAGTATTTAAAGGTAGCGCTAGATACAAACCAGAAAGAAGAGCTTAGCAATTGTTTTACAAAGATTATAAATAATAACCTTGCCCAGCCAAGAGTATATGTTCACCGTGATTTTCACTCACGAAATCTCATGGTAGCTAGCCCTAATCCAGGTATTATTGATTTCCAGGATGCTGTGTATGGCCCTATTACTTATGACTTGGTTTCTCTTTTTAAGGATGCGTATATTTACTGGGATGAAGAGAAGATACTGGATTGGGTAATACGGTATTGGGAGAAAGCCAGAAAAATAGGGCTTCCAGTTGCAGGAAATTTTTCCGATTTCTACCGTGATTTTGAGTGGATGGGGGTGCAACGGCATATTAAGGTACTCGGTATATTTGCCCGTTTATGTTGCCGAGATGGTAAAAATAATTACCTCAGAGATATGCCCGTGGTAATAAATTATCTGAAAAATACCTGTGATCGTTACCGTGAGTTGAATTTTTTGCTGGAGTTGCTGGGCGAATTAGAAAATAAAGAACAAAAGAAAGAAACTGGTGATGAATCATAAGAAAGAACGATTTAAAGTAATGATTTTAGCTGCCGGCCGTGGGGTGCGTATGCGTCCTATGACTGATAATTTACCAAAGCCGTTGCTTTGTGTGGGAAACCAAACACTGATTGAGCATCATATTGAGAATCTTGCATGTGCAGGTTTTGTGGATATCGTAATTAATCATGCTTACTTGGGGGAAATGATTGAGACCGTATTAGGAGATGGAAGTCGCTATGGAGTTAACATTTGTTATTCCCCTGAAACGATAGCACTAGAAACAGCTGGCGGCATCGTTAAAGCGCTACCCTTGCTGGAGAGCAAGAATGGGGATGATATAGCCGAGCAGCCTTTCCTTGTAGTTAATGCGGATATATATTGCGAATTCAAGTTCGCTGAATTATTACCAATGTTAAGGCAGATGAGAATGGGTATAGATACGGCACACTTGGTAATGGTGAGTAATCAGGAGCACCATCCAGACGGAGATTTTTTTCTTGATTCCGGTAGGTTGTTGTCAACAGGTAAAGAGAGACTTACTTTCAGCGGGATTGGTATCTATAAGCCATCTTTTTTTAATGGAGTTAAGCCTGGAATAGTATCGAAATTGGCGCCAAAATTATGTCAGGCAATTGCAGAAGGAAGTGTTAGTGGTGAACACTATAAAGGTGTCTGGGTAGATGTTGGCACACCAGAACGGTTACGTAGACTCGATGCTCAGCTCAGAAACAAATAAGGAAAGCTCCAGCTTGTTTTGCTTTATTCTATAAATCCTGCAATAGTATTATCTATGGTCCCAATTGAATCTTATATTAAACGCCGTCAACAACTAGCATCACAGATGCAGAAAGGGGTGGCGATTATCCCGACTTCTCCAGAGAGGGTGCGAAATCGTGACTGCAATCACCCCTATCGTTTCGATAGTTATTTTTATTATTTGACAGGTTTTGATGAACCGGATGCAGTGTTTGTCATGATACTTGGAGATGATATAAACGAAACCAAGTCAATATTATTCTGCCAGGACAAAGATATGGAACATGAGATCTGGAACGGTTTCCGATATGGTCCAGAGTCTGCAAAAGAATTTTTTAGTATTGATGAAGCATATTCCATCTCAAGTGTGGATGAGGTATTGCCTAAATTACTGGCTGGCCAATCTAGAATTTATTATTCATTGGGGCAAGATGACGCATGGGATTTGCGTTTTACTGGCTGGCTTAACCAGGTACGCGAGAAGTCTCGAAGTGGCCTTTCCACACCGGCCGAAATTTATGACAGCCGAATACTATTAGATGAGATGCGTTTGTTCAAAAGCACAGAAGAGCTTCAGCTCATGCGTCGCGCAGCAGAAATCTCTAGTCGTGCTCACTGTCGCGCAATGCGGGTAACTCATCCTGGGATGAAAGAATATGAGGTTGAGGCGGAATTTTTGTACGAATTTCGCAAACATGGTGCTGAAGCACCTGCCTATACCCCAATTGTTGCAGGTGGTGCAAATGCATGCGTGTTACATTATGTTAAGAATAGTATGGAATTAAAATCAGGTGATTTAGTATTAATTGATGCTGGTTGCGAGTTAAATGGGTACGCTGCAGATATTACCCGTACATTCCCTGTAAACGGTAAATTCAGTTCAGTACAAAAAGATGTATATCAATTGGTTCTATCTGCACAGTCTGCTGCGATTAATACTGTACAACCAGGTAATTCTTGGGATATGCCACATACTGCCGCACTGCAGGTATTAGTACAGGGGTTTATTGATATGGGACTATGCCAAGGAAGTGTGGATTCAGTTATTGAGTCAGAAGATTACAGGCGATTTTACATGCACCGAACTGGCCACTGGTTGGGGTTAGATGTACATGATGTAGGGGAATATAAGCAAGATGAAAAATGGCGTCTATTTGATCCGGGAATGGCTTTAACCGTAGAGCCTGGCTGTTATATCCGTCCGGCAGAAAATGTACCTGAGCACTTTTGGAATATTGGTGTTCGTATTGAAGATGATGTAATCGTAACGAATACTGGTTGTGAGGTGTTGACGACGTCAGCACCAAAATCTGTTAACGAAATTGAAGAATTAATGCGATGAATGAAATTTGGAAAATAATAGTTCAAAAGGCTTCTGGGTTTAAGGGAAAAAACACTCAGGAGGGGATGAATTCGTCGCTCATAACTAAGCGATGGACGACATACCTAGTACTAATTCCGATATTAATTTTATTGTCAATTTTTGGTGTTTTCTTTTTTGCTGCATTTTTGGCATTATTTGCTATAGCTGCTGCCGGTTTTGCTATTCGTTTTTGGTGGTTAAAGCGTGAATCAGCTAAATCAGTAGGATCAGAGCGTCCGCTAAATACATTAGAAAAAGAGACAGTAGAAGGAGAGTATGTTGTGGTAGATGAGGATGACCGCGCTGCTGAAGAAAAAGTTAGAAGAGATAGGTAGGTAATTGAATCTGACAATAAATCTAATCTAAGTATGGAAACCATGTCATCCGACCATTACGACCTTATTATTATAGGTGGTGGCCCAATAGGTATGTCCTTATCCATTGCGCTTCGGCATAGCGGGCTATCTGTCCTATTATTGGAGGCACGTAAGGAGCCAGAAAAGAATAAAGATCCTCGCCCATTAGCGTTTTCTCATGGTAGTCGGTTAATTTTACAGCGTCTGGGTGTATGGGAAGCTTTGTCAGAGGTCACTCCCATTAAAGCTATACATATTTCTAATCGTGGTGGTTTTGGCCGTACCCTACTAACTGCTAGCGAAATTGATGTGCCGGCCTTAGGTTATGTAATACTCCATCATGATATATTTCGGGTAATGCACGAGAAATTGCAAGACTGTGGAGTTGACTATCTGACGGAAGCTCAGGTAACACAATTAGAATGTAATGTAGCGGAAGGGCAGGTTAAATTTCAGCATAATGGGCAGCTTAAACAGGCAACAGCAAATTTATTGGTATTAGCAGATGGTGGTCGTCTTATTGGGCAGGTAGAGGAGATCACTCAGCATGTGCAGGACTATGAACAGTGGGCGATTGTGTCCAGAATTGAAGCCTCGGAATCCCAGTGTGGAATGGCCTATGAGAGGTTCACTTCTGATGGACCTGTTGCTATGCTCCCTTTTGGCAAGAATTTTTCTTTGGTATGGACCGTCTCTCCATCAGTGGCACAAGAAATTCTTAGTCTGGATGATGCTACATTCTTAGCTCGGCTGCATAGTCATTTTGGTGATCGTGTTGGAAAATTTACTTGTGCCGGCAAACGTTCTAGTTTTCCTCTGGCTCTTAAATATGCAACTCCTGTAGCAGGGCGTCGAGTTGTATTGATTGGAAATGCGGCGCAAACTTTACATCCTGTAGCTGGACAAGGTTTTAATTTAGGCTTGCGTGATGCTTGGGAATTATCAGGAGAGATTATTGAAACGTCTTCTGACATCGGGTCCCCTGTGATGCTTTCAAAGTATCAAGCTAAACGGAAAACTGACAGTGGAGGAGGAAGGATCTTTACAGATTCTTTGGTTAAGATCTTTTCCAATGAAAATATTTTATTACAGGGAATGCGTGGAATTGGGTTAAGTGCGCTTGATTGTTTCCCGCCAGCTAAGCGTTTTGTAGCTAAACGTATGATGTTTGGTTCAAGGGGATGATTAGTGACTAAGTATTGTTTTTAATTTTTATTAATAACTTCTTCCCATGAAATTGTCATGGGTTTAGAATTACTATCTGTACAAATTTTGGTTTTCCATATTTCTTCATTATTTAATAAGTGTTATGCAGATCGGTCCTTATATTCTAAAAAATAATTTAGTTGTTGCGCCTATGGCAGGGGTAACTGATCGTCCTTTCCGACAATTGTGTAAAAAAATGGGCGCAGGAATGGCAGTATCGGAAATGGTGTCTTGTAATTCATTATTGTGGGGATCTGAAAAAACTAAGCGTAGAGCTAATCATGAAGGCGAAGTGGATCCAATTTCAGTACAGATTGCCGGAGCTGACCCAGCAATGATGGCAGAGGCTGCTTCCTATAATGTAGCGCAGGGAGCACAAATGATAGATATCAATATGGGTTGTCCAGCTAAAAAGATTTGTAATACGATGGCTGGCTCTGCACTATTACAGAATGAGAAATTGGTGGGTAGAATACTTGATTCTGTAGTGGGGGCGGTGGACGTTCCAGTTACCCTAAAGATTCGTACTGGTTGGGATAGAGATCACAAAAATGCGCTTGTTATAGCACGCTTAGCTGAGAATGCGGGGATACAGGCACTTGCTATTCATGGAAGAACTAGAGCGTGTGCTTATAATGGAAAAGCTGAGTATGAAACTATCGCTGCTGTAAAAGATCACGTGAAGATACCTATTATTGCTAATGGTGATATTAGGACGCCAGAGGAAGCAAAGAGAGTGCTAGAGTATACTGCAGCAGATGCTGTAATGATTGGACGTGCTGCTCAGGGGAGGCCTTGGATATTTCGGGAAATTAGTCATTATCTTGCTACAGGCAATCATCTTCCGCTGCCTGAAGTTAATGAAATTCATCATGTTCTTGTAAATCATTTGTATGATCTTTACGATTTTTACGGAGAATATTCTGGAGTACGTATTGCACGTAAACATATCTCTTGGTATACAAAAGGTTTGATTGGTTCTGCAGTGTTTCGTCATGCTATGAATCGATTGCAAACTACTGATCAGCAACTATCTGCTGTTAATGAATTCTTTATAAGTTTATCTGGTTATGGAGAGCGATTGACTTATGTTGAGCGCGAGGAAGTAGCCGCATGACTATAATTGACGAAAATGAAATTGCACGATGTGTACGTAGGGCAGTAGAAGATTATCTTAAAGATCTAGACGGAGAGAAGCCTCATCCATTATATGGAATGGTAATACATAGTGTTGAGAAGCCGCTAGTTGAATTAGTAATGAAATATTCTGAAGGAAACCAGACTCGCGCTGCAGAGTTACTTGGTATTAACCGAAATACTCTTCGAAACAAAATAAGACAATATCGAATCAAATAAAGGGTGAATTGCAGTGGGGTTGGTAGTGTTGCAATTTGCGATATTAATTAACGCTCTGTATTTATGTGCCGGAATATGACGATCAAACAAGCTTTAATTAGTGTTTCAGATAAAACAGGTATTGTTGAATTTGCACAGGCATTAAGCCAGTGCGGTGTGACCATCCTCTCTACTGGCGGTACTGCTAAAGAATTAGAGAGTGCTGGTATCGATGTAATTGAGGTAAGTAGTTATACCGGTTTCCCAGAGATGCTTGATGGTCGGGTCAAGACTCTTCATCCGAAAATTCATGCTGGTATCCTAGCTCAAAGAAATTTGGCTACGCATATGGAAACTATGGAAAGGATGTCTTTTCCAACTATCGATCTGGTAGTGGTAAATCTTTACCCATTTAGCGAAACAATTGCTAAAGTTAGTTCCAGCTTGGAAGAGGCAATAGAAAATATTGATATTGGTGGTCCGACTATGGTCCGTGCTGCTGCAAAAAATTATAAAAGTGTGGCAGTAGTAACAGATCCGGAAGACTATAACTCCGTACTGAATGAAATAAAATCAAATGATTGCATAGTTTCGGAGGAAAATCGTTTTCATCTTGCTTGTAAGGCGTTTTCACATACTGCTGCCTACGATAGTGTTATTAGTAATTACCTTACTGGGATTAATTCTGACGGACAACATAAAAAATTTCCTGCAAATCTTAATCTCAATTTTAAGATAGCCCAGGATTTGCGTTATGGAGAGAATCCGCACCAGGAGGCCGCGCTCTACAGGGATGATTCATCCGCCGCCGCTGGAAGCCTTGCTAACTATAATCAGCTGCAAGGGAAGGAGCTTTCATATAATAATATTGCAGATGCAGATGCTGCGTGGGAGTGTGTAAAGACTTTCAATTCCCCCGCTTGCGTAATCATTAAGCATGCCAATCCATGTGGAGTAGCAGTAGCTGATAACCCGCTTATGGCATACACCGCAGCGTTTTCTACTGATCCAACATCTGCTTTTGGGGGGATCATTGCTTTCAACCGAGAGTTGGATGGCGTTACTGCTGAGGCCGTAATTAAGCAATTTGTTGAAGTGATAGTTATCCCAAGTATCACTGTTGAGGCTAAAAATATTCTTGCTCAGAAAAAAAATGTACGGGTACTTATTCTTGATTTAATGGGAAAAGAGAATTCCCTTGACTTTAAACGTGTAGGTGGCGGCTTGCTAGTACAAGCACCGGATAATATGAATGTTGATTCTAGTCACCTTAAAATTGTAACTAAGGCGCAGCCAACACAGCAAGAAATGAATGATTTATTATTTTCGTGGCGTGTGGCTAAGTTTGTTAAATCTAATGCAATAGTATTTTGTTTAAATGGTCAGACACTTGGTATAGGTGCAGGGCAAATGAGTAGAGTAGATAGTGCACGTATTGCTTCAATTAAAGCGCAGAACGCGGAACTCACATTAGCTAATTCAGTCGTTGCGTCAGATGCATTTTTTCCTTTTCGTGATGGGTTAGATGTGGTGGTACAGGCTGGTGCAAAAGCGATTATTCAGCCTGGTGGTAGCATACGTGATGAAGAGGTTATTGCTGCTGCAGATGAACACGGTGTGACAATGGTTTTTACGAACATTAGACATTTCCGACATTAACTCCATGTATATAAGATTTATATTTGGATAATTTATGCTGAAATCTTTCGTAATATAGTGGTCTCTTCTGTAAATATATCCTGAATATGAAAGTACTTGTTATAGGTGGTGGTGGTAGAGAGCATGCTTTGGCATGGAAATTAAAGCAATCTCCGCGTGTAAATAACGTTTTTGTAGCCCCAGGTAATGCCGGTACAGCCATTGAAGAGGGGTTAAAAAATATTCCGATAACTGCAATCTCTGATCTTATCGATTTTGTAAAGAATGAACTTGTCGAAATTACTATAGTAGGTCCTGAAGCGCCACTTGCTGAAGGTATAGTAGATGCTTTTCGCTTAGCTGGTCTAAAAATACTTGGCCCGACTAAACAAGCTATACAATTAGAAGCATCCAAAGACTTCTCAAAATCTTTTATGCTACGCCATAGCATTCCCACTGCAGCGTATGCTGCTTTTTGTGACCCTGTAAAGGCCCATAAATATTTAGATAAAATAGGCGCCCCGATTGTTATCAAAGCTGACGGTCTAGCTGCGGGTAAAGGCGTAAAGGTTGCGATGACTTTGTCTGAGGCACATGAGACGGTTGATGCAATGTTGGTTTCTAACAGTATGGGTGGGGCAGGTCAGAAGATTTTGATCGAAGAATTTTTAGAGGGAGAAGAGGTTAGTTTTATAGTTATGGCCGATGGTAAGGATGTATTGCCTCTTGCAACTAGTCAGGATTACAAGCGTCTAGGAGAAGGTAACCATGGCCCTAATACTGGTGGCATGGGGGCATATTCTCCGGCACCAATAGTTACTCCTGAGTTACATGAAAGGATAATAAAGGAGGTGATTGATCCGGTTATAAAAGGTATGGCGGCGGAGGGCCAGCCTTATACTGGATTTTTATACGCAGGGCTGATGATTGGTGAAGGTGGGAATATCAACGTATTAGAATATAACTGTCGCATGGGAGACCCAGAAACGCAATCGATTATGTTGCGATTAAAAAGTGACTTATTGACTCTAGTAGAGAATGCAATAGATGGTACGCTTAATAATATAGATGCAAAGTGGGATTGTCGTGCGGCATTAGGTGTTGTTATGGCTGCTTACGGTTACCCTGAGATGCCCCGTCAAGGAGATGTAATTCACGGTCTGTCAGAACTTATATTTAAGGATGATCTGGGTAAAGATTTTCATGTATTCCAAGCTGGAACTAAGGTAGGCGGAAAAGATGGGAAGGAGATAGTAACTGCTGGTGGTCGGGTGTTATGCGTTACAGCTTTGGGAGATGACATCAAAAATGCTCGGTACCGTGCCTATGAAATTTCTAATCAGATTTACTTTGATGGCTTCCAGATGCGGGCTGATATTGGGTTATAGTGATCAACTATTAACTAAGAATTTAATTAGGTATGAATACAACTCAAGTTAAAGAATATCTTAGTACGCTGCAAGATAAAATTATTGAGCAGTTAGAGCGAGTAGATGGCAAGCGCTTTAAACGTGAGAAGTGGGAGCGCTCGGAAGGTGGTGGGGGATTAAGTTGCGTAATTGAGCAGGGTAATGTATTTGAACGGGGCGGAGTAAACTACTCGCATGTATTTGGTTCAGGGTTGCCCGCATCTGCAACCGTTGCAAGGCCTGAACTGTCAGGGCGCTCATTTGAAGCGATGGGAGTATCAATAGTATTGCATCCATATAATCCTTACGCTCCAACTATTCATCTGAATGTACGTTTTTTGGAAGCTCGTAAGGAAGGTGCTGAGTCAGTTTGGTGGTTTGGTGGTGGTATGGATTTGACCCCGTATTATGGTTTTGAGGAGGATGCTAAGCATTTTCACCAGACCTGCAAAGATTCTCTCCAATCTTATGGTAGTGATTACCATGAGCGTTATAAAAAATGGTGTGATAAGTATTTTTATTTGAAACATCGGAATGAGCCGCGCGGGATAGGCGGAATTTTCTTTGATGATCTTAGTCAACCAGATTTTGATACTTGTTTCAATATAACAAAAAGTGTAGGAGATCACTTCCTGCCTGCTTATATACCTATCTTGGAAAGGCGCAGGAATATGTCTTATGGCGAACAAGAGCGTGATTTTCAAGCTTATCGTCGTGGTCGATATGTAGAATTTAACCTAGTTTGGGATCGTGGAACTCTTTTTGGCTTGCAGTCTGGTGGTCGTACCGAATCAATACTCATGTCTTTGCCGCCCATAGTTAAGTGGCGCTATGATTGGGAGCCAGTAGAAGGTAGCGCAGAATCAGAGCTTTATACTAAGTTTCTTATTAGTAAAGATTGGGTGTAATTAGGGTGTTAAATTTATAGGTGGCAATCGGAAAATATAATAGTAGCGGTAGAGGCTTAGCATTAAGAGTCTTTAGTTAGAACTGAGGTATTTTTAATGTTGTGTTTTATTTTATGTAATTACTATTGACATTAAGATACTGGCACCGGAAAATTAAAATTAATATTTTTATTGGAAGTAGTACTTATCCGTAAGATTTATACTTTAGAAATTAATATAGTGAGGAAAAAATGACTAGTAACCAAATAGAAAATTATACTTGTTCCCAAGAAACAAAATCAGGCTTAAGTCTAGCTTCAAAGAAGGCATATAACATTATTGCAGCATTAATTATTTTATGTTTTTCTGTTGTTATGACTGCGCCTACAGCATATGCAGAAGATACTTCTACCGATTATGCTGTAGCTATATCTGAAACCGGCATGGAGGCAGCTTCAGCCGTGGCGACAATGGCATATTTTCCAGCTAAAGCCGCTTTTGCTCTTGGTGGTGGAATAGTGGGCGGTCTTACTTATGCATTTACAGGTGGGGATGAAGAAGCAACTAGTAAAATATGGCGTGCCAGTATGGAGGGAGATTATATGATTGAGCCTGGGCATTTAACTGGAGATAATCCTATTAATTTTGTTGGCCCAGAAAAATAATTTTATTTTTTCTAATTCACTTGGAACCTAGAGGGATAAATTGTAGACAGTACAAGGAATTAGCCTCCTTGTTAA
>ENA-OREN01001606-OREN01001606.1-marine-metagenome-genome-assembly--contig:-NODE-1606-length-25792-cov-4.282559_pt1 | contig 25792 bp, 28 predicted proteins | sample MGYA00248624_ERZ508555 | MGnify/ENA primary metagenome ERZ508555 (study PRJEB26222, sample SAMN06267773) | marine metagenome | isolation source: Saanich Inlet, British Columbia, Canada | place...
CTGTAATACAGGATCAGGAAAACGACTTGAAAAAGTATCTCCAGGAATTAGAAGAAGTGGGAGACGATTACTTAAAGCTACTGCTGCAGCTGTAACCATATTTGTTGAACCAGGACCAACCGATGAAGTGGCTATAAAAATTTGTTTACGTCGCATAGCTCTTGCATAACCTATTCCAGTTAAGGCCATATTTTGCTCATGATGGCCACGGTAACCTGGTAAATCTGATTGAATTTCTTCCATTGCCTGACCAATACAAGCAACATTACCATGTCCATAGATTCCAAAAGCACCTGGAAATAGTGGCTCTTTTTTTCCATCGATTATTGTTTTTTGAGCAATCAGATACTTAAACAGCGCCTGAGCACATGATAATTTAATTGTTTTCATAAATCCTCTAATTTTTTTATAATATTAATTTCTATAAGAAAAATTTTTTTTTAGAATACTTAATTTTTAATTTTTCTTTTTTTTTATACAAATCATTTTAATTTGATCATAATTGAATTATACAAATATAGATGAAAATAGCAATTATGGGAGAAATTCACCACGAGGGGTTGAAAACATTACAAAAAGTAAATTTTGATTATTTTGAAATAACAAATTTTGAAGAAAACAATCTTATAAAACAATTAAAAGATGTGGATGGTATTCTTTTAAGAACAGCAAAATTAGATGAAAATATACTCTCACGTTGTAACAATCTCAAAATTATCTCTCGTCATGGTGTAGGGTATGACAATGTAGATATCAAATATTTAAATCATAATAAAATTGCTCTTGGAATAACATCAACCTCCAATGCGGTCAGTGTTGCTGAGCATGTTTTAACATCTTTCTTATATCTAACTAAAAATATCCACTTATCTGATCAATTAACTAGAGAAGGTAGATTTACAGACAAATCATCTCTGCCTAATTTTTTTGAATTATATCAAAAAAATGTCATTATTTTTGGTTTTGGAAGAATTGGAAGGGCTGTTGCCAAAAGATGCTTAGGTTTTGAGTCAAATGTTTATATTTATGATCCTTTTGTGAGTAAAAAAATAATTGAAGAAAATAAGTGTAAAGTAATTGATAAAATTGATGGAATAAAATTAGCAGATTATATTTCAATTCATCTTCCATTAAATAATGAGACAAAAAATTTTATTGGAGAAAAAGAACTATCATTGATGAAAAAAACAGCAATTATTGTAAATACAGCGCGTGGAGGAATTGTAAATGAAGAATCATTAGTTAAAGCTCTTGTTAATAAAAAAATACTAGGTGCTGGTTTAGATGTATTTGAAAAAGAACCTCCTGTTAAAAATCATCCTTTATTTAGTTTAGATAATATAATTCTCTCTCCTCATAATGCAGCCTTAACTTTAGAATGTAGAAAAAGAATGGCAATTGAAGCCGCTGAAAATATTTCATTTTTTTTATCTAACAAACAAAATTTAAATTTAAATAATATAGTTAATAAGAGTGAATTAAATCTTTAGAGATTAAGATAGACATTCCCATCCTCTTCATAAATATCATATATCTTGAGTGAAGGTAATTCGAGGTCACTTAAAGGATCGCCTGAAACAATACTAAATGTATTTCCACAACTAGCACACTCAAGTTCTTCACCTTCAATACTTGACTCACTTAAGAAGGTTTGATCTTCACAATAACAATGACCTTGGGTTGCAAAGAATCCAGACTCTAATCGAAATATCGCATAATCAATCTCTTCATACTCAAAATTTTCGACACTTCCAACATCTATATCATCTTGTTCTCCAATATGAATTGGCTCAATTTCTAAATTCATAAATTTATAAGTAGAATATTTTTTATAGTTAATAAATAATTTTTTTATCTAAATCGTAATTTTTTTTGCAATTCTGACTAATATTACTTACTCCCACCACATATTATTTATGCCATAACATCAGAATAAAAATAAGTATAAAAAAAAATTTATAGTATGTATTTCATACATATTTTAAATATTTAATATCTCGATTGAAAAATTAAGAATATGAGATATATTTTGCAAAAATTTAATTATAATGCATATTGATCTTGATAATTGGTACAAACCTGACCTGGATAGAAAAGAGCTTAGGAAACTATCTAAAAGAAAAAACTTACCTGGGTTAATTCACTTTGGTATATATTTTATCAGTTTATTTGCCTCAGGTTACTTGGCTTATATAACTTGGGGAACTTGGTTATCATTTTTCTTTTTCTTTATATATGGAACCATTTATAGTTTTAGTGTTTCTAATTGGCATGAAACTGTTCACAAAACGGCTTTTAAAACTCGTTGGATAAATGAAATATTTTATCATATTAGCTCTTTTATGGCTGACTTTGAAGGATTCAGATGGAGATGGAGTCACACTTTTCACCACTCATATACTTTACAAACGAAAGATGATTATGATCATGAAATTCAGATTTCTAGACCAACAGACTTAATAGCTTTTTTTCTAAATTTTATTCCTTTTAGTGATTTACTTTTTCCTCATAGACTAATTAAATATGAAGTGATTAAACACGCTTTTGGTTACTTTAGTCCTGTTGTTAAAATTTCAGCACCAGCAAAACAAAAAAAGAAAATTTTGTGGAATTCAAGATTATATCTTTTTATTTGGATAAGCATAATTATTTTATCAGTTTATTTTGAAACATTTTTATTAATTTTGTATTTTATTTTACCAACTTATTATGGAAAGCCTTTGTGGTTTTTAGTAAATGTTACCCAACATTTGGGTGCCGCAATTGATACGAAAGATCATAGAGAGAGTACATACAGTATAAAAATAAATCCCATTTTTAGTTTTCTTTATTGGAAAATGGAATATCATTTGGAGCATCATTTGTTTCCCATGGTGCCTTCTTACAATTTAAAAAAACTACAAAAAATTGTAAAAGATCAAATACCAGAACCTTTTCCTAGTCTTTTTTCATTTTATAAGGAAATTCTTCCAGTTATTATCAAGCAAGCAACTGATCCCAGTCACAATTATAATACTAAAATTCCTTCCTCTAAATTATAAATTAAAATAAATTATTGTTGATCCATATGAAATTAATATAAGTCCACTAAAAATATTAAATTTTTTTCCCAAAATTATAAATTTTTCAATTATTATATATAAAGATAAACCTACGATCCAAAAAATATTCATAACACCTGAATAAAATAGTAATAACATTAATACCCAACAACAACCAACGCAAAAAATTCCATGTTTCATACCTAAATAAAAAGCTCCAAAATTATAAAACATTTTTTGTCCACTCAAAAAATCTATAGGATTACTGCAATTTTTTAAGCATACATCTTTAAAGGGTGTCATTTGGTATATCCCTGCTAATAAAAAAAGTAAACCGCCAAATATATAACCAACACTTAAAGAGGAGGCGTTTAAAATATTTAATTTTTGTAAAAGAATGTGAATAATAGTTAAGCACAAACTAAATATTGCCCAAATTAAAACATAAGATAAAAAAAAATTAATAGTCAAACCATAAGAATATTTCTGTTTTTTTCTTTCATTTGAAATTTTATCAAAAATCATAATAAAAGGTATCGCTGTAGGTAGCATCATGGCTATCATCATTAAAAACCACATTAAGAAAATAAAAATCATATTTGAAAAATTAATGTGATAATCATGTGAATTCATTATTTTCATAGAATTAGAAACTTCATTTATATTTAAATTAATTAAAGTCATTTCCCAGGCAGACATAGTCATGCCAACACCAGCAATAGTATAAAACCAACATGATATTGAAATTAATATTAAGAGAGTTAAAATAATAGTGCGTTGATGGAGATTTAAAAAGTTAAACACAGCTATTTTTTTTATTAGCTAGGAATTCCTTTAGGTGTCAAATTTAAAATAGCTATTTGAACATATGTATCTTGAAAATTAGTTTTGAATGCTGCATTTGCATCAGTAGTTCCAGAAGCCATTTCTGCTTCTTTAAATTCCATGCCTTCAGGAAGTACTATCCTTGCTCTATGAGAGTCTCCCGTAATAGGGTTTTTTATTGGTTCAGTTTTAGTTGTAATTATATTCTCAACCTTTAAATTACATATTCTTGTTTCAAGATTAATATCTAATTCAATATTTTTAATAAGAGGATCATAAATTTTTTCCATCATAGATACATACATACTAAATGCAGTTGCCATAGGCTCTGTTTCTTTACCATAAATTATAGATTGAACTGCTTTTTGTTGATTAGTAGTCGAGTTAGCATCTAGTATTATTTGCATTTTACCTTTACCTTCATGTATAGGTCCAGGAAATTTCATCATAGAAACTGCTTTAACTCCAGCTAAATCGGTATCACCAAAAAAACCTTCTTCAATTAAAAATGCTCCTATACCATGACAATAGTTATCTGTAGGAAGAGAATTAAATTGACAAGGACATCCATAGTTACAGTTGCAATTACCAAATTGTTTACCTTTTATTTGCCAATCAATTTTCATATAATAATGGTATATTATTTAGGTAAGAAAAAACATACAAAATTATAATGTTATTCAGATAATTTAACTTTTAAAACATAGTTAGGATCTTTAGCTTGCTTTAAGATTGCTGGAATAATTTCTTTATAGGCATCCCATAAACTATCTTTAGGTTTTGGCATTTGATCTTTAACAGCTTCATGTAATTTTTTCAGATTATAGGATGGAACCATTGGAAACATGTGATGCTCCAAATGATATTCCATATTCCAACATAAAAAATTTAAAATATAATTTATTTTAACTGTTCTAGTTGTTAATCTATGATCTTTAACATTATTAGCTAAACCGGCATGTTGAATAAAATGAATTATGTTGATTAATGTTGATCCATATAAAAAAGGTAAAATTAAAAATAATATTGGAAAAAAATTTTTAAAATAAATAGAAAAACTAATGATAATAATCCATAAAAGTATGTGTACTCTTGCACAATACCTTACTTTATTTTTCTCTTCCATTGGGACACAATCATTCAAAACAATAGAATTAAAACCAAAAGCATGTTTAATTGTTTCAATATGGGAAAATAAAAATGTAAAAAGATTACCACCAGGTAAGTGAATCATTAAAACATAAAACAAATCTGTTGGTTTAGTAACTTGAATTTCATGATCATAATTTTTTTCTGTATGAAGAGTATAAGTATGATGATGATGATGACTCCATCGCCAACGAGTAGGTTCATAGTTGTACATAAATGAAGTGATGTGATAAAAAATTTCATTTAATTTACGCGATTTAAAAGCTAAATTATGACCACACTCATGCCAAATAGGATTAGAAAATGTATAAATATTACCATAAATTATTATCCAAAAAATTGTCCACAACCCACCCCATGTAATTACAACCATATAACCAGATAGAAAAAGTATTAAAAAATATACAAATATATGTTTTGCTCCTTGCCAATTTGAACGAGTTGATAAATTTTTTAAAATTTTTTTATCTAAAGTACATTTATGCCAACTAACTATTTGTGTATTCAACTAATTTTTTCCTTTGGCAAATCTACTTTTAAAACATAGTTAGGATCTTTAGCTTGCTTTAAGATTGCTGGAATAATTTCTTTATAGGCATCCCATAAACTATCTTTAGGTTTTGGCATTTGATCTTTAACAGCTTCATGTAATTTTTTCAGATTATAGGATGGAACCATTGGAAACATGTGATGCTCCAAATGATATTCCATATTCCAATATAGGAAGCTAAAAATTGGATTGAATTTTACTGTACGAGTACAAAGTCGATGATCTTTAACGTTATTAGCTAAACCAGCATGTTGAACAAAATCAAACATGTTTCGAGAGGTTGTTCCATATAAAAATGGTAAAAGTAGCATAACTACTGGAAGCCAAGTTTGGAAAAATATTGAAGAACTGATAATCAATATCCATAAAATAATATGAATCCTTGCCACATATTTAACTTTATTATGCTCTTCTTCTGGAACACAATTAATTAATACAGGTGTTTTTATGCCTAACGAATGTTTGGTCGTTTCTAAATGTAACGCTGCATAACTCTTATAAAAAGCTAAATTTCCAAGAGGTAAATGATGCAGGAAAACAAAAAGTAAATCAGTAGGTTTGGTAACTTGAATTTCATAATCTAAACCTTCATCAGTAGTATCCAGCGTATTACTATGATGACGAAAATGACTCCATCGCCAACGTATTGGTTCAAAATTAAACATAAAAGATCCAATATGATAAAGCATTTCATTTAACCAACGTGTTTTAAATGCCGTACGGTGTCCACATTCATGCCAAACTGGATTACATGCCGTGAAAATATTTCCATAAATAAATAAAGCTGGAATTGACCACCAAGATAACCAAGTAGTAATAACAAAATAACCAGACACAATTAAACATAAAATCCAAATAGAAACATGTTTAATGCCCTGCCAGTCAGACCTTTTAATCAACTCTCTATATAATTTTTTATCAATTTTACATTTATACCATTGATCTATTGTTACATTTTCTTTCATAATACTCCTAATACTCCTTTAGATTTATAAATTTACTTTATGTAACGGTTTTCCAGTCTTAAAATAGTTCTGTATATTATTACAACTTAATTCAGCCATTAATTTTCTTGTTTCATACGTTCCACTTCCGTGATGAGGATGCAAAATAACATTATTTAATTTTCTAAATTTTTGATTAATTTTAGGCTCATTATTATAAACATCTAAAGCAGCTCCTTTAATTGTTTTATTTTTTAAACATTTTAACATTGCTTCTTCATCAATTACATTTCCTCTAGACACATTAATTAAATATGCACTTTTTTTCATTTCTTTAAATATTTCAGCACTTATAAGATTATTTGTTTTTGGACCTCCTGGACAAGTAATAACTAAATAATCTACAAATTTTGCCATTTTTTTTAAATTATTAAAATATTTGTAGTTTATATTTTTTTTGCTTGGTCCAAAATAACAAATTTCTGTCGAAAATACTTTTACTTTTTTTGCAAATTCTTTTCCTATTTTACCTAGTCCAACTATTCCAATTTTTTTATTATAAACGCTATCAGTTAATTGCATAGGGCCTTTTTTTTCCCAGTTTTTGGAAATAACATATTTTTGAGCATTAAATAAATTTCTAGAAATTGATAATAAAAGAGTTAAAGCAAGGTCAGCAACATCTCTGGTTAAAACTCCAGGGGTATTCGCAACTACAATATTGTTTTTTTTACATTCATTTAAATTAACATTATCAAAACCTACACCAAAAACAGAGATAATTTTAAGATTTGATAATTTTTCATAAAATTGCTGAGGAATTTTAAATACACCACTGACTACAAGAGCTTCATAATCAGAATATATTATTTTTTTTTTATTCCATAAAGTATCTACTGAAAAAAAAATTTTAAAAATAGGAATATAACTTTTTAAAATAATGTCCGTTAATAAAATTTTTTTTCTCATCAATTATCCGGTGTGAAATATTTCTTCCATATAAATCCACCCATCTTCTCTAGTACCTTTTTTAAGAGGCTCTAACATTGGAATATGAATTTTCCACCATTCTTGCATCTTTTTATTATCTGCCCATAATTCCATATCAGCTTTAAGATCATCTCCATAATATTCAAAATACCCAAAAAGTATTGTATTATAAATGTATATAGAAAAATTTTTTATATTACTGTTAGCAATACATTCTTCAATTTCAGGCCATGGATTTGCATGGTATTTTTTGTATTCTTCAATACAATCTTTTTTAATACCTATTATCATTGCGTGACGTTCCATGTTAATTTTTCCCTTTAGAAGTATCTAAAACTTGAGGGTATGGATAATTGACTCCCAATAAATTCTGAAGTTTTTTACTGCATTTTTTTATTATCTTCATATCTACACTGGCTAGTTGATCCTCCATAGGTTTTACAAACTTTGGCAAATATTGGCCTAAAATTCCAATTCTTGGTTTTTTAGAATTATTAGCTCCAGCTCCATGCCATAAAAGTCCCGTCGTTAAAATCACTGAACCTGCTTTGCCAGTAGCCTGCTTCATTATTGGCCAAAATTCTTCTTCTTTTGGAAAATATCCTCTAAGTTGAGTTCCGGGACCAACCATTGTTGCTCCATTTTCTAATGTAAAATTATCAATCATTATTGTTAATTGACAATTCATAGCAAATGAACTGTTAATATTATTTGGAAATGATTTAAGATTATACATATCCCAGTAAGGATAATCTAAATGTGGTTTTTGTTTTTTGTCCCCTGGTTGCTGTATTCTAGCAGCAAAAGAGCCTAATTTAAGCTCATTACCTAATATTATTGAGAAAATTTTAATTATAAGTTCATGCTGAACTAGTTTTCTAAATATTTCATCTTTATCAATTAAATTCCATATGTGATTAGTTGCAGAAATAACTGCAAGACTATCTTTTTTTGAAATATTAGGAGATTTAATTTTTGCAAGTTCAATTAATTTTTTTTTAGCCTTGATTACGTCTTTTTTTGAAAAAAGATTTTTAATAACAAAATATCCTTTTCCTTTTAAAAGTTCTGCTGCAATTTCTTTTGGATTGTATTTAGTCATTTTTAATTATACTTTTATAACTTGTTCTGTAACCTCCTCTATATTTGTTTCAGCTTTAGTTTTTTCAAAAACAACCTTACCATGACTCATTACAACAAAACGATCACACACTTGAAAAGCATGATAGAGGTTATGTGTTACAATAACGCTTGATACATTTTCTTTTTTCAAATCAGTTACATAACTTAAAACTTTTTCAGTCTCTCGAACAGAAAGTGCTGATGTTGGCTCATCTAGTAATAAAATTTTTCTTTTAAAGTAAACTGCTCTTGCAATAGCAACTGCTTGTTTTTGTCCACCTGACAATGCACCAATTTCTTTTTGAGGTGAATCAATACCTGCAATTTCTACTCCGCTAGTAAGTACTTCAGTAGATACTTCTTCCATCTTTTTATGATCCATAAATCCTAAAGAATTTGTAATTTCCCTACCCATAAAAATGTTTCTCATAATTGTCATGTCATCACATAATGCTGAATTTTGATATATTGTCTCTATTCCAGCAATTTCTTCAGATTCTTTCCTATTTTTAATCTTAGTTTCTTTACCATCTACAAAAATATTACCTTCATTTGGATCAACAACTCCAGACATCATCTTAATTAAAGTCGATTTACCAGCTCCATTGTCCCCTAAAAGTCCAACTACCTCATTTGGAGCTATATGAAAATCTACACAATCAAGAGCTACTAAATTACCATATCGTTTTGTAATATTTTTAGCTTCATATAAATTTACTTGATTCATATTTATAACCTTTTACGAAGTGCTACATTAGTAATAGCAGCAATTATAATTAAGCTGCCAACAAACATATCAAAATAAAATCCTGGGGCTCTAAGTAATAATAAAAGATCTTGAATTGTATAAATTAGAGCGGTACCTAGCATTATACCAATAATTGAACCACGACCTCCCATCAAAGCACATCCACCGATAACACACGCTGCAATAGCTTCTAATTCTAAACCTAAACCGCCTCCAGGCTGAACACTACCTACTCTACTCATTGCTACCACGCCTGATAATGCTGCACAACCACCAGCAATTGCAAAAGCTATCAATTTTACTCTTTTAGGATTTATTCCAATTGCTGTTGCAGCCTCAGCGTTTCCTCCTACAGCATAAAAATGATTGCCTATTTTATGATGATGAAGAAGAAAATAGAAGATTATTCCTACTGCAATAAACCAAAAAAAGCTTGCGTCTATAACACCAACATCTCCTTTAAGTAAAACTTCATAACTTTCACTTTCATATTTATATCTTAGGGATTTAGCTCCATGATAAAGTAATGTGCTACCTTTCCATAAAAGCATGGCTCCTAAAGTTACTATGAATGAAGGTATAGCAAACTTATTAACAATATTGCCGTGAACAAGACCTGCTAGTATTCCTACAATTATTCCAACAAGCATAGCAAGATAAGGACTTAAAGAGTATTCCTTAACCATAGTAGCAGTCACAATTGCACAAAAAGTATAAAGGGTGCCAACTGATAAATCAAACTCACCAGTAATCATCAAAATTCCTACACCAATTGCCATTATTCCGAGTGGGGCCATTGATTTAAGTAGCACAGCAATATTAGCTGGATTTAAATATCTAAAACTATCAGCAAACATTAATCCACCAATAATTGCTACTATTTGTATTGATACAAAAAGGAGAATTATACCTCCTGCTGGCTTGCTTCGAATATTATCAATAAAATTTTTCATAAATTTTTATTATTTTAAAGTTAATTTTATTAGCGGCAATTTATTGCCGCTAAAATAAGTAATATATTATCTAGTTATACCTGCCCATTTAAATGCTGATTCAACATTAGATTTATCAACTAAACCTGAGCCACCAGTATTCATGTCAGCTGGAAGTAGCCCATATTTTAAATATTGAGCTAACATAGTCACAGACATAAAACCTTGATGATAGGGTTGCTGATCTACTGTCGCAGTTAAAGATCCATTAGCAATGTTATCTAAAATCTCAGGTGTTATATCATAACCACCTACTGGAATATCCATACCAGCTTCTTCAACAGCTCTTACTGCAACTGAGGTAGGTGTAGAACCTAATCCGATAACAGCATCAGTTTCAGGATGACCTAAAAGATATTGAACCATAATGTTTAATGCTTCTGAGTGATCAGTACCTGTTCCAAGTAATTCTGTTGTTCCACCCATTGCTGTAATTCCATTATTTACACCTTCATGTCTTTGTACTGCATAAACTGCTTCTGGAAATTCAACTGGAGTAAATACATGATCTCCTGCTTTTAAACCATGTTCAGAAATCATGCGTTCAGCTAATGTTTGTCCAGTCTCAATAAAGAACTGTCCAATATAAGCCATACGACAATTACCTTTAGCTCTTTGTGAATCATCAATGTTGTGAAGTACTACAGGAATACCAGCATCCATTGCTTTACAAACTATTTCATCAAATGCATCATCATCCCAAACAGTCATAGCAATACCATCAACTCCATTTGCAATGGCTGTTTCTATAATATCATTTGTTTTAGCTGTATCAGAATCACCAAATTCCATATACATACTAATCCCTTGATCTTCTGCTGCATCATGTGCACCATTAATTGATGGTACAAAAAATTCAACATCCTCAGCTGTCCAAATCAAAAATAAAATATCTATATCTGACCAGTCATTATTTGAATCTTTATCGATTGCTTTTGCACTTCCAATAGAGATAAATAAAGTAGCTAAAATAATTGAAAATAATTTTTTCATAATTAACCTCCCTAATTAAAATTATTAAAATTATTATAAACAGAATAAAAACTATTAAACAAGATAAAAAAAAATTAATTAAATAAATATATTAGTATGAAATACATACTAGTAAAAAATAAATATTTAGCCTATTTTTTTCTTGATTAATAAGATTAAATCTTCATTGAATTTTTAGCAATTTAAGATATGTTTTCAAAATGGTAAAATTTGAATATAAATCAATTGAAAATCAACAAGAACAAATGCCAAATTGGTATCGTCCAAATATTGATAAAAAAGTACTAAAAGAATTAATGAAACGAAGTGATTTACCAGCATGGATCAATACAATATGTTTCTTTGGGGTTTTAATTTTTAGTGGATACATTGCTTGGATATCTTGGGGAACCTGGTGGTCTATTCCTGCTTTTTTAGTATATGGCAATATTTATTCTTTTTTAAATGCAAGATGGCATGAGTTTGGTCATCGATCAGCTTTTAAGACAAGATGGTTAAATGATTTTTTCTATCAAGTATGTAGCTTTCTAGATTATTTTGAAGCGTATAAATGGAGATGGAGCCACACACATCATCATAGTAGAACAATTCATCTTGATATAGATTATGAAATTCAAGTTTCACGTCCAGCAAATTTACTTAATTTATTCGTTACCGATTTTTTTGCTATTGAAAGAGTTTGGGGGGAATTTAAAACTATATTTTGGCATTCACTAGGTATTATGACACCAATAGCAAAGGACTGTGTTCCAGAAAGTGAAAGAGGAAAAATGATTTGGAACTCTCGATTATATATGACTATTAAAATAGGTATTGTAATTTGGGCATTTCAGATTGGAAGTTTTCTTCCTTGTATGTTTTTTATTTTACCTCTTATTTATGGTGGTACTTTATTTCAATTTGTAGCAATGTTACAACATGGAGGACTGAAAGCAGATTCCTGGGATCACCGAGAAAGCACGAGAACAGTCTATCTCAATCAATTTCTAGGTTGGTTATTGTATGCAAATATGAATTATCATATTGAACATCATATTTTTCCTCAGGTTCCCTTTTATAATTTACCTAAGATACATGAATTAATAAAAGATCAATGCCCGCGTCCTAATACAAGTTTCTATGACGGGATGAAAACAATGATACCAGCAATTATAAAACAGGCAAAAGATCCTGATTATCATCTACCTAGAAATCTTCCTGCAACCTAAGATAATATGATAGACGATACTAAATTTGGATCAAGAGATAAAAGAGGAGACTGGAAGCCATATAAATTATCTTCAAATATTCCTTTTTTTGATTGGCCATTTAGTATTAAAAATAATTTAAAATGGCTTTTAGGTATTCCTGGATACATTGCTCCTTGGACTTTCTTTTATGGATTAATTGCCATTATATTTTGGGTTTATCTTACGCCACCAATGGAAATAATAAAAAATTTTCATTACAGCTGGTTTTTATATCTTTTAATTAGAAATTTATTAATAACAATTATATGCGCAGGAGGGCTACACTTTTTTTTATATATTAAGAAATCACAAGGAAATGCTTTTAAATTTAATGCCAAAGGATTGGAAAATAATAATAAGAATTTTTTATTTAAAGATCAAACAAAGGATAATATTTTTTGGTCATTATTTAGTGGGGTCCCTATTTGGACAGCTTATGAAGCTTTTTCTTTATGGGCATTTGCAAACGGTTATTTTTTAGGCTTGGAATGGACAATGCATCCTATTTACTTAGGTCTAACTTTCTTATTTCTTCCATTATTTAGAGAAGTACACTTTTATTTTGTTCATAGATTACTTCACACACCACTTTTATATAATTTTTCACATTACATTCATCATAAAAATGTGAACCCTGGACCTTGGTCTGGATTAGCCATGCATTGGCTTGAGCATATATTATATTTCAGCGGAACACTGATTCATTTTGTAATTCCTGCTCATCCTGTTCATGCAGTTTTTCAATTACTTCATGCAGGTATTGGTCCTTTATTTCATGGACACATAGGTTTTGATAAAATTCAAATTGGAAAATTTGGAATAGATACTCATAGTCATGCTCATTATCTTCATCACAAATATTTTGAGTGTAATTATGCAGATGGCGCAATACCATTAGATAAAATATTTGGAACCTTTCATAATGGTTCTGATGAAGCAAAAGAAAAAATGGTTCAAAGATTAAAACAAAGAATGAAAAAAATGAGAACTGTTGAAAAGTAAAAATAAAATTTTAAGTTAATTAATAAAGATATGAACAATTTTTGAAATTGTCAGAAAAGATCTAACAGTATACTTTATGGTATTTCAAAATGATATTTATCAACACAATTAAGAAAGTTTAACTATCGTCAATCAAGAAATATTCAATTTTTAGAGATTTAAATAAATTTCACCTTCTTCCTTCAGGATATCGTAAATTTTTAATGAAGGAAGTTCTAAGTAACTAATAGGATCACCTGATACTATACTATACTATACTATACTATACCTATTTCCACAACTTGCACATTCCAATTCTTCCCCCTCAACACTTGATTCATTTAGAAACGCTTGATTCTCAAAATGACAGTGTCCTTGCGTTGCAAAAAAACCTGAGTCTAATCTAAAAATAGCATAATCAATTTCTTCATGCTCAAAGTTTTCAACACTTCCAACATCAATATCTTCTTCTTGACCGATATAAACTGATTCAATATCTATATTCATAATAAAAATTGTAGAATATATTTTGAAAATAATAAATATTTTTTTTATCTAAATCTTAAATTTTTCCGTGACAGTTGATCAATTGAAGAAACCCCCATTAATTTCATATCTCTCTCAATTTCATTTTTTAAATTAGACATGGCTTTTTCAACACCTTTTTGACCACCTGCTGCAAGAGCATAAAGATACATTCTTCCACCAGAACAAGCTTTTGCTCCTAAAGAAAGGGCTTTTAAGACATGGGTTCCTCTTCTTATCCCACCTTCACAAATTACATCAATTTTATCTCCAACAGCATCAACTATTTCAGCTAATTGATCAAAAGGGGATCTTGAACCATCTAATTGTCTTCCTCCATGATTGGAAATCATAATAGCCGTAGCACCAATATCAATTGCTCTTTTAGCATCATCAACTGACATAATTCCTTTAAGGGCAAATTGTTTTCCCCAATATTTATTAATTTCTTCAGCTGCTTTCCAATCCATAGATTGGTCTAACATTTTAGTGAAGTAATCCTGAATTGATAAAGATACTTTGCTCCCCTCTGGAATCCAGCTTTTTAATTGACTTAGTTCAAATCTCGAATGTGTATAATGATTAAAAGCCCAATTTGGATGCATTGCAAAACTAAGTAAACTTTTTAGAGTAAGCCTTGGTGGAGAAGTAAAACCAGTATGAAGATCCCTTTCTCTATTACCCCCTACAATTGTATCAACAGTAAGAGCTAAACCTTGATAATTTGCTTCTTTACATCGGTCGATCAAATCTCTTGTTAAACCTTTATCTGTATGGACATATAGTTGAAATAATTTTGGGGTATCAACTAACTTGGCAATTTCTTCAATACTGACTGTTCCTAATGAAGATATTCCAAACATAGTTCCAAATTTTTCAGCAACTTTAGCTACAGCCCTTTCACCTTCATGATGAAATAATCTTTGAAGGGCGGTAGGAGCAAAATATAGAGGCATTTCCAATTTTTGTCCCATTACAGTGGTTGACATATCTATTTTATCAACACCAGCTAATACGTTTGGAACTAAATCACACTTTTCAAAAGCTTCAGTATTTCTTTTATATGTAACTTCGTCATCAGCAGCACCATCAATATAGTGAAATATGGGTCCAGGCAGTTTTTTTTTTGCTAATTTTCTAAAATCTTCAGTATTTCTGCATTTATCAACTGATCCAAACATTATGCAGATACAGTCTTTTGTGTTTGTTCTCCCAGTCCTTCAATACCTAATTTCATTTCATCTCCAGCTTTTAAAAAGACTTGGGGTTTCATACCCATGCCAACACCTGGAGGTGTTCCAGTAGAAATAATATCACCTGGCTGCAAAGACATAAACTTACTAAGATAACTGATGAGAAAATTAACTCCATAAACCATTGTTTTAGTTGAACCATCCTGCATTCTCTTGCCATTAACATCAAGCCACATTGATAAATTTTGAGGATCAGCAATTTCATCTTTTGTAACTAAATAAGGACCTATAGGTCCAAATGTATCGCAAGATTTTCCTTTTACCCACTGACCTGAATGTTCTAATTGAAAAGCTCTTTCACTTAAATCATTCACTACGCAGTAACCAGCAATATAATCTTGTGCCTGATCCTCAGAAACATATTTTGCTTCTTTTCCAATAACAACTCCTAGTTCAACTTCCCAATCAGATTTCTGAGAATTCTTAGGAATGTGAATATTATCATTAGGACCCACTATTGCACTTGTAGCTTTAAAGAAAATAATTGGTTCAGGAGGTACTTCCATGCCCGTTTCTTCTGCATGATCTGAATAATTCAAACCTATGCAAATAATTTTACCAACACTTTTTTTACATACGCATGGTGCAATACCATCAATATTTTCTACTTTAGGTAAAGAAGAGAAATCAGTATCTTTTATTTCACTAAGTTTTTCTACAGTAACATTATCACTGTCCCAATCAGACACTAAACTTGAAGCATCACGAATATTTTCTTCTGTATCTAAAATTCCAGGCTTTACTTCATTGCCAATTCTATATCTTAAAGTTTTCATTATAAAGTCCATCCTCCATCAATTAAGTTAAGTGTTCCTGTTACAAAATCTGACTCATCGCTTGCTAGATAAACAGCAAGGGATGCAATTTCTTTAGGTTGGGCTAGGCGTCCCATAGCCTGTCTTGCTATAAATTCTTCTCTTGCCTTAATAGGATCATCAGCCATCTGAACTCTTCCTTCCCAGGAAGGTGTCTCAACAGTACCTGGCAAAATAGCATTGCAACGTATACCTTCTTTAACATAGTCTGCTGCTAATGCTTTGACAAAACCGTTTAAGGCTGCTTTTGTTGTTCCATATATGAATCTATTTGGTGCCCCTTTTACATTTGAAGCTGCTGATGAAACTATAATGATATTTCCTTTTTTCTTTTTTAACATTTTTGGAATTAAGGAGTGAGTCATTAAATATGCTGAATAAACATTAATATTAACAGATCGATGAAATTCATCGGAATCACAATCCATTATTGTACCATGATGAACGTAACCAACAGCGTGAAATAGAATGTCTACATCATCCATAGAAGAGCAAAAATTTTCAACGTCTAATTTATTTGTTGCATCAAGCTTAACAGTTTTAATACCAGGTTGGCTGCTTTGTAATTCATTTAACTTCTCTTCATTAATATCAGTAGCTAGAACATCAGCTCCTTCATTAGCAAAAGCAATTGCTGTAGCTCTACCAATACCCTGTGCTGAGGCTGTCACAATAATTTTTTTATTCTTTAATCGCATTTAATTATTTCTCCAATATTCTCCGTCTGGATATGTGAACTCAGTAACAGAATTTTCTTTCATTTCAATAGAATATCCTAAATCTTGGGGGGGCATATAATTTCCATTATTCATTTTGCATGGAAATTTAAAATGTTCATGGAGGCTATCCTGGTACTCAACAACTTTATTATCTTTTTCTCCATTAATTAAAACATAATCAATCATGCATAAGTGTTGAACATATTCACATAAACCAACGCCTCCTGCGTGAGGAAATACAGGTACATTAAATTTATGAGCCATTAATAAAACAGTCAATATTTCGTTAATACTGCCCAAACGACAACTATCAATTTGACAAACATTCATTGCTCCAGACTCTAAAAATTGCTTAAACATTATGCGTCCACCACATGCCTCGCCTGTAGCCAAACGAACATCACCTACTTCTTTTTTTATTTTAATAAAGCCCATAACATCATCTGGACTTGTAGGTTCTTCAACAAACAATAAATCAAATTTTTTATATGCATTAATGTGTTTAATAGATTGTTCAACATTCCATTGTTGGTTTGCATCAACCATAATAGAGCAATCTTTACCAATAATGTTTCTAATTAACTCTAATCTTTTAATATCTGCTTCTAAGTCTAACCCTACTTTTATTTTAAAATGTCTCCATCCTTGAGACATATATTGATTACATAATTCAATAATTTTCTCATCTGAGTAGCCAAGCCACCCAGCTGCAGTTGTATAAGAAGGATAGCCTTCATTTAAAATCTTTTCTATTCGGTTATTTTTATGTTTTTGATTTTGTAATAAAATATCATAAGCTTCATCTTTTGTTAAAGCATCTTCTATATATTTGAAAGTCAACCACTCCATGATAGTTTCAGGTTTACTCTCAACTATAAATCTCCATAAAGGTTTATTATTTTTCTTTGCAATTAGGTCCCATAATGCATTGAAAATTGCGGCTACAGCCATATGAACAACTCCCTTCTCAGGACCTAACCATCTAAGCTGACTATGATCTACGCATTGAAACCATAGTTTTCCAATATCTCTTTCTAATTCATCGATTGTTTTACCTATAAATAATGGGAAAAAATGTTTTATACATTCTGCAACAATGTCGTTTCCTTTTCCGATAGTAAAAGCAATACCAAATCCTTTTAAATTATTATCAGAAGTATAAACTGTTACGTAGGTTGCTGAATAATCTGGGTCTGTATGGATGGCATCGGATCCTGTTAAGTCTTTTGAAGTTGGAAAACGAACATCATCAACAGTAAATTTCATTATTTTTATCATTAACTAAACCTTTTTAAATGTAGTATTATCAATAAAATCCCAATCCAAGTCAATGCCAAGACCTGGCTTATTAGGTAACTGTGCAAATCCATTTTTAACTTGAATAGATTCTTTTAAACCAAAATTAAATAAATCATAAGGCAATAAAACTTCAAAAAATTCACAATTTTTAATTGCTGCACAACAATGCAAGTTTACTAATTCTAAAGGATGATAAATTGCTGTATGTATTTCACAAGACACTCCAAAACTTTCTGCTAAATGGGCAGTCTTCATAGTTGCGGTAATGCCACCACTCCAAGAAGGATCAGCTCTAACTACATCCACCACTCTTGTGGAAATACATTCTGCAACACTATAAGGGTGCTTTGCCAAAACTTCTGTTCCAACAATTGGTATATCTAGAATTCTTGTTAGTTCTCTTAAGTTATGAAAGTTTTCATCAAATAATGGTTCTTCATACCAATAATAATTTAATTTTTCTAATTCTCTTCCAAAACGTAAAGCTTGTTCGAATGTATAAGGTGCAACAGGGTCACTCATTAATTTAAAATCATCGCCCACCGCTTTTCTAACTGCCTTATGCGCTTCTAAATCAAAATCATAGTCACCTGGAGGGTGAAGTTTATAAGCATTAAATCCTCTTTTTTGATATTCTAAAGCTTCTTTTGCATAAGCATCAGGAGAGTTTAAAACTAGGGAACTTCCGTAAATAGGAACGGAGTCTCTGTAAGCACCCAAGTATTTATAAAGAGGTTGTTCTGCTTTCATGGAAGATAATAACCAACAGTTTATATCAAATGGACCATAACTATATATTGGAGCATGGTTCCACCAGCGATCAGCTGTTCTATACTCATGCCAATGTTTCTCTCTATACAAAGGATCTCTTCCTATAAAAAAAGGTTTAAAAATAGAATTAGCAATCTCACCTGCCATTGCAGCACCTCTACCAGCAAAGCCAAAAGTTGATGATGACAGTCCTTCATCTGTATGAAAAGTAATAACTAAAAACTCTAAATCAGATTTTTTGCCATCACGCATTTCAGAATCTTTCATTCCTGTTTCTTTGTGACGACACATACGAATTTCAATATCTTTTATTTTCATTTTTTTTAGAGAGAAAACTCTTGTATAATTTTTTTAGTATCTTGACCAACAATAGGGGCTGCTTTTTCAGATTTAAATATTTGATTATCAATACGTATTGGACATCTTAATGTTTGAATATCTAAACCATCAGATCTTGTAATTCTTTGAAGCATATCAACAATTTTAAAACCTTCATTTTTCATCATTTGATCCCAATCTAAAACTTCTGAACACCAAATATCTGCTGGTTGTAAAATATCTAGCCAAAATTTTGTATTTTCATTAATTAACCATTCACCAATTATTTTTTTTATTTCATCTCTTTTGGTAAACCATTCTTTTTGATCAGTATATTTTTCAATTTCTTGCAAATTTAATAATTTACCTAATGCTGGTACTGGTGTCATTGCAATTGCAATGAAGCCATCTTTAGTTTTATAAATCCCGTATGGAGCAGATAAATAAGCATGGGCATTATTGTAAGAACTTCTCACTGGCTTTCTATTCCCATCATTTAAATACGTAGTTAAAACTTCAAATTGAAAATCAAGTAGAGCTTCCATTAAACTTGTTTCAACTTTACTTCCAATTCCTGTTTTAAGAGATTTTACAAGTCCCGCTAAAATACCTTCAACCATATAATGTCCAGCCAGCATATCTGCTGCTGCTAAACCCATAGGTGTTGGTGCTTCACCACCGTTACCGTTTAACCACACTAAACCAGATCTAGATTGTGCTAATAAATCTTGTCCTGGAAAATCTTTCCAAGGACCTTTGTCGCCATAACCACTAATACTTCCATAAATAATTTTGGGATTAATTTTTTTTACATTTTCATAATCGAGTCCAATTCGATCAATAACACCTGGCCTAAAATTTTGTGTAATAATATCTGCTTTTTCAATTAATTTTTTAATTTTTTTCAAATCTTCTTCATCTTTTAAGTTTGCAGCGAAACTTTCTTTATTTCTATTTATGGCATGAAAAAGAGTGCTATCTCCACCTAAATCTGTGTCACTCAAGTATAACGTTCTGCACAAATCTCCAGATCCTGGTCTTTCAATTTTAATTACTCTTGCACCTAGATCAGCTAATCTTAAACCCGCAACTGGTCCAGATAAAAATTGACTAAATTCTAGAACAGTTACTCCATCAAGTGGTTTATTTTTTGTTAACATAAAAACTTTTATCAAACTCCTTTTTCATTTCATTAATAGTAAAGTCAATAGAAGTTTCTCCTCTAAGAAAGTTATTTACTAGAGTTCCTGCAATATCTTGATAATACATATATCCATCATATCTTGGCCTTAACCAACTTTTTTGTAATGTCTCTAAAGTATTTTTGAAAAAATTATTACAGTTATTATTTATTTCATCATTCTCCCAAGCCTTTAAGTGACCTGGTTGACCACCACTATGATAGTATAAATCTTTTTGACAATCTTCTGAAGCAACCCAGAAACTATAATCTAAAGAAGCTTGAAAGTTCTGCGTATTTTTTGAAATCGCCAAACCTGTTCCGCCTAGTTGTGAACCTCTACAATTGCCAGGATTTTCATCAAATGATGGAATGTTTGTAAAATGCACTAAAGAATTCCGAAAACCTTCTCTAGAATAATTTGAGTAACCATAAAGAAGAGGACAATAACTAATATCATTATGAGTAGACATATAATCCAGAGTTTCAATTGGATTCATATGTAAGCATTCTTTAGGGACAAGCTCTGCTAAATCTTTCATCATTTTTAAAATTGATTTACCAACTGATACATCTAAAAAAACTTCATGTTTTTCATTTATAGGATAGCCCAAATTTGCAGCTATTGAATTAAATGAAGATATTGAATCTACAGGCTTAATAGGCCACATAACTTGAGATTGTTCAGCAAGCTTAATTACATCCTCAAATGTTTGTGGAATATTTTTTATCAAGTCTTCTCTGAATGAACTTACTGGGGCTGCTGCATCAATAGCTAAGGCATATTGATTGTTATTAAAATTATAACTTTGATGAGACAAACCCACGCTTGAATTATTAAGAGACTTTAATTGATCTTCAAATTTTTCTGATTTATTTAATTCATAAATCAGATCCTTTCTTGATGCTTCACCAACATGAGGATGGTCTATTACCATTAAATCATAATCGAAAGCCATCAACTCTATTGGCCGATCTGCAAAAGCTTGTAATGATCTTTTTTCCCAAATTATTCGAATATCTGGATATTTTTCATTAAATTTTTTTGCTGATGCTACCATTGGATCGAACCCTCTGGAATGATCCCAGGTCATACCTTTTAATATTTGCATTTATTTTTTTACCTCTGCCTTATCTTTAAAGTCTTCAGGATTTTTATAGGTAACTGAGTGTAAATGTTCACAATACAATACTAGTTCTCCTTCATCTTTATAAACTTCGTAACTAGTTCTTACTAATCCCATTTTTAAATACTTGGGCCTTTTATTCATATTTGTTCTAATTGTATAAATTGTATCACCAATAAAAACTGGCTTTATAAATCTTAACTTATCATAACCATAACTAAAGGAGTTAACACAATTTGTTGCAACAAGACCTAATCCATATGAAAAAACCATAGCACCAGCTACTAATCTTTTTTTAAATATACCTTCGTTTTTTGCAAAATGCTCATCACCAACATACGGATGCATATCAAGTGACATCATATTAAATTGCATTGCTTCACCTTCTGAAATTGTTCTTCTTAATGAGCGTATTTTATGATCAATTATAACATCCTCATAAAACCAATTTTCTGAATTCCATACTGGTAGCTCAGAATGATCAATTGGCATATCCTGCGGATTAGTGCTACTTATTCCAATGGTTTCCTTGTGTTTTTTTTTACTATTATTCATATTTAAAACCTTTGTTTATATATAAAACTATGATAGCTTAATACAATATTTATTTTTTAACAATAATAATTTTTTTGAAAAATATAAATAAGGAGGAAAAATGCAAATGATTATTAAACTAATAATTTCTTTATTAGTATCACTAACTTTAAGTAAATCTGTTATTGCTGCAGATTATAATTTTAAATTTGGAACTGTTAGTGGTGATACTGAACCACTGCTTGATGCAATGAGATATATGGCAAAAAATATAGAAGATAGATCAAATGGTCAGATAAAAATTGATGTATATGGTGGTGCTGTTTTAGGAACTAATAAAGAAGTATATGAACAAGTAAAGAATGGCGCTATGGTAATGACAATAGCTGATGCAGGTTATTTATCAGATTATTACCCAGATATTGGTGTCCTCAATGGACCTTATCTATTAGCTGATGTTAATGACTTTGATAAAATATTGAAGTCTGACTGGTATGCTGAAACAATAAGCAAATTAACTGAAACTAGTGATTTGAAAGTTACAGCCTTTAATTGGTTATTTGGTGCAAGACATATTATTACAAATAAAGAAATAAAACATCCTAATGATATGAAAGATGTAGCTATAAGAGTTCCACCTAATGTTATGTGGGTTGAGACATTTAAATCAATGGGAGCAAAAGGCACTCAAGTTGCTTGGGCAGAAGTATATGGAGCTTTATCAACTGGATTAGTTGATGCAGCTGAAGCGCCCATAGCATCGATCATAGGGGCAAAATTATATGAGCAAAGAAAAGTCATTTCTATGACAGGACATTTCAAAGCTTTTGTAGCTCCAGTTATGAATGCAAAGATATATGATAGCTTACCAAAAGATCTTCAGGAAATAATTAATGAAGAATCAATTAATGCAGGTAAATATTTAACAAAATTAACGCTTGAAGGAGAAGAGGGTTTAATTAAACAACTTGAATCTGAAGGAGTTACATTTGTTAGAGCGAGCGAGATAGATATGTCTGCATTTCAAGATGCTACGGCTCCAACATATGATGCTTTCCCAGATTGGTCAGACGGACTATTTGAGAGAGTATCAGCAATACTAAAGTAATAAATAATAAGTAATAAAAAAGTTGCCGAATAAACACTCGGCAACTTTATTATATTTATGAAATTTGCATTCAAGTATTTCGAAGAATTATTAGCATCAATTGCAATAAGTATAGTTGTAATTTCAGCTTTTTATGGTGTTATTAGTAGATATATTTTAAACAATCCTGTTGCGTGGTCAAATGAAGTTGCCACAATTGCATTTACATGGACTGTATTCTTAGGTGCGGCGGCAGCCTGGAAAAATAACAAGCATATACATTTAGATTTGGTTTATAATTTTTTTCCTAATAAAATAAAAATTATATCGGATTGGTTAAAAAATATAATTTTAATAGTATTTATTGCTTTTGCTTTATACTTATCAATTCAATTTACCATCACAGCATATAACAAGCCAACAGCTATTTTGAGAATACCATTTAGTTATGTAGATGTTCCGGTTGTTATTTTTTTTTTAAGTATAATTTTAAGATCTATTCAAAAAATAATTAAATGATTTTTTTACCTGTATTAATTTTTTTCTTTTTACTTTGCATAAGAATTCCTGTTGCATTTTCAATAGCAATTGGAGCCTTGAGTTTTTTTATTTTAGATAGTGGGATTCCAACTTATATTTTCATTCAAAGATTAATTTCACCAACATTATCTTTTCCATTACTTGCAGTACCTTTTTTCATTATGACTGGCGTTATTATGAATCACTCTGGAATTACAAAAAGAATTATGAATTTAGCAGATGTTCTAGTAGGTCATTTAATAGGAGGATTTGCGCAAATTAATATTTTGATGAGTACACTGATGGGTGGCATGTCAGCATCAGCAAATGCAGATGCTGCCATGCAAAGTAAAATTGTTGTGCCTGAAATGACAAAAAGAAATTATGGTCCTGGTTTTTCAGCATCTATAACAGCCTGTTCCGCTATAATAGCAGCCATTATACCTCCAGGAATAGCTCTAGTTTTATATGGATTTATTAGCGGAACATCGATTGGAAAACTTTTTTTAGCAGGTATAATTCCTGGAATACTATTAAGTATTATATTAATGTTTACGGTTAGGGTTGTATCAATAAGAAAAAAGTATCAACCAAGTAGATTAAAAAAAGCTAATACTAAAGAAATTTTAATTGCAACTTATGATGCTTTTTTTGGTCTATTAATTCCAGTTATTATTGTTGGCGGAATACGATTTGGTATTTTTACTCCAACTGAAGCAGGGGCTATAGCTGTTGCATACTCTTTAATTATTGGTTTCTTTGTTCACAAAGAAATTAAGTTAAAATCAATTCCATTAATCATAAACGAAAGTGTGATTGCGACTAGTGTAATATTATTAATTATTTGTGCAGCTTCAGCTTTTGGCTATTATTTAACATGGGAGAGAATTCCTATAATATTAGCAGAATTTATGACAAAACTTTCATCAAATCCACTAGCAATACTACTTGTCATAAATATTTTTTTATTAATTCTTGGTATGTTTGTTGAAGGAACAGCTGCATTAATTTTACTGACACCTATATTGGTACCAATAACAAACTCTTATGGAATAGATCCAGTACACTTTGGCATTGTTTTTATACTAAACTTATCAATAGCAGGGGCTACACCACCTGTAGGAACTTTAATGTTCACTACTTGCTCTATAAGTAATGTAAAAATTGAAGATTATGTAAGAGAAGGATACCCCTTTATACTAGCAACTATTTTCGCTTTACTTTGTATTACATATTTTCCAATAATAACATTATTTCTACCAAACTTACTGATGTGAAATAGGTTGAATCAAAATATGTGTCAAATTAAAAAGATAACTTTAAGTTATTATAAAGATTAGATAGACCCTAATTTAAAAACCTTAATGGAATTTATAAAATTACTAGAGGATAATAAATTCAGAATCATAATAATTTTAATAAATAAAAAAACAGTTCAGAAAAATTTAATTAATTTTTTTTAAAAATTCTAAAATGAGCTTTTTTTGTTCTTTCAACACCACATCGGCCGCCCTCTCCATCAAGGTTTTACTCAAACCCGCAGCAATCGCGGCCAAAGTGCCCATAGTACACGGACACACTACCATGGCATTCGGCACACTTGACCCACTGGCTACTGGCGCCATCCATTGTGTTTTAGAAAACACCTGCAAAGGAGAATTAGCCGGCAAGTTTAAATATTCAAGAAGCACCACCTTCATTTCCTCAGGACGTGTTGGCAAAGACAACCCGACTTCCATTTTTATCACAACATGCGCAGGAGAAGAAACCATCAAATAGACACGGTAATCCGCGCGTAATAAACACTCTAGTAAACGTAAACCATACCCTGCACCCGAAGCGCCTGTTATCGCTACAGCAATCGCGTCATTCATGGAAGGCATCCAATAGTTTCTGATGAATTCCACCAAACCCACCATTACTCATCACCAACACATGATCTCCTGATTGAGCTATGTTCTGTACTGCAGAAATCATTTCATCCAGATCATTTAAAGTGCTAAGAGACAATTCTTTCGGAACAAACCAAGCACAACCGCCTTCTGCTGGTTGCAATAAAAACACTTGATCAGCTATGCTCA
>ENA-OREN01001615-OREN01001615.1-marine-metagenome-genome-assembly--contig:-NODE-1615-length-25668-cov-6.233989_pt1 | contig 25668 bp, 28 predicted proteins | sample MGYA00248624_ERZ508555 | MGnify/ENA primary metagenome ERZ508555 (study PRJEB26222, sample SAMN06267773) | marine metagenome | isolation source: Saanich Inlet, British Columbia, Canada | place...
AGGCCACAATTCATATGGGGTTAGGAGAGAAAATGAAAATTTTGGTGGTAGACGACAGCGTAACCCTTCGATCCATTCTCCGAAAAGAACTGGAGCAAGGGGGTTATGAAATTATAGAATCCTCCAACGGCACAAAGGCCCTTGAAATTCTCGGCAACACTAGGATTGACCTAGTGACACTGGGCGTACACATGTCCGGAATTAACGGTTTCAAAACTTGCGAAAAACTGCGGTCAGAAGAATTTGAAAAAAAAATAGCGGATCACAAAGACGGTTCGCTTCCAGTCATATTTGTCACTGGTTCCGACACCATGGAGGATCGTATGCAAGGTTTCAAGGCCGGTGCCAGCGATTTTCTGACCAAACCATTCATGCAAGGTGAACTGTTAGCACTCGTAAATAGCCTTTTAAACCCCGATAAAAAATTTCACGGCCTGACCGCCCTTGTGGTCGATGACAGTAAAGTAGTGCGCAACCTTATCGTTTCAGTTTTGAAAAAACTCGGCATCGAGGCAATCGAAGCCCAAGACGGACAACAAGCCTTTGAAATAATGCGTTCCCAGGGGAAGGATATTGACCTTATCATCACCGACGTTGAAATGCCTTTTATGAATGGCGATGAATTGTGCCGGAAAATACGGCAGGATCTGAACCTGATGAATACTCCCATTATTTTTCTTAGCGGATCGACCGGCCAATCAGCAAACGTGTTGGAATTATTCAAAGTTGGAGGAACGGATTATCTACCCAAGCCTTTCGTTAAAGAAGAGTTGTTGGCCCGTCTGGAAGTCCATCTGGACCTACGCTTGAAGTACCGAGAGATCAAGAAACAAAGCGAGGAAATGGAAAAACTTAATCTATTCATTAAAAACGCCTTGCAAAAATATGTCTCTCCGGACTATATCGAAATATTGATCAATCGTCCCGACATGCTCGAATTGGGAGGCGAAGAGTGCGAACTCACGATCATGTTCACGGATTTGCAGGGATTTACCTCTATTTCAGAAAACCTAAAACCCCGGGCCCTGTTGGAAATGCTCAACGAATACCTCGACGGCATGACTAAAATTCTAATGGAACACTACGGAACCTTAGATAAATACCAAGGCGATGCGATCGTCGCGTTCTGGAACGCGCCTTTGGAACAGAATAACCACAGTATCATGGCCGTCAACACCGCTTTAGATATGCTAGAGTTCTCCCGGTCCATCAGCAAACGCCTCGAAGATCAGGGAAAACCACCTTTAATAACCCGTATTGGACTCAATACTGGCAACGTCATCGTCGGAAATATTGGTTCCAAAAAAAGATTCAACTACACCATCATTGGAGATGAAGCCAACCTTGCCGCCCGTTTGGAAGGTGCAAATAAGCTCTACGGAACCACATTGATGATCAGCGAATCCACTCACAATAAAATCCATAAGCATTTCCGTTGCAGACAGTTGGATAACCTGCGCGTCAAAGGAAAGAAAAAACCGGTGAAGGTCTATGAAGTTTTGGCGCGAATCGATGAAGCTTTTAATCCAAAAAAGGAGGGCATGTTAAACCTGTACAATCAGGGGATATCTGCCTATCAAAAACGTGAGTGGAAAGAGGGCATCCGGTTTTTTACCTCTGCCTTAGCCCTAAACCCCGAAGACAGTCCATCGATAACCTATCTGGAACGATGCCAATTGATGCACGACAATCCCCCAGGACTCGATTGGGATGGTTCATTCAAATCTATTTCGAAATAGGTTTTCTTGAACCAAATTAGCCCCTATCAAGTTCGTTGTTTGCAGATAATTTGTTTGCCATTTTACTTTTCTCCAACGTTAATTGATCCTTCAACCTTCCAAAATTATACCCAATAATCGGTGAGAAAATATCCATCCGAGTAAATGGCATCGACACGCCTAGAAAGAAATTACTCAAACACTTCAAGGACGGAATAGAAAACGGAGTGAGAAAAGAGTGGGATGAAGAAGAGTGGTTAAGTATTTTTTATTGTCGTGAGAAGGCTAGCCAATATATTTATCAAGAAGTGATGTAATGCCATGGACGGATATAGTCACTTCCCTCAGTGAAATTAAAAGAGACGATACAAACGTGATAATGCTAAATATGAAAAGAATATTTCCAGCAAGCTCAAACTTAAGTGCAATTGTGACGATACAAAATACACAGATAAGCAAACTCATAACCAAAAGCTGTTGCATACGTCTGACAAGAAGTATTCTTTTTTTTAGTAATCTACATTGATCAATAATGGAAATATCACACAGTCCTTCACTTTCACACCTTGCAATTAATTCCCTGATTAACGTCACAATAAAATGATAACGGTTTGTATATGCCAATAACAGCAAAGCGATAGCCGGGAAAAGTAGTGCTGGAGTTTCAAGGGTAAGGGTCATCTATTTAAATCCTCCATTAAAATAAAATTAAGATTACTTATTTAACAAGCTGGCTAAGCTTAAAGTAAGACTTGTATGAAAACGCCCATAAGAATTTTAATTAATAGCTGACAATTTCTTAAGTAGAGTACCTAAAATGATAAGTCTTATAATTTGAAGTATTGTGTTTAACATTTATAGAAGCAAAAATCTATCCTTCCTTAGGGACTGGTGGAGATGGGTGAGAGATGTGGTGTGAGGGGTAAGTCAACGTTGATAATTAGATAACTTGATGTGCAGGCAAGCGGTATGCTAAAAAGTGTTTATTTATATAAGGGTAATAATACTAAAATATTAGGGGGTTGTACTAGATAATCAGCCCATATAGTGTTTAACCTATTGTTTCAGTTGTTTAATCTGTGCTTTTGGATTCGGATTATTAAATCGCCACTCACATTCCTTCAAAAACAGAGGAACATGTTTGCGTGGAATGACGTTAAATCTTAGTATATGTCTCTTGGCCTGATTCCAAAAATTCTCAATTCCATCTAAAAGAAGCAATTATCATTATCGAGAGATGACGTGTTCATTACAATACCAAAAGTCCGCATACGAGTTTGGGGTATCGACCGCCAGCGCCTGAAACAATACAGATTCCCAATACAATTATGAATTATGAAAACTGAATTCCTAATCTGGTATAAATAGTGGGGTCTGGTCACCTTTTAATTACTTCTGAGACGGTTTAACTCATATCTAAAAAAATTCGATAACCATTTGACTTTAGCGTTTCACATGAATAGATTAATAGCCCATATGCCAATGCTTAACAGCGATTTTAAAAATTTAACGACAGGTTCTAAATGACAACTTGGGATAGAGATAAAGTCGCTAGCTCAATAAATAATCTTGTAGATGCTGATCTCAAAGGTTTGGATCTTTCTGGTTTGAATTTGGACAAAGCAAATCTGATTTCTGCCATTTTGACGGGTGCTAATCTAAAAGGAATATCTTTGGTTGGGGCCAATTTGTTTTCCGTTAAAGCGATGCGAGCAGATTTTTCTGGGGCCAATCTTTCAGGTGCTAACTTGCTTAAGGCAAATTTGACCAGAACTAAACTGCAAGAATCGAATTTTAATGATGCGGATATGACGGGCATCAATCTTTCCGATGCAGATATGAGGAAAGCCGATCTTACTCGAGCCAAACTTGTAGAGGCCAATCTTCCTGGTGTCGACTTAACAGGTGCCGATTTAAGTGAAGCCAAACTAACCGGCAGATACCAACGAGAAGGTTATTTTAGTAGAGGTGCCAATCTGAAAAAGGGAGTACTGGTCGGTGCTAAAATGCAAGGCGCAGATGCTTCGGGAACGGACATGATGGAAACGGATTGCACCGATGTTGATTTCACAAACGCAAATTTAAGCGAGGCAAATTTTAAGCATGCCCGCTTGAAGTCTGCTTGTTTTGTGAACACTAAATTAGGAGATGCGGACTTTAGGGGAGCGCATATTATTGACTGTGATTTTTCAGGTGCCGAACTCATAGAAACCAAGTTTCATGGGGTGGACTTAAGTTCGGTCAAAAATATTTCTGCAGAGGAGCTTCAGTCTTCTGTGATTGATAGTGAGACAAAGGTTCCAGATTATATTGAAGTCAAATGGACCTCCGAAGATACCTATGAGTGTAAACTTGTCTAGCAAACCAGCCTAAATATTTTAAAACTTCAGGTGAAGAATGAGCAAACCGTCAAAAGCAAAATTTTGTGTCGGTCAATTGATCCACCACAAACTGTTCGATTATCGAGGTATTATTCTTGGAGTTGACTTAGAATTTAAGTCGACTGATGAATGGTATAATGAGGTGGCTAAAAGCAGGCCGCCGAAAGATGAACCTTGGTACCATGTCCTGATTCATCAAAAGGGGTATCAAACCTACGTTGCAGAACAAAACTTGCAACTCGATCCTGCTATCCAAAATTAGAGGGGAATGATGATTAGAACGGTCAAAGAGTTCAGGGCATGGCGAGCCCGGTTTTGCTATTCCCCAAAAGGCAAGAAGGCGATGGATAAAATGAAACGTCTTCGTCAGGGGGATAATGAATTTCCTTATGGAAATCTCGAGAGCTCTGTTCTTTCCGCCTGCTTTCAAGCCTCAAAGTTTGAAGTTGCCAAACACAATCTAGATTCCCGTAGGAGAATTGCGGGCATGCAGTTTCCTGTTTCCAGTATTAGCAAAAATGGCAAGCCTAGTCATATCGCGCGTAACAGTATGATTTTATATCTCACCACCTTTTTCCGGTTCTACACTTCAGATGAATCTACCTATGACTTTGTTGGTAAGAAAGTACCTTCTTTTGGTGAAGCCCAATCGGGTGTTGTTGCGGACTTTGTGAACGCTGTATTCGACAATGATAAGTTTAACGAGGGTTCTATAGATAGGCTTATCCAGCGTTTGAGCGATGTCCGTCTCGCTCATTGGAAATACTCTCAATAAATTTAGCTGTCATGGAAACGGATAAAATGTATCGCGTTATCCGATTTTGCGGTATCGGCATGATATTTCTTTCCCTCAGTTGGGCTGTTTTCAAAAGCTCCACACCTTCACAACAACGCCCCTCCTTTGCAAAAGCAATTGGGCTCTACACAGACGGAAAATTTGAGGAGGCGCTTAAATTTTATAATACCGCTGTGTTGGAAAACCCCAATTTTATTCACGCTAAAAGGGGACGGGCGAGAACTCTCATGCAGTTAGGCAAAGATCAGCAAGCCCTTGACGCGTTCAACGAAGTTTTATCTCTCGATCCAAATTCTGCAGTGTCGTTTGCCAATAGAGGGATTTTAGAAGATCGCATGGGGCTCTATAATTTGGCGATTGAAGACTATACCAAAGCCATAAAAATGGACCCGCAACTGGGAAAGGGGTTGGACTGGTTCACTCGCTTTTTACAAAACAGAAAAGAAGGGGGGCAAACTTTGTCTGAACGCTTGGAAGTCTTGCGGTCAGATAGGAAAGAGAATTAATATTCGGCTATACCCAGTCATCAATGTCGAACTGCTCTCTGCATTCCGTGCTTCTCATGTCCATGAACAAATCGGCCTGATCAAAATTCAGGTTGAAATCGGCGAGAATTTCGCATTTCAAACCGGCATTTTCAATTTTATTGCGGTAATCCGTCATTTCGGCATCATTAGGAAACTCCAGCACCACTGTAAACCCGGTTGCAGCACCAAACTTAATTATTTTTCTTTCGTTAGTCATTAGTTGTCCGTGGAAATTCATTTTTGCAGATTAATATTGTGTAAATATAATCATACTCTTTATAATTAACGAGTCATATTAAATAGTCCGTTTTGTTGGGAAGGAATACTGTTTGAAACTGTTTCGCGCATTCTCTTTGATTGATTCTTCCAGGCTTTTATCTGGGCAGAACCCTGATAACTTTGTTAAAGTCGACTGGGTTTGTTATTTGAGGGATGAACCTTTGCTGCCTTTTGAAAGTTTGATCGAAGATTATCATAACTTGCCTGAGACAAGTAAGGCCAAGCTATGGGTTGAGCGGCGCGCAAACTATCTTTTGTCTCAACCGGAAGTGGACGAGTTGAAAAAGTATTTGGAAAAACAATATTCTTTTTCTATTGAAGTGGAACAGGTTTCATTGCCTGTTTCGTCGGAAAACCTGGTTGAATTTAATGAGCAGGATATTACTGGCACTATAATTTTGCGCGATCGGGATGAACCGTTTCCCTTAAGTATAAATATCATTGGCATGGTATCAAGTTATCGAGACCTTGTGAATGTTCGTACGGTGGATGAGTTGCTGGGAGAAATTGACAAGCGAAACGAAATGTAGTTTTTAATAATGCGGCTTATCTTCAGAATCGTGGCACTCAAATTCGGTTTCGGTTATCCATTTTATCTTTAGGTAATGAGGTAGAAGTGTTTTTCTGTCAATGAGTGTGGATTCCATTTGTTCTTTTGTTAACCCGGTAACGTACCTTAGGTTGGCCCCTTTTAAATCGGCCCCTTTAAAATTGGTATTTTTTAGGACGGCTCTGCTCAGGTTTGCCACTTGTAACCCGGCCCCCTCCATATCGGCTCCATCTAGCCTGGCTCCTGAAAGTTCGGCCCCTTCCATTTTTGCACCGCAAAATTTCGAGTCTTGCATTTGCGATTGTGCGCCTTTTATATTTTGTAAATTGGCACCGGTAAGGTCAGAGTTTCTCATCCAGACTTTAAACATGGAGCATTGGCGAAGGTTTGCTTTAGTGAGATCTGCATTGCTTAGATTGGCCCCTCTCAAATCTGCTAATCGGGCATAAAGCGCACGCATATTTGCGCCTTTTAGATTTACTTTGTTCAGGTCTGCACTGTTTATATTAGTTTCTTCTAGATTGGCTTCAGCTAGATTGGCTTTGGCAAGAATTGCATCGCCAAAAAATGCTTTAGACAGATTGGCACCGCGTAGATCGGCACCGCTTAGCAGTGCACCTTTCATGTCGACCCCTGCAAGGTCGGCTCCTTTGAGATCTGCATTCTGGAGATATTTTTTGGAGCCTTCCAGCTTTTTTTTGAGGGCTTGTGAATCTTCAGTCATCGCATTTTTTGAATTGGTAAAATCGAAAGACCAAAGCCGCTATTAAAATGCCGCCTGCCATAATGGTTATTGAAAATCCTGGAACTATTAATGCAAGTGATACGGGAATGGATTCTAAAACCCATAAAAGCAGTTTTTGCATTCCAATCCATGACTCAGGATTAATTATCCATTGATGCAGAGGTGTGTTTTCAAATAGAAAGTTGAAAACAGTTAGCACGGGATACTCTGTCCACACACCGCTTTGCAACCATAAGAGAGATTGGTAACTCAATAAGCTGATACCTGCTAGCAGAATTACACCTCCAAATGCTGCAATCGATGTCAGAGTGCCTGCGAAAATGAAATCACCCAGCGAAAGTTTTTTAGCTGCGGCTCGAATTTCTTTCCAGGCTTCAGCCAGGCCTTTTTGAAAAAGGGTTTTGAAGGCTTGTGCAAACGCAATAGAAAATTGTCGGGCTGTTTCAATAAACCGAAATAAACGATTTATCCATTCTTCATGATTGAATTGGGATTGTTGATGATTTTCCATATTCATGTTTGCCTCCTTAACTCATTTAGTATGGTATGAGAGATCAAATTATGTGAAGTTAGTTTATCGTTATTTTATAGATGAATCAAACGCTTGTTTGGTTGCGATTTAGAGAATATGCTAATTTAGTTTTAGAGGGTGCGGTTTTGTGATCTTTAATGTCGCCAGTTTTATGGCTTCATATGATAGAAAGTCCTGATATGTTAAAAGTTTTAGTTGTGGGGGCAGGGGCAGTAGGGCTTGGGCTGGCCAGCTTTCTTATGCAATCGGGTTGCCGTGTTAGTATACTTGGGAGAGAGGATACGGAGCTTGAAAAAAATGGATTGTACCGGATTGGGATTTTTGGTGAGTTTCACTCTGATTCATTTGAGATTTTTCACGGTCCCGCTCAAGACGAAAAATTTGATTTTGTTTTGGTCTGTGTGAAATCCTTTGATACTGAAAATGCAGGACGACAATTGCAGGAATGGCTTTCGAATACTTCAAGAATTGTACTTTGTCAAAACGGCTGGGGTAATGCGGAAATATTTTCAGAATATTTTCAGAATATTTTTAACGCGCGGGTGATCACCGGATTCATTCGTCCACAAAAAAATAGAGTTGATGTTACCGTTCACGCGCAGCCAGTTCATTTGGGTTCGCTTTTTGGTGGAGATCTGGAATGTCTTGAGCCCCTTGCCAAGGCTTTTGAAGAGGGTGGTCTTCCCTGTGCGGTGACAAGCCATATTGCCAGAGACCTATGGGCGAAAATGCTTTACAACTGTCCTCTCAATGCTCTGGGTGCCTTATTGGAAGTTCCGTACGGGCTGCTTGGGAAAAAAGAAAGCACTCGAGAGATAATGGAAGGCATCGTTGATGAAGTTTTTGCGGTGATGCGAGCTATGGGTTATGAAACTCACTGGAAGAGCGAACAGGATTATCTTGAGGAATTTTATGGGAAGTTATTGCCCAGTACCTATGAACATGAGTCTTCAATGTTGCAAGATCTGCGGGCTGGAAAGGTTACCGAAATTGAAGCAATAAATGGTGTTGTAGTAAAGGAGGGGACAAAAAGGAATATTGCGGTGCCTTATAATATATTGGTAAGTAACCTTGTTCGATTTCTACAGGATAAACCCAGAAATTAGTCATTATACTTTGCCACCCACCCAGACCACACGGCCGAGCAGGTGAAGCTTTTCCATCTCAACGGCAGTGAGTTTCTGTTCTCTGGAAACGCTGGTATTATCTCCACGAATAACCACTGTGCTGTCCATCATCCACTCCAGTCGTTTAACCATTAATCCATCATCGAAGTTGATCAGATAGATTCCATCGCCTTTCATTCGGGCTTTGTTGCGGTCTACCAGTAACAGGTCTCCTGCGCGTAATGTCGGCTCCATGGAGTCGCCAATAGAGTGAATGAGTAGCAGGTTTTTAGGATCGGCCCCAAGTTCTTTGCTGACCCAGCTCGCTTTAAAGGCAAGGTGGTCGACAATTTGCTCCGAATGAATGATAGACCCCCCACCCGCTGAAGTTTCAATATTGTATCGGGGTACTAGAACGAAATCATTTAGAGTAGACGATGGTATCGGTTCATTTGAACTGGTTTCTTTTTTCTCTGCTTGCCCTTCGCCGGTGAGTAACCAACCGGGATCACATTCCAAAGTTTTTGCGATTTGAGACAGCAACTCGGAATTTGGAGCGCGCTTACCACTTTCATAATGGTTCATCGTTGGCAAGGATACTTTTAAAATATTGGCTAATTCTTTTTGCTTGAAACCCTTTAATTTTCTTGCATAAATTAAGCGTTTATTTAAATTATTAGTCATTTTTATAATTTTATTAATTAATTACGTTTAATTGTTTTATATTACAATATTATAATTAAATATTCAACTAACTTTAGATAGGGCTCTCAGTGGGTATTAAGCTTGGTTTGTAGTTAAAAGGAGAAGAACTATGAAGCCGAACTGTGAAGAAATGAGTTGAGAGGAAGTTGCTGCTATGCTCGATGGAGCTAATAATATATTGGCTCAAAATTTCAATCAGCTGACAGAAGAGTATTCGCGTCTGCTGATCCAAATCATAAATGATGAAGCAAATATAGAAAAGAGAAAGGCTCGTTTAAAGTCAAGGTGTCGCTAATGGCGGACTCTTTGCAACTGGTATTTCTGTACGGCTCGGTTATGCTCATTGAGCGTTGCTGAAAATTGATGACTCCCATCTTGACGTGAAACGAAATACAAGTTTGAAGTTTTTGCTGGATAAAGTGAGGCAACAATGGATTTGAGACCGGGGCTAGCAATAGGACCTGGCGGCAGGCCTTTGTAGCGATAAGTGTTATAGGGAGAATCGATTTTAAGGTCGCGCTTTCTGATATTGCCATCAAAGTTTTCTATTGCATAGATTACCGTCGGATCGGTCTGCAGTCTCATATTCTTTTTCAAGCGGTTATGGAAAACAGAGGATATTTGTTTGCGTTCGGAATCTTTTCCCGTTTCTTTTTCGATTAGCGAAGCGAGTGTTATGATTTCGTGATAAGTAAACCCTATTTCTCTAGCGCGTTTAAGAAATTCTTTTTTCAAGGCTCGTTCCTTAAATGTCTCGACCATTTTTTTTACAATAGTTTTTTCGGCAGTAAATTTCCCGAAATGATAGGTTTCTGGAAAAAGGTAGCCCTCTAGAGAGTCAGCAGAAATTCCTGTTACCAGCTCCATATTTTTTGTTTGTTGTAGGAAAGTATCTTTATCAGCGAGATCTTGTTTTTCCAATAGGTTGGCTATTTCTGTGATGCGGTATCCTTCGGGGATGGTGACGGGGTGTAGAACCGTTTTGCCCGATGTGATTCTTTGCAAAATATCTGCAGGAAGCATGGAGGGTGAAACATTATATTCCCCAATCATAATTAATTTTTGTTTGTCTTGAATCAAGGCAATAGCTTGGAAGGCAATGGCACTACGGATGAGATTCTGACGGGAAAGTTCCTGCGAGACCTTTTTTAATGTCATTCCAGGTATGACATTAAAAATCTGGAGCTCGGTGTCATCACTCATGGGGCGGGAAGCCTGGAAGTAAAGCAGACCCAAAATAATCCAGATGAGTGCTAATAAACCCCAGAAGCATGAGATGAGGGTTGTGCGCATATTTATTTAATCGGTCGCTAACTATTGAATCGCTTTGGTCAACCGATCCAGAAATTGATCATTTTCAGATTTTGTTCCTATTGTAACACGCATACAATTTTTTAGCCTGAAGTGTGCTCCCAGGTTTCTTACCAGAACACCGTTTTTCATCAAATTTCTAAAAATAGATTCTCCGTTTTGAGAAGCCTGAAACAAAATGAAATTTGCGTCTGAGGGAAAGACTGTAATGGGATTGATTTTCGCTAATTCACCGATTAACCGGATTCGCTCTTCCTTAATAGAATCGATTTGTTTTTGCACTGTATGAAAATTATTGATTAACTCCGTTGCGGCTATCTGTGAAATTGAATTTGAATTATATGGAAGGCGAACTTTATTGATTTCATCCACTAGGATGCTGGGATAAATTCCATAACCGACCCTCAATCCCGCCAGACCGATTTTGGATAAACTTCTTAAAATAACCAGATTGTTGTGGTCTTTCATTTGGCTAAGGAAGGTCTGCCCTGAAAAATCATAATAAGCTTCATCGAGTACCACTATTCCTTCAAAATTTTCTATGAGTTTTTGAATTTCAGTTCGAGAAAAACAGTTTCCTGTTGGGTTGTTGGGGTAGCTTATAAATACAATACGGGCATGACTTGCATTTAGCTTTTCAATAAGGGGCGCTGCTTCAAAATCCCAATTATCGTTAAGAGGAAAAGTATGGACGTTCAGTCCCATGCCCTTTGCAGTGATAGCGTACATAGCAAAGGTAGGATCAGGGAAGGCGATGGTGTCACCTTCATTGCAAAAGACCTGCATCAAGCTTTGAATCAACTCATCGGATCCGTTTCCAATCACAAGTTGATTTGTGGGGACCCCAATGCGAGTTGAAATCCCTTCTTTTAATGCTTTGCAATCAGGATCGGGATATCGGTTTAAATCCAGTTTTTCAAAACGATCCAGAATTTTTTTTAATAGTTCTGGGGAAGGCGGGTAGGGGTTCTCATTAGCGTGTAGCTTTATGCCTTCTTCTACTGTTTCGACATGGTAAGCTTTAAGGCTTTTAACTTTTTCGCATACGAGTTGCATCAGGTTGATTTCGGTCATAGCTTTTCAACCTAACAATTCTTTGATGTCATCGGAGGTTGGGATGTAGTGGGAAACTCGTAACTTTTCTGATTGGACAATTGCAAGAATGGATTCCACCGTTTCTTCCACGTCAAAATTTGTGATGACGTAATCGTATTTCTTGTAATTTTTAATTTCTTCTTTACCTGTATTGACGCGTATTTCAATGCTCTCTTCGGTCTCAGTGCCTCTTTTTCTGAGGCGCTTCGTCATCTCCTCTATTGAAGGGGGGAGGATGAAGATATAAACACCATTGAATTTCATGTTGCGCAGAGAATCCACTCCCTGAACATCGAGTTCTAATAAAATATCAAAACCTTCTTGCTGAGGTTTTTCTATGGACTCGAAAGATGTCCCATAATATTCGGTATGTACTTGAGCCCATTCGAGAAAGTCTTTGTTATCTCTTTTAGTTTCGAATTCTTTTTTTGAGATAAAGAAATAATCAACTCCAACGGTTTCTCCATCACGAATTTTTCTCGTGGTGTGCGATGTAGCGATTTTAAGGTTGGGCATTCTTTGTATCAAACGCTTACAGGTTGTTGTCTTTCCTGTTCCAGAAGGGGCAGAAATTATTATGGGTAGGCCCTTTTGCGTCATTTGCCATTCATCCTGTGCTTGTTGTCATTGTTAGATTCGCGAAGCAATACAGCTTATTCTATATTTTGTACTTGCTCTCGAATTTTCTCCAGTGCACTTTTCATTTCAATGACTCGATTGGAAATTATGACATCGCTGGACTTCGAGCCTGTGGTGTTGACTTCCCGGTTGATTTCCTGGGTTATAAATTCCAGCTTGCGGCCAATGGGTTCTTTTGCGTTGAAAAAACTTCTAAATTGATTCAAATGGCTTTTCAAACGGATCATTTCTTCAGTGATATCACTACGATCAGCTAGAAGGGCAACCTCTTGGAAGAGTCGTGCTTCATCGAGGCCAACTCCTTCATTCAAAGTCTTTATTCTTTCATTGAGTTTTTCTTGATACTCCTTTATGACTTCAGGGTGCCGCGATTCAATTTCCGCCGCGTGACTTTCTATAGCGTCAATACGTTCGGTCAGATCTGTTTGTAGATTTTCGCCTTCTTCTGAACGCATTTTCTGCAAAGAGACCAAGGCTTCTGTTGTGATATTGAGTATCATGTCTTTTTTTGCAGGATCAATGGCAACAGGCTCAATTTTAATTATATCTCTCAAGCCGACTACAGATTTTAGGTCGATTTCTCCTTGCAGTCCTAATGAATCTCGAATTTGATTCAAGGCTTCGATATATTGAGTCGCAAGTGACAAGTTTGGCTTGACATCCCATTCACCGGATCCTTCGTTCGAGTTTGCAAGGCTGATGGTGAGGTTAATAGAGCCTCTAGCGCAGTGTGATTTAATGAGTTTTTTTAAAGGCTGCTCTAGATCGACATAGGCCTTTGGAAGTCGGGTGTTGATTTCGATAAAACGATTATTGACCGACCGAATTTCTGCCTGGTAAGTGTAATCTCCTTCTTGACATTCGGCCCGGCCGAACCCGGTCATACTGGTGAGCATTAACTCTTACGCCTTTTCGATGGTCAGTTTGTAATGCCCTTGTTCTTCAACGAGAGAGATGACCTTATGCCCATCGTTTTTAATGCTCTTGGGTACATTTTCGCTAGGCTCTCCATCATCCAATAATACTTCCAACACGCTTCCCGAGGCCATCGTTTCCAATTTGATTTTTGTTTTGACGTAATTGAATGGACACTTAACGCCAAGAAGATCGATGCTTGCGGATGTTTTTACCGCCCCGGTAGCCTTATCTTTCGAGTCATCACCGCCTACTCTTATCCTAAGAGATTTATCCGATTGCATTTTTTCTTGAACGGCTTTGCACTCTTCAAGCAATAAGCCCGCTTCGGAAAGCCACAACTCGGCTGTTTTTTCATCGGATGCTTCTGTATTTTCCTCGAAGGTATCTATAAGTTTTGCGAATTGAGCTGAAACGATCTCCATATCTATTACGAGCGATTGGAATTTTTTCAAACACTCCCAGTCATCATTGAAGTCCATCCCTTCCGTAACTAGCAACGCACGAGCCGATGCGATAACGCTTCGTCTGGCATGATCTCCTGTCTCTTTGACGTTCTTTTTTTCAAGAGAAAGCTTGCCTTGGAACTGCGCGCGTTCTGCTTCTGAAATCCGGTCGGTGATCATATCGGTCACAGCTCCGGCACACTCGCCTTGTCCTCGGTCTTCGAGACTGAATTTTTGTGTCGAACCATAATCAATGTAAGACTCAGGTGACTGTTCGATATCAGGCAAGGTTTTTAGAGGATCGAGTAATTCACGAAAATGAGCTTTACCCATGCGGTCAAAGTATTCGCCAAAAGATTCTTCGCCTTGTTTGTTATTTTTGTAGTCTTTGATAGAAGTCTTCATTGCTTCTGGTGCATTTTTAGCGGGTATCTTGATAACGGAAGTTCCAAATATAGCTTTGTCTTCCGTAACTCTACCGCCGAGAAGAACTTCGTAATGAGGAGTCAGGATGCCGTTTAACTTTTTAGCGCCGCCATGAAACCCAATAGACGCGATATGATGTTGTCCACAGGAATTGGGGCAACCGCTCGCCTTGATGGTGATATGATCCATGTCTTTGGAAATCTCAAGTTCCTTTTCCATTTCTGTATTTAAACTTTCGACTAACCCACGTGATGCGGTGATACCGAGGTTGCAGGTTTCAGAGCCTGGGCAGCAAGTGATATCACGTATTTCTTCTGTCCCGGCTTTATGAAGATCAATTTTCTTGAGTTCAGAAAATATATTGCCAAAAGCTTCTTCTTTGACCCAGGGGATCATCAGGTTCTGGTTGACAGTAGCTACCAATTTTCCACCCGCGAAACTTTCTGCCATATCCGCTAATCCTCTAGCTTGGGGTATGGTGAAGTCACCGAGAATCAGTTTGATCTGGATATTATGAAACCCATCCTGTTTTTGCGCTTCAATGTTCCGACTTTTCCATAGCTGAAAGTCCCGATCGGAATTGCAGTCGACCGATTGAAATTCAGGGAAAGATAGAGATTCTTCTGCTTCAATTTGAATGGAGGGGTATGTTTTTTTGTTAAGAGCCGCAAACTCTTCATTATAAAGTTCATTGATTTTTTCCATTCCCAACTTGTCTACTACGAATTTAAAGCGAGCTTTATTACGATTTTTCTTGTCGCCATATTTATCAAACACAGCAACGAGCGCTTCGCACATCTGCAAAAGATTGTCGGCTGGAATAAAATCGGTTAAAGGCAAAGCGGAATGAGGGAATGAACCTAGCCCGCCGCCAATCAATGCTTGAAAACCACGAACTTCATTCTGGACCACAGCCTTCAAACCAATGTCGTGAATAGGGGCGAGCCCACAGCCGTTACAACCCCCGAAACTGATTTTGAATTTACGTGGAAGGTTTTGTGTCAATTCTTTACGTAAAAGATATTTGGACACCGCCAAAGCATAGGGGCTGACATCAAAAACTTCGTTGGCGCAGGTTCCCGCTTTATGGCAGGCGGTGACATTTCGGACTGTGTTGCCACAGGCTTCGCGACTGGTGATTCCTGCTTGCGCGAGGTCTTCAAGTCCTTGCGGCACATCGTTAATTTTAACGTAGTGCATTTGAATGTCTTGCCGGGTGGTGATGTGCAAGATACCGTGTGAATATTTTTCGGCAAAGGTTGCCATGCTACGCAATTGTTCACTGGTCATTTTTCCAGCGGGCAATTTGGTGCGAATCATTTGTTCGCCTTCTTGCCTTTGTCCGTAAATTCCTTGTTGCAGGCGGAACCTTTTAAAATCGTCATCGCCGACTTCACCGCGATTGAGACGTTCAACCTCTGCGGCAAAGGTTTCGATTTCGCGTTTGACTTCTTCGGGGATATTTAATGTTTTTGCATCCATCACTTACCTCAATTCTATAGCTATTAGGCCAACACTCTCAAAGGACAAATTACCGAGAGCCAGCTCTGATTCAGTATATTATATCTCCAAATTCAGCACTCCAGAGGACTGGAATATGAAAGGGGGGTAAAAATTAGTGCTATTTTATAATAAAACTGCTCTAAAAAACAGTAGAATAGCCCATTTCGGAGAATTATTCTCCTACCCGTATATGATTACTAATGGAGCTGTACCAGATAACTAAGAAAATGTTATCTAATGTACATGCGTAAGAGTAGATTAAGTAAAGGGAAACAGGATCGGCTGATTGAGCATTCAGTTGCAGGTACAACAGCGAGATGCTCGGCTGGTTTGGTAGGCATTAATTTTAAAACAGCGGCATATTACTACCACCGCTTGCGTATTTTAATTTTTCTTGCAACGGAAAATGAATCCACTAAATCTTAACTGAAGCAATTAAAACAACTTGTTAAACAATATATGGGCTAGTTATCTGGTACAGCCTCTTACTAATTGTATGTATTTAAATGGTTGTTAGGTGATTCTGTGACCGCTATCTTACTTCTTCAGATCAACTTTGTCTTTTTTTCGGCAATTTTCCTGTTTTGTTTGTTTAGAAATTTTAATTTTAATATTGTTCTCGTGGGCATCACGTATTTATTGCCTTTGGTTCCTTTTTGGTTGGGCAGTGCCCCGGCAGAACGTATTTTAATTGTTTCCTACTGCAACCTCATATTTGGAATCATTGAGGTGGTTTTTTTCTCGTTGACTGAACGGCCGGAAGATATCAAGTTTAACAAAGCTTATATCCAGCAACTTTTTGGCCACGTTTTACCTATTGTTGTAGCTTTGTTGGGTATGTCGTTTATTTCACGATCAACCTTGATTCTGGTTGGGCCGGTAGAATTGTCGATCATCGTTTTACTTTTCACTGCAGGTTGTTCAATGCGAATTCTGGCGATTGCTCAGCTTGGAGTTTTACGTTTTAAATTTAATATTGCCTTTCGTGAACAACAGACTCTAAAAACCGATCAGTTGCATGGTTATATGCGTCACCCTACCTACACTGCCATGATGCTGGTTGTTCTTGCTTATGCCGTCACTACCCACTCCTGGTATGTAGGAATTGCCGGAATTCTTTCCGCCTGGTTCGGATTTCAATTCCGTATCCATTTCGAAGAACAAGCTTTAAAAGAGCAGTTTGGAGAAGAGTATGATAATTATCGCGTAAAAACCCCTATGTGGCTTCCGTTTTTACGCTGATAATGAATTAGGGCTTATTCGCTGAAGTCGAGTGTGGGGAAGTAAAATGCGAGTGCGGTAAATGAGGCGATGTAGCCATAGCTTGCTAGATAAAACAGGGTGGGGTTGACTTTCATGTCGCCCCATTTTGGGTTGGGGATCAGAATTTTTTTCTGCACCCGAAAATAATTGGTGATACTGACCAGAACAGCAAAGACATAAGGTTTGTAGTGAAACACCACCATCAAGCCTGCCGTGGGAATGGCAGCGCATAGCATAGCAGGGATTTTAAGCCAACTGTTGCGAGTGACATCATCGAGAACGTTTAAGGCGGCTTGATAGCAGACCAGATAATAAAGCCCCGTCAATACCATCCAAAACAAAAACGAAACGAAGGCTGTGCCGCCGGGAATATCGTCTAAACCCAAAATCATATAATTAATAACATTTAGTTGTTTTAAATCGATTAAGTACTTTGGTGGTTTGCCATTTCCAACTTTGCGTCGCGCAATATTTCTATAGAGGATTTCAGTATTAGCGCAGAAAGGGCAACGCCAACGATCAGATCTGGCCAATGCGAGTGTGTCCATGCGACACCACCAGCGGCAAGCAACACTCCTATATTTGCCAGCACATCGTTACGCGAACATAACCATGCCGAACGCATATTGATGTCTGTGTCTTTGAATCCTAATAATAAAACTGCGCAAATCAGGTTTGCGACAAGAGCCATGCCACCAACGATCCCCATGGTTGTGGCTTCGGGAACTACAGGGTCTAATGCTCTATACATGGCTCCGAAAAGAACACTGATTGCAAACACTCCCATTATGATTCCCTTAATGAATCCTGCACGACTTTGCCATATGGGATGCAATCGAATGACATAAAGTGAAAACCCGTAAATAGCGGCATCTCCCAGCATATCGAGTGCATCAGCCATGAGAGCGCTTGATTGGGCAAACCAGCCATATATGCCTTCTACAAAGAACATCGTTAAATTAATAAAAAGTACCCATATAAGGATTTTGCGTTTGCCTTCGTCTACCTGGCTAAATTCTTTTTCAAGACTGGAGCAACAACTACCAATGTTTAGATTTTTTTTTTTGATTTGATTCAAAACAAGCGATACGAGATAAAAGGCTCCAGCAAGTAAGATGATAGTGGGGCCGGGAGGAAGATCGGGTTGATAAGACAATGCCAGACCACCCGTGGTGAAAAGCATTCCTAATAGTGTTGCAAGGAACATCATCAGGCTTAAAGAACGGACGTATTGCCCGGCAATTGCGGCGGGAAGAGTCAAAAGGGCGATGACGAGTATCAAACCAACGATCTGAATCAATATGACAACGGTCAAGGCTACCAGAGAAAGGAACAACAGATAAAACCGCTCAACAGGAATTCCGCGAAGCCGGGCAAACTCTTCATCAAACGATACAGCTATAAATTGTTTATAAAAAAGAAATACGATGAGCAGAATCAGGACATCGAGTCCAGCTATCCAATAAAGATCTTGAGATGCGATCATCAGGATATTCCCGAACAGAAAACTCATCAGGTCTACGTTGTATCCCGGTGTTTGCGAGATGAATAAAATACCTGTTGCCATGCCGCCAGCCCACAACGCACCGATAATGGTATCTTCCTGTTGTTGCATACGCAGGCTTACCCAGCCGAGGATGAATGCAAAAACCAAAGCCGACACCAATGCACCCTCAATCGGTGGCCTGCCAAGGTAATAGGCAATCCCCATTCCACCCAACACAGCATGAGCGATACCACCTGCGAGATAGCCGATGCGTTTGACCACGACATAAGAGCCGATGGCCCCGCAGGCCACGCTGGCAAGAAGACCACCTGCCAAGGCATTTTGCATGAAGGGCTGTGAAGAGACGGCTTCCAGAAACGAACTCAATGGTGATCCTCCCCTTCGTGGTGATGATGCACCATATGGACATGGGTGCCGTAGAGATTTTCAATCGTCTCGCCGGTAAGCTCCGAAGTGGGATGACAAAACAAGGTGCGGTTGATGCAGGCCACCCTGTCGATGTATTGCGATATGAAGCCTATATCGTGAGTCACTACAATGATGGTAATTTTTTCGTTCAACCTTTTTAAAAGATCGAAAATATCTTTCTCAACTTTCATGTCTACATTTGCAGTGGGTTCGTCGAGTATCATTATTTCTGGATTGCAGGTCAGGGCGCGGGCAATCAATGCCCTTTGTAATTGTCCACCTGACAAGGAGCCGATAGAACGTTTTCGTAGGTCTAGAACTTCCACTGCTTCCATTGATTCTGCGGCAAGCTGCTTATCTTCTTTGCTGAAAAATCCCATGCTCGAGGTTTTTCCCAGGCGGCCCATGAGAACGGTTTCTTCAACACTGATTGGAAAATCTCTGGTGAACGGTGCAAATTGCGGCATATAACCTACATTCTTTACAGATTGCACGGGTGGCTTTCCTAATACTTCCACCGTTCCATGATCAGGAGCCAGTAATCCCAGAATAATTTTAAGAAGTGTGGTTTTACCACTGCCGTTGGGGCCGACCATCCCAATAAATTCTTTTTGCTGTATATCAATATTAATATCTTCAAGAATCGGAACATCTCCATAGTTGAAATGGAGGTCGCGGATTTTTATTACAGAATCTTCGTTCAATTAATTGCTCCAGAAATTGCTTTTGCTGTGTTTCGCATGCTGTCCATATAATTTTCAGTAAGTGGGTCCATTTCCTTGACAGTAGCGCCTATCATTTTAGCTATTTTTTTAGCTACCGAAAGACCGAATTGTTTTTGTACAAAAATCACCTTTATATTTAGCTTCTTTCCCTTGTTAATTATTCTCTGTAATGCACGCGGACCAGGTTCTTTTCCTTGATTCTCAATAGATATTTGTTCGAGACCATAAGCTTCAGCGAAATGAGTCCATGCAGGATGAAATACCATGAATGTACGATTTTTTCCTTTTGCAAAAACCTGCTGGATTTCCTGATCGAGTTTGTCTATTTCTTTGATAAGAGTCTGATAGTTTATTTTGAAGAAATCAGATTTTTCGGGACGTTGCCGCGATAAAGAGGCTTCAATCTCTGCGGCCATTATTTTTACAAGTGGAGGACTGAGCCAAATATGCGGGTCGCCTTCATCATGTTGAGGATGACTCGAAGGCGCTATATATATTTTTTTGTTTAAAGGAACTACCTTTAACTTGGGTTGAATATTTTTGATTCTCGAAATCCAGACTTTTTCAAAGGGAACACCTATGCTGAAATAAAGTTTTGCGTTTGCAAGCTGACTCATTTTTTTTGGATTTGGGTTGAATGTAGCGGGGCTTTCTCCTGGGTTGACCATTACTTCTACCTGAACCTCATCGCCACCTATCCGTTCAACAAAATATTTTTGTGGAGCAATACTCACGAATACCGTTGTTGGCCCAGCTTGTACTGTATTCGGGATTTGGAGCAAAATTAAAATAATAACTAGGCGTAGATTATGTTTGCTAAATAGAATCATCTTATTTTTCGACAATTTAGACCTTTAAATTTTCAATAAAACCAAACACCTTGTTTATCTCTTTTTCTGTAACCTGAAAATGGTCAAGAGTTGCTTTGAGGTGATCGGGAAAACTCACCCTGTCTTTTTCGACAATTTCCATATCCTTATGAGTTGTCAACATATATCTCCCGACATAAGTCAAGTGGCCCCCTGACCTTGCGTATAGAAAATCTATCAGCAATTTTTTTCTAGATGTAGGCCATCTTCTCCTCGGTTTTCCCAGGACCGACCCTGTAAAGGGTCACCGATGAAGCGAGGTAATAAATCGTTTCCCATCGCGGCAACATTGTCATGGCCATCCAGCCAATTATATAATTACGGATTTCACATTTTAGATATGTGCTCCTTAATAATATTAATACTAAGAGAGCAGTATAGAGTATTTCTGCTGAGATAGCCTGTTAGAAAGAATTAATAGCTTATTGGTTTTTGAATGAGGATTTTTGGGGCCGTTGTCATTAAGTTTGCAGGAATTTATTATGCATTATTTATCCCACTTTTGCTAAACAGAAGGATCTATCTCATGCGGATCATATAAATTTATTGGCTATCGACGATTACTTCGACAACATGGAAACTACTGAGATGAACATGGAGCAGTCGAAGTGCTACAAAATTAATATGGAGTGAATAATAAATAAAGAAGAAGCAAACGGAGCGCCAGATCTTGAATCCTATAAGAAACCCAAGACCCAGCTAAAACTCTGGAGGAGACTCCGCATGACTCAATGTTTTTAAAGCTCAAATCAATATTTAATTCTAATCCCAACTTCTGCTCCGATTCCCGGCTCCGGTTGAAAGTTTCTCAAAAAAGAGGCCGAGTTACGGATGTTTTCATTCAATAAATTATTCCCCTTTGCATAGACAACCATATCTGCTTTCTTAAAATTCTCGATATGGTAATGCGTATTGAGATTGAGCTTGGTATAACCAGGAGTGTTTGCCTCGAAGGCTCCGGAATACTGCTGTTCTAGAGCACGAGTCAGGCGCAAGTTGGACTTCCAGTTACCATTCCTGTGGTCAAGCTGGAAACCCAAGCGAAGAGGTGGAACTCTTGGAACATCCCCCTCATTGTTCAATACGCCCCGGGTGTAGTCACTAAACAAGGTTAAATCAATATCCTGCGATCCCTTTTTCATAACATGGTATATAAACTGCGCTTCATATCCCATAAATGCGGCAGCGCCTTGTTGATAAATTACTTCCGGATTATTTTCGTCTCCTGCTGTGCCCCCTGTTCGTGCTCCAAAAATATAATTTTTTACCCAGTTATGATACAGGTTGATTTCAAACGCCACCTTCTCGGAGCTTGATTTGTAACCCAGATCAATATTATAGGAAGTTTCCATATCTAGATTAGGATTCCCCCTCTGAAAAGTGGCTGTCGCTTCATGGTCCCCTTCAAAGTAAAGTTCATTACTAATAGGAGCTCGTTGAGAACGGGTTATGGCTATGTTTATTGATTTTTTGTCATTAATAGTCCACAAGTCTGAAACAGATAGGCTGACAGGTGTAAAGCTTTGGTCCGGGTTAGCGCGTAATTGGGAGTCCACGGTATCGTGTTCTATTCGCAAACCGAATTGAGCAACGTTGTTCGAACTCAGATCGAACGACTCCTGAAGGAAAGCTGCGTAATTGTTAGTCAGGGTAATTGGATTAATATAATCGCTTCCTATTTCCAAAGCGGAAAATCGGCTGGAAATTATCTGAAATCCCATTACACCGTCCATTCCAAAAATGGGCGTGTGCGTAGCATCCACCCGACCTTCAAAAGTATCATTTGAAAATTCAGCTTCGAGGGCTTCGGTATGGTCGTAATCGGTTAAACTGAGCTTGGCATTTATCTTTTTAAAGAAACCATGAAGGTTATTCAACCCACCTTTAAAGTCCAGTTTTCTTTGTTCCATCTCTATATTAGACTGTTCACCACCCGCCTCACCTCTGGGCGGGATCTGGTACTCCATATCCACAATATTTCCTGAAAATCCAAAGAAACCGGAATCACCAACAAAAGAGGCTCCGGCCGTCACATTTAAATTATCGGCTTCGGTATTGTTGACAAAACCATTTGTATTTTCAGCGACATCTAAACCGGATTGACTGACCTGAGCCCGAGTGACATCGATGGCATCTCCGCTGATTTTCATATCGTCATTCTTTTGAAAATAACCGTCGAAATGGTATGCGAATTTACTTTTTCCGCCTTCGATTTTAAATGCCGTCTGACGGCTGGTGGTGGCAGTATTGTATTTTTGCTCTACCGATCCTCCTACAAGTTGGTCGGGAACTTTTTCCGGAATCCGGTTATCGATAACATTGACCACACCGCCTATAGCACCACTGCCGTATAGCAAGGTAGCAGGCCCACGTAAGATCTCTATACGTTCTGCATTTAAGGGAGCTGTTATTGAAGCGTGATCGGGGCTGTTCTGGGAAGCATCATTGGCTCCCAGGCCGTTGCTCAAGACCCGTACACGAGGACCATCTTGGCCACGGATCACGGGAAGTCCGACGCCAGGACCAAAGGACTGACCGTGAACTCCCAGTTCATTTTGAAGCGTTTCGCCAATAGTACTCCCGGCTTTCATACGTAAATTATCGTTGTGTAAAACGGTCACGGGTGTTGCGGAACTGGCAATCGTGTCTTGCATGGGTGTGGATACAATAACTTCATCCAAATGAACTGCGTAATGCTCCATTGGTCCGTCATGCTCTGTTCCATTTTTTTTCTCATCTGCAAAGACCGGTGATATTAGAAATCCAAATATAAATAAAAACGTATAAATTTTAAAAATCCTGAACATAATTTACCCCATTAGTTTTTTCCAGACCTATTTAGGCGTTCGCCAACGTAATTAGAAAAATTGCATATAATGTAAACTCTCGTTTACTCATCGCACAGTTTTCTAGCGCAAAATAAGGAATAGAAACTCAGTTTCAAAACGAGCGACATACCCTTACATTAGAAGGTCCAGCAAGTTTTTGAATAGTTAGATAGAAAAACAGATCAACAGATTATGGGGGGGGCTCGGCTGGAAGTAGAAGTCAGGCCAACGGTGAACGAAACAGTTGTGGGAACCGTAACCCGTTGAGTGACTTGTGTGGAGTTAGACAGACTCGGTTCGTCACCTTCAAGACCAATGTTTAATTGAACAAGGTGGCAAGAAATACAATCCAAATCCACATGGGATGAATCTAAATCATGGTCATGAAGAGGGCTTCCGAATAGGACGATTAAGCTAAAGCAAATCGCCAGCGCCATAACGCCAAATTTGTAACGCATGATATTTGATTTTGTTTGAAAAAAATTTCTCACTTAAAATCCATTAAAAACAGTAAATTTAAGATATAAGATACCCGTTTATTTAAAAGGATTCAAGATTTTTAGCTGCCCATAGGTTTTAAGCATATAATTTTTCAATTGTCTGGGCCTGACTGACTTACATTTAGGTTCTTTCAATTTATAATAACCAGAGGAGACTGAAGGGTAGCCCGAAAAAAAATAATCCGATTACGATATTAAGAATATGGATTAAAAATAAGTTGTCGGTGATAGGCGAGATCATAACGTCTGTGCCCACGCGACGCACAGCATGTTCGATATCCGCTGAGGTGATTTCTCCTGTATCTTTTTTCTGAAGCTCTTCGACAACCTCATCCAGAAAGAAAAATTTTAAAACTTTCAAAATAACGCTAAATAGAATCCCTGAAAAGAATCCTGTTATCCCGCCTTTTTGCTTCAGTTTGATGAGCAGTTCACTGCCGACCTGATCGTATTTTTCTTCCAACTCTGATTTAGGAATATTTTTCTGAAACTTCGGAATCCTGCCTATTACCTCGCGAGTCAGCCAATCCAATAGTAGTTGTAACCCTTCCAAGGCTTGGCGTATTTTTTGAATCATCACTTGCAGGGCACATGCAACCATTCCATGAAAAAAACCAAACCCCAGATACCATAGGGAAGCCATAGATATAAGTAATATCTCAAGCCAATTACTCCAGTCAGCGACTTCCAATATCTGAGAGTCGAAAACGATGATGGTTATAATCCCTAACCCCAAGCCTATAAAACCGAAAAGGAAAAACTTTTTCAGTGTGCCGAGCAGAAGGTCACGGAAGAAGGCGAGCCAATAGTCAACTATTTGGGATTTATTCATTCTTCTTTTAAGTTGGAGGTACTGGCTTTGAGGTCAACATTGATGGATAAAATCAAGTCGCCGCGTTTTTCATTTTGGATGTGGCCCTTATTACGTATTCTTAGTTTACCCCTTGGAGGGAAATTAGGAGGAATACGAACCATCAATTGCTCGGTGGTTCCATTGACTCGATAGGATATTTTCTTGCGCGTTCCATTCAATGCCTCGGTAGGAGGAATGGAAATAGCGAAGTCCATGTTCAGAGGATGTTTCTCATTGGATTGAGGTTTGCGAAACATACCCTTGAAATTGCTCACTAAAGGGTTTTGAGGTTGTTGTTGTTCGTTTGGGTTGGATGCATCTTTTGCTTTCTTCATCTTATGGAGGGCGTAAATGGAGGTTCCCACAATTTGCGCTATCTTGATTCCCATACCAATGCGGCCGATGGGACCTGGTATCATACTAATGAAGCGTCCGATACCTCCAGCTGCACCACCAAAGAATACATTTTTAAAGAAATTATTGCCTGATCGAAAACCAGAGCTGCTGAATTCGCGATTGAGCTCTTCAAAAATACCACTGGCATTTTTCCCTTGAAACATACTTGAGAAAATATCTTCCTGTGAATACTGAAACCGTGAAGAAGTACGGCCTGCGAAGTGATCGGCGCGGAAACTATCGTATTCCTGTTTTTTTTGCGAGTCACTCAAAACGCCATAGGCTTCCGTAACATCTTTAAATTTTTCTTCGCTTCCAGGGTCATCAGGGTTGTGGTCGGGGTGTAGCTCCAGAGCCAGCTTTCTGAAAGATTTCTTTATATCTTCCTGTGTCGCCGATTCGGTTACATTTAGAATTTTATAATAGTCTTTAAATTCTTTTATTCGAGCCATTATAGGTTGCTTACATTCCCAGTTTTTGAGGATAGATCGCTTCAGCCTTTTCCGGGCCTTCAATGGTGGTTTTTTTGTCTTGCGTTGAAATTTTGAAAGTTTCGTCTGCATGCAAACGCTGTTTTAAATTTTCAAAATGCACTTTTATAGGGAGTGATGTAATTTCTTCTGCCTGAGGAGTTAGAATGAAATT
>ENA-OREN01001617-OREN01001617.1-marine-metagenome-genome-assembly--contig:-NODE-1617-length-25632-cov-4.742790_pt1 | contig 25632 bp, 17 predicted proteins | sample MGYA00248624_ERZ508555 | MGnify/ENA primary metagenome ERZ508555 (study PRJEB26222, sample SAMN06267773) | marine metagenome | isolation source: Saanich Inlet, British Columbia, Canada | place...
CGTCATTACGGTACAAATGGTACAAATCCTGTTGCACCTATTTTAATTCGCGGCTGGAAATATGGCATTCAAAATGGCTTTCCCGAAAATACAAATGCAGTATTTAGACGAAACAGTTATGGCCAGTTCAGAGATATGTTAGAACAGCGTCATGATGGAAAGTTTTATAAAAATGAAACTAATTTACCGAATGTTCTAGGCAAGGCCGCGGTTAACACATCACCAGTACAAATAAGGTTTGTTGATTCTGAAGGAAATATTGTCAAGCCAGGAAGCACAGATTCATCAAATCAACATTTTGAAGCAACATCTTCATTACCTTATTTTGATGACGGTGCAGATTACGAAAGAATAAGAAATCGTGGACCTTTACCTGTAACTGTTGGCGCAAGAACGGTAAATGAATTAATAGGTTTAAATTTTAGGTCTTAGTAATGCCTCACCATAATAGAAAAATAGAAGTTGAAAAATCACCTTTAATTGTTACTCGAGATGTCAAAACAAACAAAGTAACTAGTGTAACAATACCTTCTAATTTACAAGTTGGTTCTAATGCTTTTAAATCAAGCATTACAGTATCTGATTCTGTAACTGCAAAAACAGGATTTTCAGGATCTTTAACAAAACTTGCAGATGGAACAACAGATTATCTTCAAGCAGGTAGTAATGTTACAATTACAAAAAATTCTAATGGTTCTATTACAATTGCATCAACTGCGTCTGGCGGTGGTGAAGTAGAAAGTGTAACTGCCGGTACAGGTCTTTCAGATAGTGGCACTGCAGCGGAGCCAGAATTAGAACTAGATTTAAATGATCTAACAACGTCAACATCTAATGGTGATGGTGATTATTTTGCTGTTGTTGATACTGGCGGTGCTCAAAAGAAACTTACTAAAAGAAATATTAATATCTCTGGGTTCAATAACGATTCAGGATTTACAGACAACACTGGCGATATTGAAGGTGTAACTGCAGGCAATGGACTTACAGGTGGCGGAACATCTGGTACGGTAACACTTGATCTGGATTTTTCTGAGTTAACAGATATGACCGGAGACATTACTACTGCAACAGAATTTATTTTGCAAGATGGCACAACCGAATCCCGCAAAGCTGCATCTGAAATTAAACTCAGTAATTTCAATAATGATCGGGGATGGACGTCTAACACTGGTGATATCGAAGGTGTAACAGCAGGAACAGGTCTTTCAGGCGGCGGAACATCCGGTACTGTTTCTTTGGCTCTTGATGTTTCAGAGCTATCTACTCTTGATTCATTTGGTAGTCCTGTAGCACCTGCAGGAACTGATTATGTAGTTATTGAAGATGTAACGGATAATTCAACAAAGAAAGTCTTAGTAAGCTCTTTGCCTACCGGCACGACAGATGTTTCTAGCTTCATGACAAATGGTGCTAATAACCGTGTTGTCACTGCAACAGGTACCGATGCTATGAATGCAGAAGCAAATTTGACATTTGATGGTAATAATCTGCTTATTCCAAACCAACCAGCTTTTTTGGCTCGTGCATCATCAGATCAATTCAATTTAACTGCGAATTCGTATACAACGATTGCGTTTGGCACGGAGGTATACGACACTGGCAATGATTTTTCAAGTAATATATTCACCGCTCCTGTTGGTGGGCGATATTATTTTGCATTTAGTGCAGACGTAAGAAGTGTAGATAGGGATGCCGGTTGGGTAAATATTTTGTTTAATAGAAACAACGGGTCAGAGTACTATAGTGGATGGATATTAGATCCTGGTATGTGGTCAGCTGATCTTGTTTACTACGGTGTAAGTTCTAGTATTATATTAGATTTAGATGCGAATGATACGGTAAGAATTGATTATTATCAATCAGGTGGAGCATCACAAACAGATATTGATTCTTACCAAAATGGTACATTTTTTACAGGATATTTGTTAGGTTAATTAAAGGAGTATAATATGTCATCACACATACACATTGAAATAAATGATTTTGATGAAAAAGTTTTAAAACACGAATTGTTAAGTGTACAAGAATGGGTTCAAAGTGCAGTAAACGGTAAAATAGCAAGTGTTAAAAAACGTTTAACAGTAGAATCACAACAAAAACTTTTTGAAGATCCTGAAATTACAGCTATACCTGCAACAGTAAGCGGTAGCATATCGTTATATTTTGAACAGCCTTATTATCAAGACGCAGCACAAAAATTATCAGGCTCTCTAGAGACGCCTTAATAAATGATAATAAAAATAGTATATAATAATTAATATTAACATGTCAGGCATATTAAATACAAAACAAAGAATAATGGATACGATCCTCACCCAAGAAGGCAAGAGACAGCTTGCAAGTGGTGAGCTCCGTCTTAATTTTATTACCTTTACTGATAATGCCACATTCTACAAAAAAGACCTTGTAAGTGGTTCTGCAGATGCAACAGAACGTATATATCTTGAATCGTGTAACTTGCCACAAGATCAGATTACTTTTGAATCACATGATACAGGTGGGCTAAAATCATTTATCGGCACAGATGAATTCGGATATAAAGTATTAAATGGAAAATTAATATCAGGATCAACATATGTTACATCTAGTATTGCCAATGTTTCGAAAAAATTATTAGATACTTCATTTGTAGCATTTCAAAGACTACAAAGCATCGGAACAACAGATTCATTTTTTGAAGATAATTCTTTTGAAATAAGCGACAATAATATAAATTTTGATATTACAAATGAATCACCGTTTAGTTCAAAAGATATTAAATCACTGGTTGTTGAAAATACAGAAGAATTTTTAAGTGATAGCAGATTTTCTCGTACAAAGCATTTTAAATATCTTCCACCTATAAACAAACAGACAAATTATCAATCACAGCAAAATCAAAATGTAGATACATCAGATATAATTGGTATATATCCTAAATTTAAATCTGAAAATGAACAAACAAATATTGATAAAATACTTAAAAAGATTTATAATAGTGAAAAAAAAGGTCATAAAAAAACAATTACTTTTTTGGAATCATCACGAAATAATAATATATTTTGTCAATTTTTTGAAGCCGGAAATGCATCAATTAATAAATTAGAAATTATTGATTTTGGCGTCATTAATAATAAAAGATACTTTTTTGCAGGAAAAGTATTCGTTGATAATAATCAAATATCAAAATTTATAAATCTATTTACACTTGTTTTTGAGCACTAAAATGTTTATTACTTTACCAAAAATACAAAATATTGTAACAACAAAAATTTCGGATATTAATTTACGTGATATTGATACGAAAAATAATTTATTAATTTATGATTTAAGATATGTGATATCACAAGATAAATTTATTAGAAACAATGTCTCAAAAATTATAATTTCATCGTATTCAACTCCTTGGCCGATGCAACAAATAACGCCTCCTATGACAGAAAAGTCACCAAGTGATACGATATCAAAGTTTATATCGGTTAAAAAAAGTTCACAACGAGATCGTGAAACAAATGATTTAATATCTCGAGTTATTTCTATTGCGTCATTAAATATTGATGAAAACACAAAGAAAAAGATGCTTCAAGATGAAAATTATAAAATTACAAAAAATAAATTTTTATTAAAAAGAGTAACAACAATACAAAGTAATTCATTATTAGCACCAATTCTTTCAACAAATAAAAATAACGAAACAGATGATGTAGTATTTGACAAGCAACAACGTTCTTTTGATCTATTATATAGCGGCCATGATCCTGCAAACATTATATATCAAAATAATGATAATGATTCAATATCCAATAATACAAGCGGTACGTCAAGAGTTGCTACTGTAGATTCAAATTCACAAGAAGCAACTACGACATTTGATCTTTTAATAAATGATGTTTTAAAAATTCCTGAACAAAATAAATTTATAAATGATTTAGAAGAAGATAATTTAGTAATCGTAAAAGAAGATGTTGATGATAATTCTTTTGTAGTCACAGAAACATTTGCAATACCGTATGATAAACTTAAATTTCAAAAGTTTTATATAACCATAGAATTGCTAGACGAAAGAAACATACCAATTGATAGTTTTCGGCTTGTTAAAAATAATGTCGATAAAGATATTGAAATATTTACTACGCCAAAAACAGCGCTATCAATTAAATGTTCAAAAGCAAACAAGACACAACTTAATTTTTTAATTTCAAATATTGATCAAAATACACAGACAATAGCAGTCTACAGAAAAGAACTTAATAAATTTAATCCAAATCAATCTAGTAGCATATATCAGAGTGTTGCAAATATTAACGTTAAAATGATACAAGGCTTGTCAAAAATGCATGAATATATTAATTATGCAATTCAAAATGCCTCAACAAACGTTTCTATTTATAGATTTGTACAGATAGGATTTAACGGTGTTAAATCTAGTGATTTTGGTACATATGTTTATACCCCAAAAAATCCAAAACAACTTGTATCCGGTATATCAACCGTAAATTTACTAGAAGGTGTTGAAGTAACTTTGACTGGGTTACCTATTGGTGTGGCATCATATTGTGTACTTAGAAGAAATCTTACAAAAAAACAAAGGATGTATCAACAAATAAGCAAATACTATGTTAAGGGTGAAATTAATTCATATTTTGTTGATACAAATGCTCTTGAAAATAACATATACCAATATACTCATAAATTTATAGGAAACAAAATCGTATCCACAATCTCAACAAATACATCAATTCATGAATTTATCAAACCAAATGGTAAACTAAGAATGAATTTACGGGTATCTCAACCATCCATAACTCATCCTGATTCTCATGAAACGTATGATGTTTCTTTTTCAATCACCGCAGAGTTAAACCCAAGTACTTTGGGTGTTGTATATTCAAGATTAATTAATGATGGAATTGAAGATTTTTTTGCAAATGACGTAGCAGAGCGCCGCGAACAGCTTGACGAAATAGTCGCCTTTAAAGTCTTTAGACAATCAACTACTATGACTAATGATCGTGTTGAATTTGATTTGCTGCTTACCGATGATTTTAATGATAATGAACAATCCTTAAAGACAGGAGTTTCATTTCCTGTTGTTGGGCAAAATTACAAATATACTGTTGTTCCATATTTACGATTTACGGAAGAAATTTTGCAACAACTTTCAAATAACAAAGCAAAGCCTTTATTTAAGCATGATAATATAAAATATGGAAATATTTCAACGCCAAATACTATTACAAAATTGTATGCGTCCGATCCTTTTGCATTTGGGCAACTAGGTGTTGAGAAATCTGTTTTAACAGGGTACAATAAATCATCTTCACAGCTTATTTCACAACAATCAGCAATGCAATATGATCTAGACACTATTATATTGTCATGGACACTTTCTAATGCCGTAGGTAATGATATAGATCATTTTTTAATATTTAGAATTGACTGCTTTGAAAAAAGAACTTTAATTGGCCGTTCGCATGCCCACCAAGATTCTGTGGTATTTAATTATATACATAATATATCAACAAATGATATAGGCACTGTCAAATACGCAATACGAGCCGTATATCATGATTATAGCAATTATCATGAAGTAGAAACAAATTCACTTGAAATTGGATAAATTAATATGGGCTTTAAAATTAGCAAAATAAAACACCAACATAATGTTGCTAAACTTGTAAATGCTGTTAACAATCAAATAGTTGATTTAAAAAATAAACCTGCAACACAAACTGCACCATCTGAAGCAGGCTTAGGATATATTGATTCACCTACAGTTAGTGCAGAATCGGCAAGAGAAACTGTTGTTTTACCTGTAAAAAATCCTCCTTATCAAGCAAAATTAAAAATCCCAGTTGCCGACTTGATTTCTGCAGGCAAGATTCCACTAATACAGTTTGGGTTTACAGGGATTGATTCTGTTAGACCTGATATTGTATCTTTGGCAGATTTTAATCCTGCATACAGCAAACAAAACAGCTCATCTCCTAATGAAGTTGCGGCTTTATTGGATATTCAGCACAACATAAGACAAGTAACGCAAGAAGTTCTAGAAGATTTTATTAAAAAAGCAAAAAATGATCAAAATCTTGAAGAATTATTAAGTATTACAAAAGCATCATTTAAACAAAACATTAAAAATACAAAAGCATATTTAAATGCATTAAACGTTATATTTACTCAGTTTGATAATCTTGATTCTGCACTAAACATAAAAGAAAATAAGTATGTTTCTCTTATAAAACCAGAACTTGATAAATATTACACGATAGATAAAGAGTGGGAAAAAGCACATACAACAAAAATTGTTATTCAGGCATTGTATGAATTTTTCTTAAATTTAAAATACGGAAAAATAGATAAATTAATTGAATCACCAAATGGCAAAAATTTGTTTATGCGCTCATCACTTGAAGGCGTGGTGCCGCTTGAAGATAATATTAGAAGATCAGTTCTAGAAATATCGAGAGATACGATGGCGTTTGGTGCAAATTTTGAAAATGATTTTGTACGAGTTGCAGATGGTAACGGTTCAGGTTATGGATACGTGCTTGATTCAATTACAAACCAGCTAGTATATTTCAGTAATACACATCCTACAAAAAATAACGCTGCCATTTCTTCTGCACTGATATCATTCCTAAATGATGAAATGTATTGTTCAACATCACTTGGAAAAAAGGGTATTCGAGATTTCATTAGTGATGCAGTACCAACAAGCTTTGCGCCACTTGAACCTAATGAAACACGATTTGATAAGGTTGTTAATTTTTCTCCTGTTGCAGACTATTACGATTTTGTAAACGTGCAAGTTGGCGATAATACTTTTACATCAAATTTTGCAACTAAAACAAATGCAAATCAATCTGTGCTAACGCTTGAGTCGACATATATTGCAGAATCAGATAAAGATCAGGATGCAGGAAAGCCAAGTTTTAAACCTTCGTCTGTATATGCATATGAAGGTTTGATGCACCAATTTAAGTTTGATACAACAAAAGTTGATCTTATATCAACAAAAGTATCAAATATTAAACGTCGAATTGATGCAGTAAAAAAAATGTTTTCAACAAACAAATTATTTCAACAAAAATTTGACACGAGCGGAAAAGCAGCTGCCGTTGATACAACGTCAAAGCAAATTGAAAAATTAATTTTTAACGAACACAAAAGTATGATAAAACGATTATCAAATGTTTCGTTTGGAAATACGGGTATTCAATATGATCCAGTAAATAATTCAGATTCAAAATTAATTCGCGAATTTGGATTATTATCTTTGCTCGATAGCAGAACAAACCCTGATATAACTCAGTCAACTAAAAAACGAATAGATACGCTCACATTTGATCTTATTGCACCTAAATTTGACAATACTGGTACAATAATTGATTATGAACAAATTTCTGATACAAATTTACAAGAAATCAACAATTGGTTGAATGATGCGCTAGAACAGACGTTAAAAGCTAACGGTAAAGAATTTACGCACTCAACGCAGACTGAAACACTTCAACAAGGGCCTTCTGCAGCCGAGCTAAAAGTTACTAAAACTGTTGAACATGTAAATAAGGAAATATGGGCAAAAGGTCGTAAAAACGTTATTTTTATGGATGCTTATGATCCTACCCTATTAAATGAGTTTACACAAATAAAACAGTCTATATTAAGCGTATTTACAAAATTTAAATCAATAATTAAAACATCTTCAGGATATAATAATAACGAAACAAGATGTTCAAGCCTAAATGATAGAACAATATACACAATAATTTATTATATTTATATGGATCTTTTAGCCCATTGGAATCCAATGAAGTGCCGCTGGATGCGCCATTATCATATTAATACGAGTAAAATATATATAGGCAACTCCACCAGCGGCTTCGATGAATCATATAAAAGTGATGGTGGACAATACAAAAGTGGATATGTTGTTGCATTTTTAAAAATGTCAGACACAAGTGATAATACAGAATATGATGTGTACTTCAACACCCTTAATAAAAACTTTTCTAAGGCAATAAACGGATTTGTGTTCTTGTTTAATCAGTCAACAGAGCCAAAATTAGTTGCAGCTGCAAAAATAGCAAAAGCAACAAAAAAAATTGTAGAAATAAGAACAAGCCAAGTTGATCGCTATTTTAGTCTTTGGGTATATTTTAATTGTTTTAGTGATTATTTTAATAAAATTGATAATGCAATTGCAAAAATAAAGGCTAACGCAGAAATTATTAACGGAACAGTACCTTTGTCGGCAACACCAATAAAGGGTAAAAATAAAGGTGCTATAACTGCATCCGCTGCAATACAGAGCGGGTTATCCTTAGATCTAGGCGCAAGCGTTCATACGGCAAATAATATTAATAATCAGCAAAAACTATTTCAAGAATTAACTAAATTAATTAATTCAAACTATGCAGTAATGTATAATAGACAACAACTAAAACTGGCCAATAAAGCATTGGATTTGTTGGAATCAAAAATTGATGATTCTTCAAACGTTTTTGTTGATGAATCAATTATGACAAAAGATATACAAAATGCACTTCATAGTATGCTAAAAAACAATACAGATTCTTTTGGTCGCTTTTTGGAAGATGATACAAAAATCTTGACTGTTGGTATACCTAATGGCTTTTCGAATCATTTACAAAAAAATATAAAACTAGTATCTGCTTACAAAACCGACTCTATTGATGTGTCAAAACAGCAAGACTTGGTACAGATTAAGGTTTACAAGCAAAATGTTCAATATAGCAAGCTTATATTTAAACCAAAAATATATGATTTTGAATTATCAAGATTTTGTTTGGATTCTATAAAAAATAACAAATCTATTTTTGAATTGCAAAATAGAGAGACTCCATTTCAGAAAATTGTAGATGAAATGTTTCTTACTTTTAATTACGATAAACATTCGGATATTATAGATAATGAAAAAGGTTATTCAAAGAAAAATATGGAACCAGGTAAAGAGCTTGATGAGGATGGATATTCTATTCTTGGGACGTTTCAAAAAAAATATCTCAGAAGAAACCACATTATTAGCCACTTACTTTCTTGGTATATGAAGTATTTAATAGGTATTGATTTTGATGAATCAAGATTTACTGTAGCCCAAGAATACAATACAAATAATACATTGCAGGATGATAGTTTAATGTCTGAGCTAGCAACAAGATTTGAGTTAAGCGATGAACAAGCAAGTTATATTAAGCTGTTTTCAAGCAAAACAATTTTAAAGGCAGGATTAACAGATCAGATAAATGTTCTGTCACCAAAAAAATATGAGCGTATATTTAATATTCCAATAAATCCTAATGATTTTGTTATAGATGAAACAAAAACAAATTCAACGCTAGCCGGCGCAAGCCAGTTAGTGGCTCTTGAAAATAGTACGTTGCAAAAAAATATACAAGATGGTACGCATATACACGGCAATGGAATTATTAAACAATTAAAATATCATAGAGACGATATACATTTACTAAAATATTGGGTTGTAATAACATCAATTACGTAATATACAAGTATAAAAGAGAATAACATGGGTAAAGGCAATAATAAAGGATATCAACCTAGTTCGAATTATGATATACATAAGGTAGTAAGCAATTATGAAAAGGTTCACATATTTACGCCTAAACAAGATCCTGAAGAAAAAGCCGTAGAAACACAACCTTCGGCTCCGGTATACGACGTATATATTCCTAGGACAAGTATAGTTGAGGGAAAGTTTGTATATAATTTTTTTACAACAGATGAAAGCACAAATCCTCAGCAAAATATCAATGTTAATAATATACCGACAAAAAATAAATTACAAAGATTACCACGATATAACGTAATTCAAATAAAAAATTCTGCTGTACATAAAAATAAAAATGAAAAAAATGTTGTTAGTTTTGCAAAATCAGTACAGCAATCCAGTAACGCCAGTATTAATACACATTACGATAAAATATTGACAGAAAATAATTTTGATAATGTAAAATTTACAGGCGTTTCATTTAAAGATTCTGGTCTTGATAATAAATTAAACAATATTTTATTAAATGCACTTGGCACAAAAATAACAATGAATATGTATCAAACAGGCCAAACAGATTTTAAGCAGTTAGATCCTACTTTTTCGCCAACTGATGCATCAGCACTTGACATTGCAAAAGCACTTAATAATTTAACAAGTGAAAATGTTGATGAACATTTTATTACTGATTTTGTTATTCCAAAAAATTCACCAAGCCCAAAAACAGCTGGTGAATCTAGACAAAAAAACATTGACTATAAAAAATTATTTGATAAAATTAAAGATATTGTTGTTGGTTTGCAGTTAAACAATAAAACAATTGATGATGTTGTTACAAACGTTATTAACGACCCATTAACAATATATTCAGATGAACTTCTTACCATAAAAGATTATGCCGAATCCGCACAAAATGCAATTATTGAAGCAAAAGAAAATACTGATGTTGAATTAAATGATTATTATTCTCTCATTAATTTTGTTATGTTAAAATATAAACTTGATAATGAATTGTTTACTTCAAAAATAATTGGATATGTTGTAAACAAATATGAGCAAATTGGTGGTAGATTACAAAAGTTGGATGATATTATTATTGATAATCCAAATACAACAACTTTTATTGATCACAATATAAAGTATGGTTCAAAATATTTGTATGACATTAAAACAATTGGATCAATAACACTTGACTCGATTGATATTGAAACTCAACAGGTATATGATACAGAAATCTATATAACGTCAACAGCATCAGATACTATTTCAATTAAATGTACAGAAACGGTACCTCCGCCGCATCCATATGATTTTAAGATCACATTTGATTATGAAGCACAGGCAACCCGTTTGGCTTGGGCATTTCCACCTAATTCACAAAGAGATATAAAAGCATTTCAGATTTTTCGTAGGCCATCACTAGATGAGCCATTTCAATTAATAAGGCAGTATGACTTTAATGACGCAGATGTCAAATATTCGTTTGATACAGCTACAAATTCTGAAGCTATACAAACTATGGCATCACCAAAAACGCATTATATTGATTATGATTTTAATAAAAAAACCAAGTGTATATATGCCATATGTTGTGTTGATGCCCATGGAATGTCATCAGGATATTCAATGCAATTAGAAGTATCGTTTGATGCGTATACAAACAAAATTGTAGTAAAGTTTATATCACCGTATGGTGCACCAAAACAATATCCAAATATTTTTATTGATGAAGATATATTCTTAGATGTTATTAAAACAACAAATTTTAAAAAATGCCATATTTATTTTGAACCAGAATTCTTAGAACTATACCAACAAACAGCTAGTAACACGCATTCTGATTTAAAATTATTATCTACGGATAAAAATGATGGAAAATATATTTTACAAATAATTAATACAGATAACCAAAAACAACAAAGCGTTTCAATTACATTAAACGACAAAAGAGATAAACAACAACCGTAAATTAAATAACATTTTAACAAAAATATTGATATTATAATATATAATTTATGTATAGAAAGTATTTTAAGGAATAAATAAGTATGGGATACTTGAACCACAGCACAAATAACATCATTCTTGACGCAGTACTAACAGATCAAGGTCGGCAATTTCTTGCACGTAATGACGGCTCATTTAACATAGTAAAGTTTGCACTTAGCGATGATGATGTTGATTATACAATTATTGAAAAGTTTGGAAGAACCGTTGGTAAAGAAAAGGTTGAAAAAAATACCCCTGTTATGGAAGGCGTTACGAATCAGAACTACGCTCAAAAATTTAAACTTGTAAGTGTTTCAAACGCATTTCTTACACGACTTCCTGCAGTAGAATTAACAGGTGAAGGAACCAATGCAACCGGTACTTCACTATCAATGGGCCGCCAAAGGACAACAAAGCGAACAATTACATTATCGCAAACAATAGAGGATGAGCAGTCAATTGATGTCGAATTACGTGATCAAGTATTCCAAATTGATATTAATAATATGTTTTTGCAACTTTCAGGAAGGGTTCCTGATTCAATTGATTCATTAAACATGGCAAGCTACCTAGTTACTCGAGATGCGGATGAAACAGCTTTTGGAGGCTCAAAAATAACTTTTACAGTTTTATTGAAAAATATTACAGATAATCAGTTTACTGTTTATGGTAATTCTAGTGATAAGACAACAATATCAACCCAAATAAAGGTTACTGGGTTACAATCAGGCACTGTAAAAGAATTTACAGTTAATATTTCAAAAAATACATAAAAAATAACTAAGGTAACAAATGGCTATATACAAGGAAATATCACCAGAACAAATCAAAACTGCAAAGTCTTTTTTAAATCAACTCGTTGATGTCGTACAAGAAGATATTAGTGGTTCAAATACAAGAAGGAAATACCAGGTTTTTGTAACCGGTGGCGTCGGCCCAGGTGTAACATCATCATTGTTTCAAACTGTTTATGATCAAGATTTTAGTTTATCAACTGCTAATCCTATTTTTGATATGACAGTTGGTCTTTATGAATCAGGCAGCACCGTAACTGATGCACAGACAGGTATTGATTCTGCCGGTAAAGTGCGCTTCCCATCTCAATCATTAATGATGAGAGAAAAAGTAGATATATATCGCCAATTTGCACAATCATTATTAGGTAATGCTGGCAGTAGTTTTTATTCACCACATGATTCAACATCTGCTAGTGATAGAATTGACGAAGCAATGTTTGTATGTTTTAAAAGGTTATTTGCAAGAGATCAAATTAAACGTGAAACATTTGCAATGAACTTTTTTATGACTGCATCGCAAACATGGCATGCATTTGATTCATCAGGAGAAAGTTATTCAGGACACGAAGGACCAAATCATAATGTAACATCAGCTTCAGGTTCTGCATTTTTTACTGATATTGGTTCTGCACGAAACAAAACAACAACATTTGGCGGTTCTGTCGCATCACTTGCTGCTGCACATAACACAAATATTAAGCCAGGGCTTATATTTTATGATAGAGGTGTTGTTGTATTAGACCTTGCAAAAGCAATGTCGGGTTCACAGCACGTAAAAGGACAGGTCAACGCAGTTAATCTAGATGGAGTTGAAAAAATGGGTCATTCGGGCTCAGATGTTCCGTGGAACCCTTATTCAAAGTTCATTCCAGACTATTTAACCTCAGGTTCAATTGACAATATACTTGATCATATTGCTACTTGCCGCTTTTCTAGCGGTTCAAATACTGCAATAACATTTCAAAATATAACAAATATTAATTCAACACTTATTTTCTGCCGTGCAGGCGCAGAGGAATTTAATTATTCAGGAAACCCAACTTATACAAACAATCAAAATAGAATACGTGTTATTGATGAAGGCCAAGAAGAAAATCAAAGATCATTTACATTTGTAACAGGAATTGGATTATATGATGCAAATGATAACTTGCTTGCAATAGCAAAGCTTTCAAGGCCTGTTGAAAAAAATGATGAAAAAGACGTTACCTTCAGAATACGCTTAGATTTCTAATGTTATATGTCTGTTATACCTCTTTCAAAAGAAAACTTTGAAGTTTTCACTATCAAAGGCCGCCCGTCAAGAACTTTTTCATCGGGTTCTAATGGTGTTACAGGTTCTGTAAATCCTTTTGGCGGCAACAGTTTAATTGAAAAATCAATTACACAATTTGATGAACAAGGGTTTAATGAAAATAGTATTCCAAACACTATTGATGTAATTAAAAAAGCTGCTAATGGAACAGATACAAATATAAGTCCGGTATTACATTCATATTTAGATACGATTAAACCTGCTAAATCATCAATTAGGGCAACAAAAGCTATTCCAATAAATCGTTTTCAATTTTATCCTAAGGATGAAGATACACAAGATAATCAGTTTCGTAATATTGTTACCGGTAGCATTCGTAATCAAAACATAAAAAATGTTTTAATGCCATATTATCGTCATTCAAATAGTCATGGCCATTATTCATATACAAATTATCATGCATTAAATTTTTTTACTGCGTCTAGCGTTCCGTCAAATACGGCAATGTTATACCCTAATTATATAAATGCTACAAATACAAATGGTTATGCTTCAGGTTCGTATAACTTACAGGGTGCATTTACATTTGAATTTTATATTAATCCGAAGTATGTTCCTGAAAATAATACAATAGGACCTGGTAAAGTAGAATATACCCCTGGAACAATATTACATTTATCATCATCTTACGCAATATCACTTGTTTCTGGTTCATCTGTTGATAAAAACGGTACGGTTGATAAATTTAGGTTATTGTTACAATGCACACAAAGTGCCGATATACCACCGGATAGATTTACACTTAGCTCTACAAGTAATATTCCTACAAATAATGAAACCCCTCGCGATCTTGCGTTTGCAAGCAATGACAACGTTTTAAGTAGAAACAGTTGGCATCATGTTGCAATAAGATGGTTTGCTCCTCATGAGCCAGGCACGTTTATTATTGACGGCAAAGAACAAGGTACGTTTTCAATTCCTAGGACAACAGGTTCAATAAACCCAAAACTGGAATCATTAACAAGTACATCAAATGATGAAATACCTAGTGTTTTATGCGTAGGTAATTTTATTGAAGCGGATAATACAAATACATCAAATCAACTATCAAGATTTTTTTCACGTAAAGTTGCTGCAGAAGAAGGCCTTTTTAAACTTGATAATAATAATTCAGTATCAGAGCCTGCAACATATTCTATAGATTACCCTCTTAACGCAGAGATACATGATTTAAAGATTTATAATAAATTTAAAACAAATAATCAATTATATTCATCATCATTAAATGGTATAACTGGATTAGATGATGTTATTTTTTATGTTCCGCCATTTTTTACAAAAGAATCGCCGACAAGATCTAACATCATGTTATCCCTACATGAAACAAATGGCTTTACAAATCGCTTTAAAACAAAAACAAGTGGTGTTACAGATAATCTAACTGCAGTAAGCTTCATAAATGATTTTCTAGGATATGCAGTCGGATATGTAGGCATAAGCAATGACGTCATACTTAAAACAACTGATGGCGGAGATACTTGGAAATCGCTTAATTCTGGTGAAGGTCGATTAAATGATGTATTATTTTATAATGAATCATTAGGACATATTATTGGCGAAAACAATGCATATGCGTATTCTACGAATGCAGGCCAAACGTGGACGAGTGTTTCAATTAATTCAGGTACCGACTGGAATAGCCTTTCGGCGCCAACGTCTGCTATCGTATATGCAGTAGGTGATAACAACACAACGTTTCAAGTATATAAAACTGCTGACTCCGGAGCTACTTGGGCAGTGACAGGTGCAGGAACTGCACCGGCAAACGTTGATTATTACGGCGTAAAGTTTATTACTGCAACTAATGGGTTTATTATTGGCGCCGGCCAACGCGTTTATTATACAACAAATGGTGGTACTGATTGGACTGCGACAGCGGCAAATCCAGGTTCTGCAACTCTTAATGATTTGTACGTTTATGATTCCACAACACTATGGGTTATAGATAGCTCAGGCAACGTGTATAAAACAGTCGATACTGGTGCTACTTGGACTACTCAAGCAGTTGATACAACACAATCATTAAATTCAATTGAATTTATTACATCTGAAATAGGATACGTTGTTGGAGATAGTGGCATTGCGTTTTCAACGATTGATGGCGGCAGTACATGGACAAAAATCAAAACTGGAATCACAACAAACTTAACGGATGTATATTCTATTGATCAACGTACTGTTTACGCCGTTGGTGATTCAGGTACTATATTAAAACTAACCGTAGAATCGTTATTTTCATTAACAGATCCAATAAACCCATTTCTAATGTCAACAGTTGCTGGACATGATATTAGTCTTGAAAATTATTGTAGAGACTTTGCCACAGGACGATATCCTAGATTGCTACATTTATCGTCAAGCGCACTTAGTGTTGCAGATATAACTGCAAACAAAAACATAACGGCAAACGACTTATTATATGCCGAAGAAACAGTATTACCAAATAGTATGATAAAAAGAAATATGTCAATTGTACCATGTGACAACGGCATGTTTCGGCCAAATTTTGAACTATTACGTAGCGGTTCTGGTGATTATGTAAAAACAGGATCAATGAACAAATTTGTTGATGATTTAGGAAATCTAAATTTGTCAATGATAACATTAAAAAATATTTTATCTTCTACACAAAATGATCCTACACGTTGTAAAAAATTTGGCACGCTTGATGAAATGCGCGGCCAACCGCTAATTGATCTTGATGATAAAAATAATTTTATAAAATATCTTGATGGCCCTCGCATTGGTGACAAAACTCAAGCAACAGTCGGAAAAACATTATCGCTTTATCAACTAACAAATAATCCAGATTTTACTAATACTGTTGTTTTTGATGTTAGTAACATATATTATGGAAAATCAATTTCAGAAAATACATTAACAATACGAAACAAGCGGTATTCATATTTAACTGGAAAACATTTTGATTTTACCGTTAAGGATGACGGTAACGGGAATTTATATCGTGCCTCAAGCAAGACGCCTCACGCTAAGTGGAACTCAGTTGGTACTGTTTTTTATAACGATGGAGTAATTGCATTGTTATCACCACATACAACGTTTTTTGGTAAAAACAATTTTAATATGACGTTTAAAGGGCAACATAACGTTCACGTTTTAAAGGTTAACGCAATAGCTCAATCGGGAATGTTAAACTCATCATCAAATCCAGCATATACAAATGCCTCTGCATCACTTGATACAAATGATCAAGATAAACCATTTGTATATATAACTGGGATAAATTTTCATGATGAAAACTTAAATGTTGTTGCCAAAACGCAATTAGCACAACCAATAATTAAAAGAACGGTTGACAGTTATTTATTTAAAGCAAAATTAGATTTTTAAACTTTTTAAGCTTTTAGTTATAATATTATATTCGGAGAATTATTATGAGCACAGATATTCCAGATTTACCAGATATTCCAGATTTACCAATTGAAGATTTTGAAGTACCTGAAGATGATGATCAAGGTGTTGAGTCGACACACGGTGGCAGTATTGAAGTTGCCGTAATTGGTTCAGGACAAGGTGGTTCTAGGATTGCTGAAGCATTTTATAAACAAGGTTATCTAAAGACTATTGTAGTTAATACTGCCCAGCATGATTTACATCATGTTGAGTTACCTGATAAACATAAGCTTCATATGAACCGCTCTGTTGATGGTGCAGGTAAAAATATGGATTCAGGTGCAGCCGCCGCGGAGGAATTTAAGCAAGATATATACGATAGAATGTTAAAGGTTTTTGGAAAAACCGATAGAATTCTTGTCACTGTCGGAGCAGGAGGTGGTACAGGTGGTGGTTCTTGCAAGGTTCTCGTTGATATTGCAAAAAAGTATTTAAAATATACTGGTTGTGATAATGTTAATGAAAAGGTTGGCGTTGTAATTGCATTACCTACTGCAGGTGAAAGTGCTTCGCCAAACGTATCAAAAAATGCAAAACAATTGTTAGAAGATCTTACTGATATGGCAGACAGCAAACAAATTTCGCCGTTGTTAATGATTGATAATGATAAAATTAAAAAATTATATCCTGGATTAACAGTTAAAAAGTTTTGGCCTACTGTCAATTCAACAATAGCAGGATTATATCATACATTTAACGTAATCACTACACATTCATCTGCATATTCTTCATTTGATCCTGCAGATTATGATACAGTATTATCATCTCATGGGTGTATGATCCTTGGCGTAACAAACGTTAAAGATTATTCTTCAGGAACCGAAATAAGCAAGGCACTAAAAAATAATCTTCAAAAAACACTATTAGCGGGTGGATTTGATCTTTCTACGGCAAAGTCGGTTGGCGTTGTTGTTGTTGGTGGTAGTGACGTATTTGAAGAAAGTGCCGGTCTAATGGATGCAATCGAATATGGGTTTGATACAGTTGCAAACCTTGTTGGAAATGCACTTGTTCATAGAGGTATATATGAAATGGGGAAAGGCAAACTAAGGGTTTATACGATAATCAGTGGCCTTTCTAAACCAACACAGAGACTCGCTGAACTAGAACGCTTTAGAAACTAGCACGTTTATTAAATGTCATACATTCTTGGGTTAGACGTATCAACGAGCATAATTGGTTATACCATACTTGATTCAGATTTTTCTGTTGTTGAAATCGATCACATAGATCTTAGAAAAATAAAAGGTCTTTGGTGTAAAACAGATAGCGCAAAAATTAGATTAAATGATATACTTGAAAAATATAAAGATAAACTTTCACATGTATATATAGAAGAATCATTGCAAGTCTTTAGAAGTGGATTTTCAAGTGCTCATACCTTGAGTACATTATCAAAATTTAATGGTTTAATCTTTTATATTGTTCGAGGTTATACAAACAAGGAGCCGGTGTATATATCTGCAATAGGCGCTAGAAAAACATGCGGCATTAAAATTAAAAAGGGCGAAAAGGCAAAAATTCAAGCATTTAATTGGGTTACAACACAAATTAATATGGAATGGCCAATGACAAAAAAAGGCAATATACAGCAATATTGTTATGATCGCTCTGATTCTTATGTAATTGCACGCGCAGGACAAGTATTAGAAAACAGCGATAAGAATGAACCTATCGAATAAAATAAGTTTTATTAAAAAAGTTTTTGGACAATGTGAATTAGATTCTGGCAGGCTTAATGCTTCAGTAAAATGTCCAAACTGTTCAAATAGAAAAAATCAGGCGTTTAAGAAGAAATTAGTTATTCGCTTAGACAATAATGTATATCATTGTTGGGTTTGTGATATAAAAGGCCGTAACCTTGGTACGTTAATACGAAAATATAAACGTCAATATCTTAAAGAATATATTTCAAAATTTTCTAAAATAAAAAAACTTAATATTGATCTTGAAGATATTAAACAAATAGATATAACGTTACCATTAGGATTCCGAATGTTAGCAACGTTAGTTAATCCGACGAAATATGAGCAAAATGCAATTAATTATCTTTATTCTAGGGGTTTATCACATAAAGACATGTGGCGTTTTAAATTTGGTGTTTCATCTGAAAAGCGTTATTATAAGCGAATTATTATGCCATCATTTGATGCTAATGGAATATTAAATTATTTCGTTACAAGAACATGGGATCAAAATAATAAAATTAAATATATTAATTGCTCGATTAATAAACAGGATATTATATTTAACGACATCAATCTTGACTGGGATGATGATATAACAATAGTTGAAGGGCCATTTGATCTCGTAAAGGCAATAGAAAATTCTACATGTTTATTAGGTAGTACACTAAACGAAGAATCTTTATTATTTCAAAAAATTGTTAAAAACAAAACCAATATTACATTAATCCTAGATAAGGATGCAAATAAAAAAATGTTTAATATTGCAAACAAGTTTATTAAATACGGTGTTGAGATAAACGTAGTATTACTTGAGACAGATAAAGATCCAGGTGATATGTCAAAAAAAGAATTTGCCGATTGTTTAAAAAATAGCGTACAATGGGATAACCAACAGAATATATTACAAAATATTGATTTAATTTAAATTAGGTAATATTCAAATTTGTACAATATGCAGAATTGTTGTAAATTTTCTATGGATACATTTATATGATAAAGATTGCACATATTGCAGACATACACTATAGAGGCGTAAAACGTCATAAAGAATATAAAGAAGTATTTATTGAATTTTTTAATAAATGCAAGGAGCTTAACACAGATTACATTGTTATTGGTGGCGATATATTCCACACAAAAACACAAGGTATCACTCCAGAAGTGATTGATGAATTAAGCTGGTTTTTTACGAAATGTTCTGAAACATGCAAAACGTATGTTCTACTTGGTAATCATGACGGCAATTTGCGTAATCTAGGTAGGCAAGATGCAATATCGCCAATTATAAATGCATTAAACTTAACAAACCTTGTATTATTAAAAGACACAAAAAGTATTGAAATTGAAGATAATGTGCATATACATGCATATAGTTGTTTTGATACAAAGGCTTGGAAAAAAATAAAACCAATCAATAACGATATTAATATTGCATTATTTCATGGTAGTGTAGGTAATGCAATAACAGACACAGGATTTATGCTTGAACCTGATGTTGATATTACGTTTTTTAATGGCCATGACTATGTTTTATTAGGGGATATACATAAACATCAGTTTCTTACATCAGACAAAAGAATAGCATATCCTGGAAGCCCAATACCACAAAATTATAGTGAAATTGATTCAAAAGGTTTTCTGTTTTGGGAAATAGAAAATAAAGAAACGTTTAATGTAACATTTCATGAACTAAAAAAATCATATCCATTTGTAACCCTTGGTTGGTGTGGCAGCGTGTCGGAAACTTTGGAAAAGGCTACAAATTATAAAAATGGTTCTCGTTTTCGAATTACTTGTGATCACCAGCTAACGCTTGTAGAAATTAAACAATTACATTCTGAATTAAAGCTAAAAAAACAGGCATCTGAAATTGTTTGGAAATTTAATAAAGAATTTAATCGTGGTGAAGTCTTAGTTAATAATGCAAAAGTACAGGATTTACGAAATTATTCTACGCAAATTGAATTATTGAAAGAGCATAATAAAAATTATAAATTAACAGATTCACAAAACAAAATTCTTGAAAGTTATGTCAAACAATATGTAAATAATACAATAAAAAATGATTTAACACCACGAAACGTAAAGTGGTCAATTAAAAAGATGTCATTTGATAACACTTTTAAATATGGCAAGAATAATGTTATTGATTTTAATAAACTTGGTGGAATTACAGGAATTTTTGCAAACAATCGCTCTGGTAAATCATCGATTATCGGTACTATTATGTACGGATTATTTAACATGACTGATCGTGGTTCACTTAAAAATATTGATATAATTAACGCAAGAAAAGCATATTGTTCTGCAAATATTGAGTTATCTATAAATGATAAAGATTATATTATCGAACGAAAATCATCAAGAAGGCAAAATAGAAAAAAACAAACTGAACATGCAACAACTGAGCTAGAATTTTATCAACAATTACCAGACGGTACCATAAAAAATCTAAACGGTTTACAAAGAAGCGATACAGATAAACAAATACGAAATTTAATTGGTGATCCTGAACACTTTTTAATTACATCATTATCATCACAAGGAGATATGAATAGGTTTATTTATGAAGGTGCATCGTATCGAAAATCAATCTTGGCAAAATTTTTAGGATTAGATGTTTTTGAAAAAATGTTTTCGCTTGTTAAGGCAGATTCTGACGAATTAAAATATGATCTAAAGAAATTTGCAGATCGCGATTGGGATCTAGTTATAAACGAGTTCGAAGAAAAAAAGAAAGTTCTAACATCCTCGGTTAATGATGAGACATATGAACTTAATAGTTTTAAAGATAAGTTTAATGAATTAAACGTAGAATTAGTAAAACTTCAATCTGGAAATGATATCGTTACAAGACATGACGTCAATAATCAACAGGACGTTGTTGATAGCTGCAAAGGGCTTGTTGACATGGCTATTGTAGAAATTGATAAAATTAATAAAAAATATCATGATATTAATAAGAAATTAAACTCATCAATTAAATCAAAGCAAGAAATAAAAATTGATGAATTACGAGACAAACTAGATAAAAAGAATGAGATTGAAAAATTAATTTCAAATTTGCGACAAAAATTAAGTTATGAAAAAAATATCTTAACAGAAAAAAAGAATTCTATAAAAATTCTTGATACAATACCATGTGGAGATAAATACCCAACATGTGTTTTTATAAAAAATTCACATATTGATAAAAAGCATTTACCAAAACAGCAAAAGCTTGTAAGTACATTAATTGATGAAGTTGAAGCAAATGTTAATATTTTGCACAAATATATTGAAAGCAATATAACTCATAGTATTCAGCAATATAATGGGTATGTCGAAACAGAAAAGAAATTAACTTTTGAATTATCCGATATTAAATCAAGCAGGCAAACTCTTGAACATAAACATGAATTATTGTTACAGACGTATGATAAAGAAAATGATCAGTTATCTAATTTAAAAAAGAAATTACAAAAATCTAAAAATGTTTCAAAGCTTATGTCAATTAAGCAAGAAATTGAAGAACTAAAACGCAAAATTAAAAATATAGAAAATAAACTTTTAAATAATAAAACCTCTTTAAATATTATATCTGAAAAAATTATTCAGCACGTACAAGAGAAAAAAGATTATTTACACAAAAAAGAACTTTGGTCAATATTTGAAATATTACTAAATGCATATTCAAAAAAAGGTATTCCTGCGCAAGTCATATCTAGCCAGCTACCTTTAATAAACCAAGAGATTTCAAATATACTTCATGGTACGTGTGATTTTACGGTTACGCTGGAGCTAAAAGAAGAATCAAATAATATTGAGCTATATATTGATTATGGAGATTCAAGCCGCAAAATTGAGACAGGTAGTGGTATGGAAAAATCTATAAGTTCGCTAGCATTACGTGTTGCGTTATTAAATATTTCATCTCTTCCAAAGACAAACATGTTTATAATTGATGAAGGGTTTGGAGTACTTGACGAAAATAATCTTGAAGCATGCAATAGGTTTTTAATATCACTTAAGCGCTTTTTCAAAAATATTATTTTAATTTCTCACATTGATAGTGTAAAAGATACAGTAGATAACTTACTTGAAATAACAAGCTCAGGAGCAAATTCAAAAGTCGTTTATGAATAATAATAGATGGCATTCATTTGATGATTCTAGAATTGCAAAGAATCATAAGTCAGGGTTTTTGATTATAAAACCAAAAAAAGCAAAAATTATACCTTTTGTTTGCCCTATTTGTAATTTAATAATGAGAAAAAATAATGATATAATATGTTATTATAAAAATAAATCATGTTTTTCATGTATGACATATTTAATTATTCCAAACAAAAAACGATGGGATGATGGATGGCGCCCCACAAAAAAGCAAATAAAAGAATACATTAAAAATGTACGTAATAATTACTAATTGGAGGATTTTATAATGGATTTTATGGATATTAATTTAATAGGACAGGCAATAAACGACACGTGGGGAAGCTCATCAACAGCTAAATCTCATACTATGTCAACAAAAGCATCGCTAGCAGGGCAACAATTAACCGTTAAATATATGACGGTTATTAACCTTGGTTCGATACATGAGTCTGAAAAGGCAAGACAAGATAACAAAGATGATGGCGTAAAGGTTATCGATCAATATGTAAAAGAACTTAAAAAGAACTTTAAGGAATTATCAGGTAATAGAACATTAAAGCTAAAAGAAGTTAACGATCATGACTCATTAGAGATTGTTAGCATGTCTCCATATAACCCACGTAAAACTGCATATTATAGGTTAAATATTGTGTTTGATGCAGAAGTTTAATGTCGGTAAACACAAAAAAAGCTCAAGTACAAGAAATTATTAAATGTGGTAAACAACCATCATATTTTATTAATCGCTACTGTAGGATTCAACATCCAGTAAAAGGGCTAGTGCAATTTGATACATATGATTTTCAAGATGATTGTGTTGAAAATTTTCTTGAGCATCGTTTTAATATTATTTTAAAATCTCGACAACTTGGAATATCAACTATTACTGCTGCATACGCAGCATGGCTAGCGTTGTTTCACAAAGATAAACAAATTCTTGTTATTGCTACAAAAAGAACAACTGCTGTTAACTTTATTAAAAAGGTTAAAGTTATTATTACAAAAATGCCAAAATGGTTAATGTTATCTAACATTGTTGCAAACAATACACAAGGTGTAGAATTTGCCAACGGTTCTTCAGTTAAGGCTATACCTACATCTGATGATGCAGGCCGCTCAGAAGCGTTGTCTTTATTGATTATTGATGAAGCAGCTTTTATTAAAAACTTTGACGACTTATGGGCCGGCCTATATCCAACATTGTCGACCGGTGGTAGGACAATATTACTATCAACTCCAAACGGAGTTGGTGGCCAATATTATAAATTGTGGACAGATGCAGAGGCAGGATTAAATGAATTTCATGCACACAAATTGCCTTGGTATGTACATCCTGAGCGTGATGAAAAATGGTTTGAAAATGAATGTAAGCAGCTAAATAAGCGAAAAATTGCACAAGAATTGTTATGTGATTTTACATCATCAGGTGAAACATTTATAACAAGCGAAGAACTTGATTATATTAAAACGTTAATCTGCGACCCAATTGATAGATGGGGTCCCCAAAAAAATGTATGGGTATGGGTCTATCCTATAAAGGAACATAACTATATTATTTCTGCCGATGTTGCAAGAGGTGATTCAAAAGATTATTCTGCGTTCCATGTAATTGATACTTTTACCGCAGAGGTTGTTGCAGAATATAAAGGAAAAATACCACCAGACCGCTTTGGCGAGCTTTTGGTTGAGATGGGCCAGCGATACGAAAATGCGCTAATATGCCCTGAAAATAATTCGTTTGGTTATGCTACATGTACAAAATTACAAGATCTAGGATACCCCCGTCTTTATTACACAGGTACACGGGCAACATATATTGTTGAATATATCCCACAGCACGAAGATAAGGTACCTGGATTTAATACAAACGGAAAGACTCGTGTTCAAATATTATCAAAACTAGAAGAAGTAATAAGAAACAAGACTTTAAAAATATATTCAAGTAGAACATATGATGAATTAAAAACGTTTATGTGGACAGGTACAAAACCACAGGCAATGAAAGGATATAATGATGATCTTGTTATAAGCCTATCAATAGGTTCATGGTTACTAGATTCATCAGGCGATTATAGTACGCATACAGAATCATTAAATAAAAACATGTTAAAAGCAATGTCTATATCTAAAAGCCCATATAAAAGTCAGCATAATATACCTGATAAAGAAGACGTAAAAATAATTAACCCTTTTTCTACGACAAAAAACAGTCCACCAACCAAAAAACAAAGCGCAAACGATTACGAACTTTACAAATGGCTCCTGTAAAAAAAGATACAAAGCAACAAATTATTGAGTGGGCGATTAAAAATCCTGAACAATTAACAGATTTTATTAAAAAATTATTATGCGAGCTTGAAGCCGAAGAATTACAAAATAAATTATTGATTGAAAAATATAATAAAAAAAATTAGTATTTAATATTTCTAATATTTAGTTATATATTTAATAAGTTATTGCAATATAAAGTAAAATATAATGAGTGAAGAAAAATTTTTTTCAAGGTTGACAAGACTTTTCAGATCAGGTCCTGTGGTAAAGCGCAAAGTACGCAACGCAAAAAAGCCAAGCGTTACTAAAGTACTTGATAATTTTAGAAAAGCTAATAATGATATCTATAATAACGTAATAAGTGATTACGGCGCCTATGATAGAATGAGTAGATACGCAGATTTCAGCGAGATGGAATACTGTTTACATGGTGATACTTTAATTGCTACTCCTAATGGATACGAAACAATTAAAGAATTATCAGAAAAATATTCTCATGATGAATCA
>ENA-OREN01001618-OREN01001618.1-marine-metagenome-genome-assembly--contig:-NODE-1618-length-25611-cov-5.645375_pt1 | contig 25611 bp, 17 predicted proteins | sample MGYA00248624_ERZ508555 | MGnify/ENA primary metagenome ERZ508555 (study PRJEB26222, sample SAMN06267773) | marine metagenome | isolation source: Saanich Inlet, British Columbia, Canada | place...
CTGAGTATGCTCCTCTTCCTGCATCGCGAACTTCATTCTAAGGTCGATTACGGGTATAACCTTGCCCCTCAGATTAATCACACCTTTCATATAATCCGGAGTCTGTGGCACTGTCGTAATATCCATAAGACCGATGATCTCTCTTGCCTTGAGTATCTCTATACCATAGATCTCATCACCCAGGACAAATGTCAGAAATTTTCCGTCCAGATCTGTTCTCTCTTTTTTCTCTACAACTGCTTCCATCTCATATCTCCTTTGCTCATTTATAAAATGCCCTACTCATCTTCTTCATTCCACGGTCTACACAACCCGGCATTTGCAAGCTCAAACCGTGTGTAGTTCTATCTAAAAATCTTTAAAACTTTCATCATGCTCCGAAATTCTATTCTCACCCATTGGAATTATACTCTCTTTTGAGGCTGTTTTGACGAAAACGTCTTCTTTGCTGCCATTGCCATTGCCCCCAGCTTTGCTATCAACGTCAGGAGCAGTTTCAGATGAACCCGTAGATTCTGATTTGATTTCTTTGCCAGAATCATTATCTTTTTTTCGCTTGACGATTGACTGCAAAATAAAGATTGGTGAAATGAGTAATTTGAATACCTTGCCACCTGATGTTTTTTTCTCCTCAATCTGCTGCTCTGACACTTTATCTGTAGTTTCAATATCAACCTTTCCGGCGCTCTCTTTGTCAGATTTTTGTGGAGGTAGTTCTCCGTCTCCTTTACCACCAACCTGCATCGCCAATATATCAACTTGTTCCTTCATTGTCTGTGCTTGGGCAGCTAACTCTTCGCTTGCCGACGCTGTCTCTTCAGCGTTTGCTGCATTCTGCTGCGTAACCTGATCCATCTGTTGCACTGCACTGCTAACCTGGGTAATACCCTCTGACTGTTCTGAAGACGCTTCTCTAATCTCGTTTGTCAGAGATGAGGCTTTCTTTACGTCATTAACAATGCTTTCCATGGTCTCTTTACATTTATTGGCAATTCTGGTCCCATCACTTGCTTTTTGTACACATTCACCTACAAGGACAGTAGTATCCCTTGCGGCATCCGTACACTTTTTGGCGAGGCCGCGAATCTCTTCAGCCACAGCAGCAAATTTCTCCCCATTGTCACTTGCATGGGCCGCCTCCACAGCAGCATTAAGAGCCAGTAAGTTAGACTGCGATGCAATACCATCTATTACGTCAATACCTTCAGTAATTTTATCTATATTTTTCTTAAACTCTTCGTATTTCACTGCATCACTGATAACTTCTTCTACATTGGCGATACAATCTTCAACCATGGTCTTGGTATCTTTTGCGGCAGCCATACTCTTATGAGCAAGGTTCTTGACCTCCTTTGCCACAACGGCAAAACTATTTCCCTGCCCGATAACCTGAGCGGTGTCAACGCCGGCTTTAGTTGCCAAAGTACCGGTTTGTGCAGCTATGCCGTCTATTATCTTAGTAATCTCAGCAATCTTCTTACTGCCGGCGGTTATCTCCTCCATTGACTTGCTCACTTCCACAGCCGCTTTATTTCCATCCTCTGCGGCAACAGTACATTCGTTCACCAGTTTCGATGTCTCCTCTGCATTCAATACGTTCTGTTTCGTCATGGATGACATCTCTTCCATGGAAGCAGATGTTTCCTCCAGAGAAGATGCCTGTTCTGATGAACCCTCTGCAAGAGTCTGGCTTGCGCTGGATATTTGATCAGAAGCAGCGGATATTTGGACAGAACAATCAGTCAGACTTGTAACCATTCTCTTAATGACATTAGTTACCTTGCCGGTAATCCTGAGAACCAGCAAGCTTAAGCCTATAATAAGAAACAGGAGGACAGCTGAAATCATCATCATCCGCTTACCTAAAGTAGTCGCCGCTCTGAGGGCCTCCTCCTCATCTATTTCTGCCATAATAGCCCAGTCTACACCTTCAATTCCCAACGGTGCATAGGCACTGAGGACAGGAACATGCCTGTAATCCTCAAAGATCTCAATATTTGTCTCACCTGTAGCGGCGGCATGCGTCCCTTTTGTCTCTATCTTCTGCAAAAGGATGGTACTGTCCTTAGCCCGGATAATATTCAGGAGACTCTCATCCATACCCAGTTCTGCCATCTGTGCATGATAACCTTCTTTGTCTTCTATAAGAAAACGTGATTGACTTCTCATCTTATAGTCACTACCGATAATATATGTCTCTCCGGATTCTCCCAGGCCACAAACCTTCCATTTCTGATTGTTGGTCATGACCCTGTTAATCCTGTCAATTGGCATCTGAAAAATCAGAATACCCACCTTTCTCTGGTCATCAAATATAGGAGATGCTATGAAACTCGCAGCACTATCATAAGAGGGAGAGTACGATGCAAAATCAACTAATTTCACGAAATCAGCGCTTGTACTCTTATTTGCTTCCCGAAAGACCCTTCCAAGATTTGTATCGGCATTTGGCCCATCTATGAGTGAGGTGCCGTAATCTACTTCCTTAAAGACCGAATAGACGATTTGCCCGTTATCCGGATCGACAAGGAATATGTCATAATAACCAAACTGCTGTTGATATTCCCTGATCCTGTTGTGATAATATCCGTGATGATTGCTATAAGTGGATCGATCGCTTGCAAAATCCATCTTATCCTTTTCTCCCAGTACATAATCATTTGACCTGATGTAAAATGTCTGTAATAGGACAGCATCATTACTGAGCTGGTCAAAATACTTATCTACTTCAGGATCCAGCCCATTATTCAGTTTTCTATATTCTTTTGTATAGTCCCTTGTATAGTAAGTTTTTAAAGCCGAACGATATCCTTTTAACTGCGCTTCATCTATTTCATTCTCTTGACGAAACATTTTAACAGAGGACTTGAGCTCCTCCATTGCATTGATAATCATATGATCTTTTGAATAAGTAGTTATCTGCTTTTCAATATTAGAGAAATACTCCTCTACCTGTTCCTTTTTGGTTTCCCTTACGGATACCAGTTGTTTAAAGGCCTGTTCCTTTAATGCCTTACTCGCCGTTCTCTGGCCAACAAATCCTGATATCCCCAATGGGACCAGACCTGCTATTAGAAACAGTGCAATTACTTTCGTGCTCATCCCAATCTTCATTTTTCTCTCCTCTCCTAAAGCAAAAATTGATGTTGGTACGGATCTATTTCAATGTATTAATGACTGCGTTAACAAAACAGCACCTGCTTACGTGCACTGCCTGTGTAGCCAATTGATTTATAACGAAGAACAAGGCATCAGTGAGCTTTTGCAAAACTAATACCGAAAATCCTAAATCAAGTGCGTGATATTAGGATCTCCATAGAATATAAAACATAAGCTGGTACATAATATGTTGAAACTACAGCACTTTTGAAAATGAATTACATAATTCTCTTATTTTGTTTTTTTATATACATTCCTGAATGTACTCCAAAACAAAGTCGCTATAAAGCTTATCGGACTAGATCCAGAATTTATTAGTATTTTTTTGAAAAAAAATGTTTATATTTGCCACTTTTTGTATATTTTTTATCCTTTATATTAAATTATATTTTTTCGTAATGCCGTAAGCCTTAATGTTTCAATATGTTATATTGGAGTTATAATTCTGTTTTACTTTGTGAGCTGTTGAGATTATGAAATGAATCCATGAAGAATTTAAGCCAAAAAAACGGCTTATATGATGCACTTACTGCTTGAAAAGAGAAGTAGAGAGGTAAAAATGGAAAGACGGAAGGCTATTGTACAAGCAGAAAGTATGAGATCTGAACTCCAGAAATACCAAGTGATGCTGAGTGAATTGATAGACAGTTGCAATACGGCTTTATTGGCAGAAAATATGGGGATCGCATCGTCACTGCTAAGCGACTGGCGAACGAAAGGCGAGCGTGACGATGCAAAGTTGCATAGGCCAGGCGAAGAGGAACCATCATTCTTGTTATGTTGGATTCGCTATTGCTTAACTCAACCTACTTCACCTGATTAATTTATCAACCGGTGAAGTTATGTTCCTATAAGTTTGCCCTTTATTGAACACCTTACGTACTTCAACAGCTCTTCAAAACTAAGAGGTTTTCTAAGACAGGCAGTTACAAGAGGTTTCATAGATTGAATTTGTGCTTCGGAGAGTGGAACATCTGCTATCAGTATGATTGATAGTTCATTTGTATAATCCGACAACTCTTTGATAGTTTCTAATTCACGACTTCCAACCGTATTAATATCTGCAATCAAAAGATTGAACTTTATACATTTCAGTATCTCAATAACAGTATTTGTATCAGGAACATAGTTACACTCATACCCTTCAAGGCGTAACATATCGGTTACCGGCAATAAAAGAGAGTCAGCATCATCGGCAATCAGAATTTGGCCTGTATTTGGCATTTTATAATATCCTTTTATAGTGAATTAAGTTTGGAAAATCGTTGCCTGTTCTGCTTTTGATTATGTTGATACCACTTTTTCTTTACTGGCAATTTTCTGTTCTATCTTACTTTTATCAACCGATGCTACACACACTTTATTACGACCGCTATCCTTCGCTTGATACATTTTCTCATCCGCACGCTGAATTAATTTTTGTAAGGACTCTTTCTGTTGGTGAGAGGCAACCCCGACACTGATGGTAACAGAAAATCTCTTTTTTTTGTCAGTACTTAGAAATTTAATTTTCTCTATCTTCTGACGCAGTCTTTCGGCAAATTGTACTCCTGCTTCAACCGTCTGCATCGGCATGAAAATAGCAAATTCCTCTCCTCCATAACGTACTGGAATATCAGTACTACGTATTTCCCCAAGTAATACACTTCCTACAGCCTTGAGTACCTTATCACCGATTACATGACCATATGTATCATTAATATGTTTAAAATGATCAATATCACATATCACCAAAACTATATTCGCCCAGGCATCTCGATTGTGTATGCTTAGCAAACGCTGTACGGAATCCTGCATGTAAGATCGTGTATACAGAGATGTTAAAGGATCACGAATAGAACGCTCGTACATCTTATCCCGTTCCAGTTCAATCATACGATATATTGCCTCTCGCTCTGTTGCTACTGCCAAAGGAACACTCAATTGGCCTATCATTTGGTCCAGCTCAACACTGATTTCAACATCTTCAGATAGGTGAAACACACCTAACGCCTGAGGTCCATGTTCTCTCGATGAAAACAAAGGTACTAATAAATATCCTCTTTCAACTTCCAAGCATTCACAATCCTGGTCAACAAAAGACGCCATAAATCTGTCTGTCGTTTTTTCATTACATTCTAAATAGTTTTTTTGCATATCTTTCTGGTCTAACTGCCAAATACCTTCACAAAAGGAAGGAGAAGGTATAACGTCACCCCTGTAATGAGTCAATGGTGTTAAATGCAGTACCTGTTTATTTTCAAGCAAAACAAAGAACTCCAATCTTTCTACAGGTAATAACCGTTGTGAAAGCTCCAACAACGGAGATGCTATATCACTAAATTTGCGATATATTACCATTAAACTCATGATATCCCTGAGTGTCTGATTGATATTAGATAAACGTTGTACATCTTCAACATCTTTGTTTATCAGATATAATCCACATTCCAGTCCCTTAAGCTTCTCTATCATATAATTCACCAAACGACCTTTAATAATAGAACCGTGTTGGGGAGCAATCATACTTATTGGATATCTTTCTATCTCTAATAACGCATGCAACATAATTTCCCTGGATGGCATATAATGTTCATGAAACGGACGGATATTTTCAAAATGACTTTCATCCTCGGCAAACAGTGACCAATCCTCCGTAAAAGCCCCAAAAAGATCACTGGAAAACAGCATCTTACTTGAGTTATCAAAAGTACAGAATGCACCGGGAAAGTGGAGATAAGGCGTAAAGATAAATTGTAGCGTACGGCTTCCCAGTTCCAGTTTCCAGCCGTTTTCCTCAATAAGCCAGAAAGGCGTTATTAATGCATAATGTTTCAATAATGCTGCCACTCGCCAGTGCGTGATTAACAGACAATCCTCTCGTTCAATCTTTTGTTCCACCAGAGACATAGCACCCGCGATATCCGGATCCTGATGATGACAGATAAAATACCGAATCTGGGAAAAAGGCATTACTTCTTCAATTTTTCGAAGCGTACCGTCAAATGTCAGCTGAGAACCGGGGTCTATCAAGACTGATTCATTTCCGTTCTCAATCAGGTATACATGACACTGAAATTTGTCTCCGGGAAGGTAATGGCCCACCCACCATACACGATTAGCAATTTCTACAGCATGCTGAGTATCTATATCATGCATTTGGTTTTTGAACATTACTAAACTCTCCTATCATATTATCACTCTCTAACTAATTCTTCACTTTCCTGCTCAAATAGAAACAGAAAAAGAAGTAAATCTATTCTGCAATGATTATGTACCGGGTATAGACAAACTAGTTGTCCACAAACAGTGTATTTTGTTTCTAATCCAAAACATATTTTCTATCAGTTCCCTGGATATGGTTAATCTGCCACTGCTCCAAGTACTCTCGGACCTCATTTAAGATTTGATAATCACAACCATCTACTCGATTATAATAGGAGAGTGCTTTAAGAATAAAACCAAGATGCTCTTCTTTGTGCTGTTTGTAATCCGGATATTTAAATTTCAGCATGTAGGCCTCTTCTACCTTGAAATGATCCCATGCATAATCAATCATTTCATTTAACACTCCATCTACTATTTTAGGATCGTTGTCGTGTGTCTGTGCGAGAATGACTAGATCCTGAATATCAACAAATTTTTTCCGCTCAACCTCAGTTATTGACATATTCATTACCACCCTCTTCAAATAATCAACTCAGTTCTTTAGTAAAATATTTTCACAATTTTTGCCAGAATCGCTACTAATAGCGTTTTTCGGAATGTCAGGGTTACACACTTTTGATGAAATGATTCTTTATTGTACCGCCTCTACCTCCACAACTATATCGGCTAGTTCACTTATTATAGGCTCTATACCTTCTTTGGTAAGGCCCAGTACGTCCAGAGTATTTTCTTCAAATAGATACATCAACCCGTCACTGCCAAGCCCGATTCCAAGCATACAACTTAGTGCATCTGCGAGATGCACTATATAGGCCAATGTTTTATGTTCGACCGCTTTCTCTGGTTGATGGTGATATAATACTGCTTCCACAAGAGCAGAAGGGAGGTGCCATTTCTTAATCACTCTCCCGCCTACCTGGGGATGATCAAAACCCAGTATCTCCTGCTCTGCGATATTAAACGGAACTTTATCCTTCTCTGCACGCTCAGCCACCTGGTTAAATTCATCTTCTGCAAAACTACTCAATATAACTTTTCCAATATCGAGTAGAAGTCCGGCAATGTAAGCCTCTTCGTCATCTTTATATCCGATACGCTTTGCAATTATCTTTGCACAAGTTGCACAGGATATGGAATGCTGCCACAACATTCCCTCCCCGAGACTATATGCAGGTATTTCCTTATTCAACATGTCGTGCGTAGACGATGTAAGGGCAATGCTCTTTATCGTCTCAAGTCCCAGACACACAACTGCATGGCTTATAGTCGATATCCTGCTGCTAAAACCGTAAGCAGGTAAGTTTGCTATCTTGAGAATATTTACCGCTAACGTCGGATCCTGCTCAAACACTTTTGCCAGTTCCCGAGAGGAAGATTTATCATCTTTAGTAATTTCAAGGATCTGTGTAATGCTTTGCGGCAAAGGAGGCATCTCCTTGACTTTGTTTACTAACTTTATAAGAGTTATTCTGCCCATAACCTACCTCCCAATATTACTATCTTTCTATTGCTTCCGTATTTATAAGAACTGCTCTTTTTAGACAATTTTCCGTTTATGACAAAGTTAAAATATTTTGAAAGAAGTCAATGTATCTACTCCCTTCACTGCTCCAGGGTTTTGTTCTGGAAATCGTTGCTCCCAAATCAAATGATGCTTTGATATCGTTATGTGAAGATTTGTTGGTAAACATAAAGATCGTTTTCTGCTTAAGCACCGGATCTTCCTTAATTTTATCTAATGCATTACAACTATTTTTATCAGAAATATTTATATCAAAAACTATCAGATCCGGTGAAGGTGCGTTTTCTGAAGTGTATCCCTTACGTTTACACAGATAATTCAACAGGTCACTACCATCTTCTACGAAACGTAATTTGGCATAAGTTTCTGATTCATCAAATATCCTTGCAATGTCAAATCTGTCACTCACATTGTCTTCTGCAAATAGGATTAACTTTTCCTGGTTCATTCTTTCACTAAAGAATCCAACCAAGTCCCCCCCAAAAGCCCTTTCGAGGAAAGGGAGAAGAGGAGAAGTCAGGGGTATTCGGTTTAAAATATTTCAATCATACATCACGAATTGAACAAGTTTTTATGTAAGGCCGTTCCTGGTAAAGCATTCTATATATTTTTTATCAGTTCCATCTATATGTCTTACCAGCCACTGTTTTAAGAATTCAAGTATTTCATTTGCAAGTTCATAATTACCGTGGACCACTCTACTAAAATAAGAGTTCATTCTTTGGATAAAATCGACGTGTTCTTCTTTATGGTATTGATATTCATGATAGTTAAATTCTATCATGTATGATTCTTCAGCCTTGAAATGACTCAATGCATAATCTATCATCTCATGTAGCATTTTCTCTATTTTCTCTGGAAAATTATCACGTTGCTTAGCAACGATAATCCCATTAATAATTTCAATTACTTTTTTGTGCTCTTCATCAATTATAGATAAGCCTAAACTATGTCCATTGTTCCATTCAATCATCAAAAATGCCTCTTCGTAAATTCGTCTTCTTTATCTTGATCAAGTTTGGTCAAGTGACACATATCTGTCAAACTCCATGCCATTAAACTCGTGTTGGGCCCGCTTTGCTTGACCCAACACACTTCTCTCATTATGATATGTGAGGAGACTACTCTTTTGCTAACTCTTCTACCATCTCTAATTCTTCTGATGATAGTACCGCATCTATATCCAACAGGATGATTATTTTATCCTTAACCTTACCAAGGCCCATAATAAAGCTGGTATCTATGCCCTGGCCGAACTTTGGCGCGGTTTCTATCTCTCCGCCACCTATATCTGACACCTCTGATACACTATCAACTATGATCCCTATTGATGTATTGTTAACTTCTACGACTATTACACACGTCTCCTGAGTATGAGCCTCTTCCTGCATCGCGAACTTCATTCTAAGGTCAATTACGGGTATAACTTTGCCTCTCAGATTAATCACACCTTTCATATAATCCGGAGTCTGTGGCACTGTCGTAATGTCCATAAGACCGATAATCTCTCTTGCCTTGAGTATCTCGATACCGTAAATTTCATCACCTAAAATAAATGTCAGAAATTTTCCTTCTAAAGTAGATTTTTCTGTTTTCTCTGCAACTGCTTCCATTTTATTTCTCCTTTATTTCTGTTTTCAACACGAATTCACACAAAATAAAGAAAAGAATTGTGTATATTCTGGTTTATTTTTTAATACCTGCCCCCTCACCCAGGGAGAGGAAAATAAGGGTGAGGGGCACTATCAAAAAGTCACAGGTACGCTCCACGAACTTTTAATAAACTAATGTAAGGCTGATTTCGCAGTCCTTGTCAGGCAACTGCAATCAAGTTTCTCAGTAATTAAAAATCCTTCATGTAATCGGTATGTTCAACTACTCTGTTTTCTCCCATCGGTATTAACTCCTCAGGTTCTGATGAACCATTGCCATTGCCTTTTGCCTTGCTAATTGACGGCGTATGTGAAACAGCCCTGGTATTCACTGGTGGTCTTTCATGAGTCAGTGATTCTCCATCAACATTACCACCAACCTGCGCGGACAGTATCGCAATCTGTTCCTTCGTGGTTTCTGCCTGCGCTGCTAACTCTTCAGATGCTGACGCTGCCTCTTCTGCATTAGCCGCAGTTTGTTGTGTAATCTCGTCCATCTGTTGCACTGCAGTGCCAACCTGCTCTATCCCTGCAGATTGTTCTACTGACGCAGTGGCTATCTCCTTCGTCAATGTTGTCACTTTCTCAATATTACCAACAATTTCCTGTAATGATGTGTTGGTATTGTCTGTCGATTTCTTCACATCATCTACTATACTCTGCATGGTGTCTTTGCTCCTGTTTGTAAGTTCTGCCCCTTTGCCTGCCTTATCTACGCAGCTTGTAATCAATACGGCAGTATCCTTCGCGGCGCTTGCACTTCTCTGTGCAAGATTACGTACCTCTTCTGCAACCACAGCGAATCCCTTACCATGTTCACCGGCACGCGCAGCTTCGACGGCTGCATTAAGAGCAAGAAGATTAGTCTGAAATGCGATACCGTCTATCACCTTCGTGATTTCTGCAATCTCATTGCTGCTCTTGTTTATATCATCCATTGAATCACTCATTGAATCTACAATCTCCATACTGGTGGAATTCATCTTATCTACCGAATCACTCATTTCTCTAACTGCGGCATTGCCTTGATCAGCGGATTCGCTACATTTTTGTGCCAGTCCAGCTGCTTCCTGAGCATTGTCAGCATTTAGCTTTGTCATGGTTGATATCTCTTCCATAGACGCAGAGGTTTCTTCAAGAGAAGATGCCTGCTCTGAAGAACCCTCAGCAAGACTCTGACTGGAAGCAGATATTTCTTTAGAAGCAGAATCGAGTTGTGTAGAAGCATCAGACAATCCCTCAATAACTCTCCTAAGAGGTCCGGTAATTGATCGTATTATAAAGAATGCTACCACTACTGAAATACCAACACCGGCCGCAAGCAGTATCCACTCCAGAGTAGCAAGGAAGGCTGAAAGACCCTTTGCAGTTGATGCGTCAGCTGCCATAAGCTGCTGCTGATTTGCAACCATACCGTTAAGCTCTGCCATAATAGCACCTGCTGTAGGTGCTGCCTTGGTCCCCAACCATCGGTTGGCCAGGTTCCACTCTTTGCCGCCCCTGATCTCAAACATCTGCGGTGGCAACGGGCTGAATTCCTTTCTGGCACTGCTGAATGCAGCGAACGCTTCAGCCTGCTCTGGCGAAAGAAGTACGGCATTCTCTGAAAGATCACCAAACCTTCTTATGTTCTTAGCCCATAATTTATCAAATTTAGTTTTGAACTTCTCATTTCCGGAGAGAAGATATGCACGTATGTTTGCTAGTGCAAGACCTGTAGTACCGCGCACATCAGCCATCATACCAAGCAACGCTTTCCTGTCTGCTGTTGCTGCCTGACCTGCTTCAAGATCTATCAGCTTGGTAATGCTGGATACCATTACACTGGCCCTTGGCGCTGCCTCTTCGAATAGTATCTTGACGGCAGGTGTATTGTCTACCGACTGGGCTATATCTTCAATCTCCTGCTGGTATACTCTAAAATTCTTCAAATTCTTCTCTATAATATTGAGTCTTTCTACGTTCTTCGGGTTTGTCCAGTTAGTTGCGTATCTCTTCATATCAGCCAATGATTTATCCAGCTCTTCAGACCATGCCTTTGCACGCTCTGCCTTAAACTTATCGTTACCAAGTATGATCCAGCCTCGAAGTGCTGCCAGTGAGTGATTAATACCGTTCTTCATTGTAAGACTTGTCTGAGCAGTCGGCACTCTCAACTCAATGAGTCTGCTGGTTACCGTATTAGTCTTACCAACCTGCCATATTGAGGTCAGCACTGCAGCAATAAGGATGAATGTTATTATGCCGAAACCGCATGATATCTTTGTTCCCAACTTCATATTCTTAAACATCTGCTCTCTCCTCTTAAACCATATTAAATTTCAAAGTAAAAAATAAAGTAATCTCCGGGCATGTTGTATTGCACTCTTTTAGAAATATCCTTACTAGCCTTCAAATCGTAATATTCAGAATATGACCCCCATTCCATATTTTCTAAAAAGATTAAAAGTTTATTTAAAAAATACAACTGCCTGAAAACAAAATCCTATTTATTAATAAAGTTATATTGCTTATATCTTTTTGTTTTGAACTTATTCGATGTTAAAGACACAACCAAACAACATTTTTTATAGAGAAATTATTTCCTGAATTAAAGATTCATGCACTGCAAGCTTGAGACAGTAATCACAAATCATATGCCACATGATTGAAATGTAATTGAGTAGTGGTGAAAGCGAAGCAGTTTATCTGGCAAGGATCATTAGTAGAACATACTTGCTCATGAGCAGAGTAAATGTTCTATCGTCATGATGAAGCATAAAATATAGTAGTGGGAAGAGATAGATGGTATACAGGTGTTGCAACGAATTTAGAAAAATTCATACTATGGCGTGATGTGCCTTCTCTACACAAATTTTTTTGTGTAAATTTTATTTTCCGGATTTTTTGTATTGCTGTACAGCGTGATTTTCTTCTAAAAAGCATGGCATTCCACAGAAGTGTGGTGCTACAGAAGTGTGGAGTTCCACACTTTTTGTAGGTAGGAAGGTAGTGAGGAGTCAGGAGTTCAGAGAGAAAGGTGTTTAACACTATTAATTATGCTCTATCTTCGACAATATTATATTTTGTGATCTTCGTATATATAGTTTTTCTGTCTATGCCGAGAAGCCGTGCGGCTTTGGCCTTGTTCCAGCCGGTTTCCTTGAGCGCATGTATGATTGCCTGTCGCTCATCTTCATTTTTATCGTCAGATTCGAACACAACACTGTTTCTATCTATAAATTCAGGTGGTAGATCATTAACAGTAATAGTAGAACTGTTGCAGAGTACAACTGCAAACTCCAGTGTATTCTGGAACTCCCTTATATTTCCCGGCCATGAATATTTCATAAATATTCTTTTAACATCTTCGGATATTGCCGAGACTTCTTTGTTAATTTTATTACTAAACCTGTCCAGAAAGTGCTCAAGCATTGCCGGCATATCCTCGCGTCTGTCCCTGAGTGGTGGAAGAGACAACTGCACCACATTCAACCGGTAATAAAGGTCTTCACGAAAGCTCCCGGCCTTTACCATTTTGTGTAGTTCACTGTTAGTAGCAGCTATAACCCTGACATTCACCTTAATCTGGTCAGAATCGCCAACCTTCTCAAACTCCCCTTCCTGAAGAACCCTTAATAGACGCAACTGCAGCTTATTCGATATTTCTCCGATTTCATCCAGGAAAATAGTGCCTCCATCAGCTTTTTGGAATCTGCCAATTCTCTCAGCAGTCGCCCCTGTAAAGGCCCCCTTAACGTGACCAAACAGTTCACTTTCAAGCAACTCATCAGATAAAGCGGCACAATTAACCTTAACAAAAGGACCATCGCGATTCTCTCCATGGTAATGCAATGCATCAGCTATCAACTCTTTCCCTGTCCCGCTTTCTCCTGTTACCAATACAGTAGTCTGGACATCTGACAGGCTTTCAATTAGGGAGTATATGCCTTGCATCTTCCTACTTGAACCTATGATATTATGAAACTGTACACGTTCATGCAGATCACTCTCAAGGCTGACCAGACGAGTTTCATCTTTCAATACCATTACACAACCGCAAATTTCTTCTTGCTGGTTTTTCAGCGGAAACGTGGATATGTTGACAACTCCGTCCGGATGCTGCTGGTGTTTACATTCTATGCGATACATTTCAACTGGTTCTTTTGTCTTGATCGTCTCGACAATAGCATTAAGGCATTCTCCTCGACAGTGAAGTTGTAAAGCATCAAATGATTTGCCCTTGATCTCTTCAGGTAAAAAACCACATATATCCTTAACCGCATTGTTGGTTTCAAGTACAGCTAACTCCTCATCAACCGTAATAATCGCATCTTTAACACTTCTGAAGATTGCATCAAGGTTCACCTGGCGCTTCATGTTTTCATCAATTATGGCCTTGTACCGTAACGCGATTTCTACCTTCTGTAATATAACATCCTTTTTCACCGGTTTGGCTATATAATCGAATGCGCCCCCCCGAACGGCATCAGCTGCAGTTTCAATATTAGGATATCCTGTGATCAGGATCACCGGACAGGTCTGGTTTCTTTTGTTTACTTCCTGTAAGATATCAATCCCCATCCCATCACCCAGCATGATGTCTGTAAGTATCAGGTCGAATTGCATACCGGATAACTTGACCAAGCCCTCTTTGTAGGAACCGGCGGTATCCACCTCATATCCTTCTCGTGAGAGAAACGTCTCAATGGTATATCTAAGAGCTTCTTCGTCATCAACTATGAGTATCTTAGGTTTAGCTTGTTTTAACATATTCAGAAATCACTTATTTTTCTTTCCAGTTCTGATAAACTAAATGGCTTCTTGATAAGAAAATCTACCTTCAAATCCTCCTCATCTATCGACTTCAGTTTGTCACCCCAGCCTGTGGAGATGCCGATTTTAGGTATTTTATCCAGCTCATTCACGGCCTTTATTACATCATATCCGGTAACCTCTGGCATGGCCAAGTCACACAAGACGAGATCAAAGTCTTCTCTCCTGCTCTGTTCTATCGCCTCTGCACCACTATTAACCGCCTTAACTGTATGGCCTTTTCCGGTAAGAAATGTTTCCAATATCACGCATATTTCCTGCTCATCATCTACTACCAGGACACGGAGCTTTTTTGTTTCAGTCTTCCGGACAGATTCAGATGGAACTACTCTTTGCACCACTTCTTTGCGGATTGGAATGTGCAGGGTAAAAGTTGCACCTTTACCTACCTCACTTTCCACCTCTATATTACCGCTATGTCTCTTCATAATGCCATAGGTCACACTCATACCCAATCCAGTCCCCTGCGGCCTCCGTGTTGTAAAAAATGGATCGAATATCTTCCTCTTAACTTCTTCAGACATGCCCTTGCCGGTATCTGAGAATGTAATCTCTATAAAATCACCTTTGAGTTCTCCCCAATGCTCAACGCACCGTGTTGCCATGGTAATAACACCACCATCAGGCATTGCATCAAGAGAATTATGAATCAGATTCACAAACACTTCTCTCAACTCTGTAGGATTACAAAACACTTCCGGCGTTTCTATTATGCCTACCATGTTTATATTATATTTTATGCCTTCGGACTGTGCCATGTTCTTCCATCTGGGCATTGTAAATTCCATTGCCTGTTTTATCAGGTACTTTATATCAATGGAAATGTAATCGGATTCACTTAGTTCTGCCTTAGCAAAAGAAAGCATCCTTTTGACTATTCCAGCACCATCTTCACCCGCCTCAATAATAGCCTTCAAGCCTCTTTTTAATTCCTGATCGTCTTTAAAGCCTCCCTCAAGCACTTCCGCGCTACCCATGACAACCGCAAGGATATTATTAAACTCATGGGCAACTCCTGCTGTTATCGCCCCAAGGGATTTTAATTTCTCTGATTGCAAGAGTGTCTCTTCCATCTTCTTTTGTTCTGTAATATCACGAACTGTTCCAGACATTCTAATCATATTCCCTGAATCGTTACATATTAGTTTTGCTTGTGAATGAATTATACGTTCAGAACCATCAGGTATGATGATCCTATACTCATTACTGTATTCATCACCCTCATCGATACATCGTTGATTTTTTTCGAGAAAGACTTTACGGTCATCCGGATGAATAACATCTAATAATTTTTCAAATGTCGGTTCAATTTCATTTGGTTCATAGCCAAATATTCGATACTGTTCATCAGACCATTTAATTTGTTTGTTTTCTAAGTTATATTCCCAACTTCCTATTTCCGCTATATGTTGAGCTTCTTTGAGACGGTATTCACTCTCTTTCAATTCTTCATCAATCTGTTTTCTCTCGGTAATATCATCTTTAACAGCAATGAAATTGGTTATGACATTTTTTTCGTCTTTAACAGGTGAAATGGATACTGATTCCCAATAGAGTTCACCGTTCTTTTTTCTGTTACAAAATTCACCTCGCCATTCGTTACCAGATGTAATAGTGTCCCATAGTTCTTTGTATACTTCAGGGGGGATTTTACCGGATTTTAAAATGCGTGGAGTTTTACCTATGGCCTCTTCAATGCCGTAACCAGTAAGTTGTGTGAATTTTGGATTGGCATATTCAATATTACCTTTAATATCAGTAATTATGACTGAGCTGGAAGATTGTTCAATAGCATGGGATAATTTACGTATCTTCTCTTCAGTCTTCTTACGTTTGGTGATGTTACGAACAAAAGCACAAATGTATTCCTCTCCGTCATAATCAAGATAAGTAGCATGAATTTCAACGGGAAATACAAAGCCTGTCTTGGTCTTGTGATGGGCTTCGAATGCCAGCGTACCAACGTCCTTCATTTCCTGCCAATGTACCGGCCAGGACTCATCAGGAAAGTCAAGATCAATGTCAGGGACTCTCATGCAAATAAGTTCCTCGTAAGAATACCCCAACGTACGGCAAGCAACTTTATTTGCATAAGATATTTTTGCATTCGATTTAACCCAGTAGATGGCATCTGCATTATTATCAACTGTAAACCGGGTAAAGTGCAGAACACCTTCTGTACTCCTGCGACCAGTAACATCACGGATAAACCCAACCACTGCTGTTATGTTGTCATTGGTATCGCGCACTGGGCTGAGAGAAGTCTCGTGCCAGAAACTACCTCCCGGAAGAGAAACCATATACTCCACGAGCATTTTCTCTCCCTCATCAAAAACACGTTTAATCTCTGCAAGTCTCTGCTCTGCCTGCTCCGGTGGCACAATCTCTCTTATTGATCTGCCAATAGCATCAACCGCTCGCAGACCGTATCGTTTGTCCATCTCCGGGGTACCCCAGAGCGCCGTCACAATACCGTCCCGATCGTAAATTACTATGGCACTCTCATACAGAGAGACCAATAAGCTATGAAACCTCGCTTCGCTTTCCTTCAACTCTTTCTCTACTCTCTTATGTCTGATGGTGTAATTCCATTCCAGCAGAATCTTTTCACAGACATTGGGCATATCATCCAGTACTCCTTCAGACTTTACTACATAATCAAAAGCACCTGCCTTCATTGCCGCAACGGCTACCTTCTCATCTCCATGGCTTGTCATAATAACAATCGGGTATGGATGTTCTTCCTTGTTGGAGGGTATAAGTTCAGTACCTTTACCATCCGGCAAAAGATAATCGGCAATTACCATATTAGGAACGGTCTCAGTAATGCTGGCACATGCTTCATTGAGATTTCGCACACGTGTCATGCTTACCGGTGTGGTTGCTGATTCAAAAGAACGGGAAATCAGGTCTGCATGAGACTCTTCATCTTCAACAATCAGGATATTGATCTTATTTTCTTCCATTGGTCAGCTCAATAATAAGCAACGGTTATTCAGATTAATTTTATTGGGAGTGCTCCGAGTGAAAACATCTTGTTTATTTTCACCAAGTGAATATCAGTCTCCCCACGGGTGATGATTCCAGGCCAGCCAGTAGAAACCGATATCATCCATTAACTGATTAAACTTTTCAAAGTTAATCGGCTTAACCAGGTAGCTGTTTGCATGGTATCCATATGCTTTTGCAACATCAACTTCCGCGCTTGATGTAGTGAAAATGACGGTTGGTATTTTTTCCAACTCTTTGACACTCTTTATCTCCTTCAGGACTTCCAGACCGTCAATCCTGGGCAGTCGCAGATCAAGAAGAACCATATGCGGCGTTGGACTCTTTGCAGGATCAGCATAAGCTCCCCGCCTGAGTAGATAATCAAGAGCCTCTTCACCATCAGAAACATGATGAATTCTATTTGCTATTCGGTGATCTTCGAAGCTGCGTATTACAAGTTCGGCATGTGCTGGATTGTCCTCAACAAGTAAAACTGTAACCGGTTCTCCATTAATCTCGTGTTTTGCCATGTTCAGGTACCACCCCCATTTTTAGCAATTGTAAAGCAGAAAGTACTGCCTTTTTCCTTACCCTTAGATTCTACCCATACACGTCCACCGTGTACTTCTATGATACGTCTAACAATAGCCAGTCCCACCCCTGTTCCTTCACTCGCCTTGTCCAGCTTATTGAAGAGCCCAAATACATTTTCGTGATAGCGTGGTTCTATCCCTATACCGTTATCACGGACATAATATACATCTTCTCCATTATCCTGTCTAGCCCCTATCTCGATACACGGCTTAGACTGGTTGCCCATATGTTTTACTGCATTACCAATAAAATTTTGTAACACCTCCACTAAACGAAGTCGATCTACGTACATAACCGGCAGGTCAGGAGCAATTTCCACCTCTATTCCCAGCTTTTTTATTTGTCCTTCAACTAGTTTTAGCACCTCATTTATCAGATCATTTAAGGAAACTTTTTTCCTTATGCCTATCACCTCACCAACTCTGGACAGTTCCAGAAGTTCATCCAGGAGCTGGTTCATTTTATCCGCCGCATTATGTATATGACCTACATCTTTCTTAATACGTTCCGCATCTCCTTTGGCCATGTCTGCCTCCAACAGACCCAGGAAACCTTTGATAGTTACCAGAGGGCTTTTCAGATCGTGAGAAACGGTATAAGTATATCTTTCTAATTCAGCATTTTTTGATTCAAGCTCAACGGTGCGAGCTTTCACCTGTTTATTAAGCGCTGTATTCCAGTCTTGAACATGGCTAAGCATGGAATCAAAGGCTGACGCCAGTAGACCCACCTCATCAGATGTTGTTATTGATGCCCGAACATCTAGATTACCTTCCTCTACCTCTCGGGCTGTTTTGCTCAGGCGACGTATAGAACGCGTCAGGTTTCGTGAGATAAAAATTGTTAATCCCAGCATCACTAAGGCACAGAGAGAACCGACAAAAATACGGTAGAAAATACTCTCTCGTAGCGGTGCAAAGATTTCTGTCTGGTCACGTTTGACTACCAATCCCCATCCCAGTTCCGATGTAAGACGGATATGCCGATATGCTGCGAGAACCGCTTCACCACGATAGTCTTCTGTCGCAATAATACCTTCCTGCCCTTGAGCGGCAAATACGGCCGGTCTGGCCTTAATCTGATACTCAAACGGGATAGCTGCAGTTCCATCTTCCAGTGGGTATTTAAGTGTTGTAATTATTTTAACGTCCTGGTCAATAAGCAGTGCCTCACCCGTCTGTCCCAGACCTCCACCGGTATGGAGCGTATGTTTGATAAAATCATCAGGGTTTATATGCATTATGAGTACTGCGTGTGCATCACCATCATAAGAATGAATGGCACGAAGGATGAAAAGTTTTAAAATACCACTCGAAGGATCTTTACCAACATCAATTATTTCATCGTATCCTTGATGGATGATTTTGGAAAAAGAGTCACTCTGGGAAATATTCATACCTGATTCCTGATCCCGGGTGGAAGCTACAACTGTTCCGTTAAGGAGATTGGCGATTTGTATCTTATCGTATACACCGTAAGTTGTTCTAACCAGATTCAAGTATTGTGTAAGGCCCTGATAAGATATTTCTTTCTGTAATTCAATCTGAAGTTCATTTCCAGCTATACCATTAGCAATGTTTTCGTCAACTAAATGCAGAAGCGATGCAACGTGAGACCTTATCATGGTGCTTTCAGAAAGCACCCTCGCATCACCTCTACGCTCTTCCACCCAACGTTTCAGGCGCTCTTTCTTCAGGTCTGCAACCAGATTGAGGTTACGAAATACATCGGATTGGTGCCGTTCGTATTCACCTTTGAAATTCATAAATGGTATACCAAACATTTCCGACAGTACGAATAGTGTCAGGGCTATTGTAAATATCGATCCAAAATAGATGAGCATCTTAGATCGAATGCTTAGAAATAATCCTTTTTTATCCGGTTCACTTACATTATTGCCTGTTGCTTTGTCATTCATAATTACGCTCTATTCAATGTCGTAATTAAATTCATAAAGTTTATACTTCTTAGAGTTGGCAAGTACATCAGTTATGATTCGGCGATCAAAACTATTATGCACCTTATCCCAATTACTAGCGGAGGGAATTTTATCCAGAGTTTTGAGTAATTCAAATTCCATGTGCAGCGGACCGTTTTCTCTGAGATCATTTTGTGGAATGATGGGCGCTGAGGTTAAGCCCAGAATGTCATTTTCAGCCAGGGTTGCATTTTGTCCGACAGAGAGTTCGAGTTTGCCTTTTGTTAAATCTTCAACTGCCTGTATTGCCCATTCGCTGGCAAGCAGCAGATTCTGCCGGTCACTTTTCATCCATTTCAGTGCACGGATCTCGGCAGCTAATATCTGCCGGACAAGCTCAGGATGGTTTTCAGAAAAGGTTCTGGCATAATACATAAAACCTGAGCTTATATACCTGTGGATTATTGTACTCTCAGGATACTTCATTAGTGTGATTGCCGGTGTTGGCTCCCATGCAGAGAAGGCCGTAATCTCTCCTGCCCGTAATGCCTTGGACATTTCGTTAATATCCATCGGAATCATCTGCACGAGTGATTCGTTCAGCCCACCTGAAGCAAGTGCTTTCAATAATGTGTAATGTGCGTTAGAGCCTGAGGCGTAGCCGACTTTCTTGCCCTTCAGTTCTCTAATTAACATGGGACGTCCGGCGACAACGGAACAGAAGCCCTGTTGTATTATAGACGAAACCGTGATATCCATAGTTGCAGCAGCTGTGATTGTTGGCATGTCTCCGCCTATACCAACATCAATATCACCCTTCCGTAGAAAATAATTTACATCATTTCCCTTTAGAAATGGGAAGAACCTGACTTCAATTCCTAAACCGGACAGCGAATTGTGAAGAACAGTATCACGCTTCATTACCTCGGTGATAAGACCGGTTGGTGAAAAAAAAGGCTGCGTACCCAGGTTGATGACGTTTTCTGTGTTGTTAAATTTGTATTTGGAGTAGATCGGGTGATTTGAAAGGTCAGGGGTATTAACTATAGATTGATCTTCCGCTCTACCGATCTTGAGCATAGCGGTGTGAGCAATTAATATCAGACACACCGTAAGAAATGTATTTATAACGCTCCTTATTTTCATTATAACCCCTGCCTCTGTTTTTCCGACAAACGGACAACCTGTTATCTGATGATACCGTAAAGGTATATAATTTGGGTAAGAATTTACAGCTATTATGTAAATTCCAAAGCAAGTAGGGATTATACATCTGCTGTATCTATTTACAAACAGAATATTTATAACTATCTATATTCTCAGGGCGAATAGAGTAGTTTCGCGAAATCAATACGTACTGACCTGTAATTATTTAGTTAAAGCCTCGGAATGATATTGTTACACAACAAGAAAGGAGAGTTGATTAATTCGGTATGAGATTCTTCTTAGAGGGGCAAGATATTGCTCTTATTTTCGTACATTGGTTAACTCTTGAGTAAATACCATAATTCGATCTAGAAAAGGAGCAACCAAATCCCCCCCCAATAAACCTCCTATTGGAATAGGAGGGAGAGGAGAAAGCTGGGGGGGGATTTGGTCATCATTTTCATGCTTGCAGCTTTTATAACTTTTGACATACCCCAAAAAACATCAACTGCTGGTTCAATTACTATCTTCCTGCATTTGAAAGTTGGCCTCCCTGCCATACTCTGTAATTGAACCAGCAGCTTATAATATGGCTGGTACAAAATCTCATACAACCGTCTACCAGATTCCAAAAAATGTTACCGCACTTCTTACAAGTAATTCATTAATTATAAAAAAGTATACCCTCATAACATCAAACCATATGCCAATGGCAGCAAAATGGACGATATTTTCTTTTTCAAATGGAGACTCAGAGTAACACTCGTGTTTAACACAGCTTACGAATGTTATATAGTGTCAAATCATTGTGTCTACTGAGCAAGCAGAGTAGAATTTTCAGGAAAGCCATGTGCCATGGCACAATAGTGAGCGCAACAAAAGTGTGCCATAGCACACTTTTAAAAGCGGGGATGATTGGTATTATCTACCTGTTTTTGGTCTCGATTTTGTAATCTTTAATCTTTCTATAAATATTACGCCTGCTAATGCCCAGCAACCTGGCAGCCATGGTTTTATTCCCTGCTGCTTTTTCAAGCGCCTGTACAATTGCTAGTTTTTCATCAATTCCAACATTTTTTTTGAAAAGATTTGTCTTTGCTGCAAAATAATTCTCAAAAACAGGTGGTAAATGTTTCAGAGTAATGGTTTTCTGGTGGCACAGGATAAATGCATGTTCCAACGCATGTTCCAGCTCTCTCACATTACCAGGCCAGAAATAGTCCATAAACACTTTCTGGACATCCGTAGATATATCTAAAACATTCTTGTTTATATTTTTATTGAATTTTTTTACGAAATGATCTATGAGGGAGGGAATATCTTCTTTTCTTTCTCTTAATGAAGGTACACATATTTCTACCACATTAAGACGGTAGTAAAGATCTTCACGGAATTCACCTCGTTCTATCTTTTCACGAAGATCTTGATTTGTACAGGCGACCACCCTGACATCAACCTTGATGGACGTCGACTCTCCCACACGTTCAAAGGTTTTTTCCTGTAACACTCTCAATAGTTTCACTTGTATCTTCGGTGGCATATCTCCGATTTCATCCAGAAGAATTGTGCCTCCATCTGCCATCTGGAATCTACCAATCCTATCCTTTACTGCACCAGTAAAAGAGCCTTTGATGTGTCCAAAGAGTTCACTTTCAAGCAAATTGTCAGACAATGCAGAGCAATTTACCTTAACCAGAGACTTATGGTTACGTCCTCCTTTATAATGTAATGCTTCAGCAACCAGTTCTTTGCCAGTACCACTTTCACCAGTAATCAGGACGGTACTTTGAACATCAGCAAGATCCTCTATATAGGAATAAATTGTCTGCATCTTTTCACTTTTACCAATAATGTTATGAAGACGCTGACGCTCTCTCATTTCTCTCTCAAGACCGGCCAGATGAGTTTCATCTCTTACTACCATGACTGCTCCGGTAAATGCTCCTTGATTATTAACGAGTGGGTATGTATTAATGTTTACAACCTGCTGAGGATATGACTCTTGTCTGCACTCCAGATGGTATATTTCAATTGGCTTCTTCCCCTTAACGGTTTCTGCAAGAGCATCTATACACCTTCCCTCACAATGCACCAGGAGGGGTTCAAATGGTTTTCCGATATTATTACGAGACTGGAGGCAGATACTTTTAGCTGCTTCATTGATTTCGATAACAACCATATCTTTATCTACCGTAATAATTGAGTCCTTCACACTCTTGAAAATAGCCTCAAGGTTTGAACGATACCTTTCCTTTTCGTCTGCCAACGCTTTATGCTTCATTGCCGTCTTTGTTATATGCAATAACAAATCCAGTTGGATGGGTTTAGAAACGTAGTCATAGGCTCCCAATCGAAGTGCTTCTGAGACTGTATCAAAATCAGGTGCTGCCGTAATCATAACAACAGGACAATCTAGTTTTTCTGTTTTAACCTTTTCCAGGATATCAATTCCTGATTTACCTTTCAGATTAATGTCTGCCAAGATTAAGTCAAAATCAGACACGTCAATTCTCTTCATGGCTTCATCGTAATCTTCAGCAGTAGCCACCTCATATCCTTCGTCTGAAAAAAATTCTTTTAATGTAAACCTAATGTTTTCTTCGTCGTCTATTATGAGGATTTTTGCCATTTGTCCTTTCCTTATCATAACTAATTATTAAAACCCAATTTAAATCGCAATAAATATGCCAAAAGGCACTGATAAAGAATTAATTTACTCAAATCCCACACCCATCCACTTAAGCATCTAACCCGTAATTGTTTACACAATCTTATCCCGTATTACTAAAATCTGTTTGTGCTAATCATACATTTCGAAGACTTGCCATATGTGTGCCACGGCACAATAGTGTGCCGTCACGCTATTGTAACATGGCACACTTGACAGTCAATATTATTGCCATATTACCGTAATTCATAATTTTAATTACCCATTTATTATAAATCTTGTACTTCATTTTACCTTGACAATATTTTCATGTAAAATTATAATTGGCCTGAGTTTATCGCAAATACTAGTTGAATAAAATAACCAATTCTTAGCCTGATCATGGATGAAAAAGTCTCTTTTGCAAAGGCAGCCAGGGGTGTTATAAGGAAATTCCTTTCTACACCTTCTTTTTTTGCCATACCAAGGATTAATATCCTCCTTTTTATTGCAACATTTTGCACCACTTACATAATGAATGGCCCCGGTTATGCCATTTGTATAATGATAATTCTGTTTGCACATGAAATGGGACATTTCATTATGTGCAGAAAATACCATGTTGAGGCAACATGGCCATATTTCCTTCCATTTCCCTCTTTTTTTGGTACCCTCGGCGCAGTTATCAAGATGAAGGGCCATATTCCCAGTAAACGTGCTTTGTTTGACATTGGAGTCGCAGGCCCGATAGGAGGTCTGATTTTCGCGATTCCAATCACTCTAATTGGATTGCATCTTTCAGAAGTCCATCCTATTCCAAAAGATGCAACCAGTTATTTAGGATTGGGAGAACCCATACTCTTTTCACTTTTCTCAAAAATTATGGTAGGTGAGGTATCGGAAGGTTTTGATATCATCTTAAATCCAATTGCTTTTGCAGGGTGGGCAGGACTTTTTGTTACTGCACTCAATCTGATGCCTATCGGGCAACTTGACGGTGGCCATGTCATTTATGCGTTATTGGGCAAACACAGTACCATTGTATATAAAGTGGGTATTGGAATATTTGGACTTTTTGCAATATTTGTTTTTAAAGGCTGGATCCTTATTGCCGTGTTACTATTATTGTTTGGATTTAAACATCCGCCACCAGCGGACCCATTTACACCACTCGATTTCAGGCGCAAATGTGTAGGAGTATTAATGTTGGTTGTATTCTTTCTCTGTTTTACTCCAATTCCTTTTAAGTTATGAGAAACCCATCTTTTCGTTAAAGAATAATGAAAAAAAGAGTAGTGATTGCAATGAGCGGTGGCGTTGACAGCAGCGTCGCCGCTCATTTTTTAATTGAACAGGGGTACGACGTAATCGGCCTGTTCATGCGTCTTGGAAATACCGCAGCCGCACCGCAACCCGATAAGAAAACTGCAACATGTTGCAGTGCTGAAGATGCCAGAGATGCCAGAAATGTGGCATCATTTCTCGGCATTCCATTTTATGTTATTAACTTTGAAGATGAATTTAACAGTATTATCGAATACTTTTGTGATGAGTATTTGAAAGGGAGAACTCCCAACCCTTGCATAATCTGTAATCAGGAACTCAAGTTTGGTAAATTGCTCAGGTTTGCGGATTACCTTAAGGCAGATTATGTGGCAACAGGTCACTTTGCCAGAATAGAAAGACTCAATGAACGATACGTTTTGAAAAAGGGAATTGACGATAATAAAGATCAGTCTTATGTTCTCTTCTCACTCGATCAGAATCAGTTATCCAGAGCCATGTTTCCACTCGGAAATATGACCAAAGATCAGGTTCGCAAAGAGGCTTCTAAAGTAAACCTGAAGACAAAGGACAAGCCGGAAAGCCAGGATATCTGTTTTGTTACCGGTAAGAGCTACAGTGATTTGATTGTTGAAAAAGTAGGAACGGAAATTGGTACCGGCCTATTAAAAGATACAGACGATAACACCCTGTGCACACATGATGGTATTCACAATTTTACCATTGGCCAGAGAAA
>ENA-OREN01001621-OREN01001621.1-marine-metagenome-genome-assembly--contig:-NODE-1621-length-25550-cov-4.035489_pt1 | contig 25550 bp, 23 predicted proteins | sample MGYA00248624_ERZ508555 | MGnify/ENA primary metagenome ERZ508555 (study PRJEB26222, sample SAMN06267773) | marine metagenome | isolation source: Saanich Inlet, British Columbia, Canada | place...
CACGTCTTCACAGAAGGGAACTTGGCAAAAGGTGCTTTCTGGCTTTGTCAGTTTAGGCATCACCGGTTCTTCAATGCTGCATCAATGGCCGCACCAAGCCGAAGTTTCAGCATGGCAGGATCCAGCGGCTTCATGAAAAAATAGTCCGCGCCTTTCCGTTTGGCTTCGTTGAAGTCGGCCGCTGAGGTGCGGGCCGTGACCATGATGACAACGGCGGCCTTGTCGGTTTTCCTGAACGCTTCAACAAATTGAATGCCGTCCATGACCGGCATATCCCAATCCACAATGAGCACATTGAATGGGTTGCCCGCCTGCTCATTTGCCTGAACGGCCTGTAGACCTTCTTTTCCATCCGCAGCGATGGTGATTTTATGAACGCTCATGAAACCGAGTGTGGATTTGATCAAACGCTGAAATAACGATTCGTCATCTACAATTAGAACATTCAGGTCTGCACGGTTCGCTGGAACGGTCGTCATATGGCGGAGTCCTCAAAGTAATAAGGTGTGCTGATCATTCTCAGTTAAAGCGCACGTGGGCATTAATCAAGGCACTCCTCACAAAATACCCAAATCCTTGAATGATGTGTTGCCGGACTTGGACACGATCAGGTGGTCGTGCAGGGAAATGCCCAGTTTTTCAGCGGCGTCGCGGACCTCTTTGGTCATGGCAATATCCGCTTTGGAAGGGGCCGGATCACCGCTCGGGTGATTGTGCACCATGATCATGGCGCTGGCGTGTAGTTCTAACGCCCGTTTGATGACCTCGCGCGGATAGACCGGTGTATGATCAACGGTACCGGTCTGTTGCTGTTCATCAGCAATCAATTCGTTTCGGTGGTTTAGAAACAGCACGCGAAAGCTCTCGATCTTGTTTCGTGCCATGGAGGACCGGCAGTAATCCATCAGGCGTTGCCAGTTGGACAGCACCGGCTTGTCCATGATTTCATCGCGGATCAGGCGCTGGGCGGATTCCTGGACGGTTTTTAATACGGCGATGACCGCATCACCCACACCGTCAACTTCGGCCAGTTCCGCCGGGCTGGCGCTGATCACATCGGCGTAGGTGCCAAACCGCTTCATCAGCGACTTGGCCAGCGGTTTCATGTCGCGCCGGGGTTGGGCCTGAAACAACAGAAGTTCCAGCATCTCATAATCAGCGAGCGCATCGCCGCCAGCTTTCAGGAATCTGTCGCGAAGGCGTTGGCGGTGTCCTGAATAATCAGAAGGTTCACTCACAACGCCGGTCCGGTCAATCAGCGTAGGGTGGTTTGTGAAGACCGGTGGGTGATTCGGTGAAGACTTCATAACCATCGGCGGTTACGCCGAGCGAATGTTCGAACTGCGCTGATAAGGATTTGTCGCGGGTCACAGCCGTCCAGCCATCGTTGAGAATTTTCACATCATAGCGCCCGGCATTGATCATGGGCTCGATGGTGAAGAACATGCCCTCTTTCAGCGTGTATCCTTCGCCCGGGTTGCCGTAATGCAGAATATTGGGCATGTCATGAAAAACCCGCCCCAATCCATGACCACAGAAATCACGAACCACAGAAAAACGCTGTTTTTCGGCGTAAGTCTGGATGGCATGACCGATATCGCCCGTTGTGGCACCGGGTTTTACAGCGCGAATACCCGCCCTCATGGCCTCAAACGTAGCGTCGATCAATTTGCGGGCTTTCACGCCGGCCTTGCCAGCCGGGACCATGCGGCTGTGATCGCCAAACCATCCGTCCAGGGTAACGGTCACATCAATATTCATAATGTCGCCATCCACCAGTTTCCGGTCACCCGGAATACCGTGACAGACAACATGATTGATAGACGTGCAAATGGATTTGGGGAACCCGCGATAATTAAGCGGCGAAGGTGTCGCCCCGTGATCAATGATGAAATCATGGCACAGGGTATTCAACTCGTCCGTGGTTACGCCGGGCTTCACGAATGGAATAACATAATCCATGGTTTCAGCCGCCAGACGGCCAGCCTTCCGCATGCCATCGAAATCAGCTTCGGTGTGGATTTTTATGCTGCGCTGATCATTCATGGGTTCGTCATAATCTTTCATAGAGCCATTCTAGTTTTTTGTGACACCAGACGCAACGTTATGGCAGTTGTATCTTCAATGGCTTGTTGACGGTGATTTCGGTCTCATCCAGTTTGCAGTCATAACAGATGACTTCCACACCAGCCTTAACGGCATCGGTCAGGGCATTCGCGTATACTGGATCGATGTCTGATGCCACCATAAAGCCGCCCGCGTCATCGCGTTGAACCAGATACATCATGGTGGCGCGGTGACCTTCGGCGACCATATCTGAAAGCTCGACTAGGTGCTTGGTGCCGCGCGCGGTGACGGAATCCGGGAAATCCGCCGGCGCACCGGGTGACAGGTCGCGGCGCATGGTTACGTTTTTGACTTCAACGTAGCACATGGGCCGGTTGTCATCTTCCAGCAACAGATCGATGCGTGAATTTTTGCCGTATTTGACCTCGTGGCGTAAGGAGGCGTATCCCGACAGCTCAGAGATCGTGCCATCCAAAATAGCCTCGGCCACCAGCTTGTTGGGGCGGTTGGTGTTGACACCAACCATGGCATCCCCGATGCGGATCATTTCCCAGGTGAATTTCAGTTTCCGGTCCGGGTTGGTGGCCGGTGAAATCCACACGTCGGCACCCGGCTCATTCACACTGAGCATAGAGCCGGAGTTCGCGCAATGGGCCACAACGACAGATCCGTCGGCCAGTTCCACATCAGCCATGAACCGCTTATAGCGTTTCACCAGCTTGCCTTGTATCAGGGGGGTTTCAAATTTCATGGCGCGAACCTAATCATCGCTGCCATCATTTGCCAGAAATTTCGTCAGCGATGTTTCGCCCTGTCCCGGATTGGGGAGGCATAACAGACATGGAATGATATTCGACAAGGCACCTACCTCGACCCAAAGGAGACCTCTCGGGTTCCCTAATCCTCTATACCTGAGTCAATCAGAGCAGTATACAAATGTTCGAAATCAGCTTCGTTCCGATATTGAACAGCAATACTCCGCCAGTAGTTTTTCCATGCATCAGGCTTATGCCCCGGAAACACCACCATGTCATCCTTGGCAATGCGCAGGAATTCCGCCAGCGTGGTTCGAGCTTCGTCGTAATGCCCAGCAGCGACATAGCTTGCGGCTAGCCAACCACGAACTTCGTTTACCGGGTCCTTGATGGTGCGGAGTATCCGTATGGCATCGTCATACTGCCGTGCGGTGAAGAACGCACAACCCTTGAGCCAGTCGACCCACTCAGCCTGAAACGGATTAATACGTGTAGAAAGTTCCAGTTGAGTCATTGCCTCATCCACCCGTCCGACTGCGATAAGAAAATAGCTATAAAGTCCTAAGGCTTGAGAATCATTAGGGTTAAGCTGTATCGCTCGTTCCAGATTATGTTGTGCATCGCCGTAGTCGCGGAGGCACACCTGTATTGAACCCAGTGTGGCGAGCGCCTCACTAAACGATTCATCCAGTGTGATGGCTGTTTTTGCACTCTCGTAGGCAGTCATCAGTGTTGCGTCGCGATCCTCCACCCAATGAGACATCCAATCCGATATTAACACCTCGGAAAACCAGCGATGTGCCTGGGGGTTGAGGGGGTCGAGATCGATGGCCTGTTCGAGATGCTTGCGAGCTTTTCTGTTATCTTCCTTGGTGTTTCGGAGCCATGCAGCGATTCCGCGCAGCACATGATCATACGCCATAAAGCTTTCACCGCTCAGACGGTCCGCGCTTTTCCGACCAGCGGATTCCACCCGTCCACCGATTGTCGATGATATGGTTTGCACCACCTCGTCCTGGACAGCGAAAATATCTTCAAGCTCGCGATCGTAGCGTTCCGCCCAAAGATGGTTGCCCGTTGCTGCCTCAACGAGCTGAGCGCTAATGCGAACGCGGTTGCCCGATTTCCGGACACTGCCTTCAACCACATATGAAATGCCTAGCTTCCGACCAACCTCTGTCACGTCAACGGCTTCACCCTTGAAGGTAAAAGACGAATTTCGTGCGATGACAAACAGTGAGCGGAAGCGACTGAGTTCGGTAATGATGTCTTCGGTGATACCATCAGCGAAATATTCCTGCTCCGCATCACCCGACATATTTGCAAACGGCAGTACGGCGATAGAAGGTTTGTCAGGCAATGACAAAGTTTCAGTCCTATCGTCAGTCAGGATTTTTGGTATGGGCGCATCGCCACCTGCTCGAATTTCCGACCGCAGCATCTGTGTTTCTGTATCCGGCTCGACTCCCAATTCGTTCTTCAACACGTCGCGGCACGCATGGAACTGCTTGAGCGCCATATTGCGGTCACCTCGTTCCACATACAGACGCATGAGCGAACGATGTACTTGTTCCTGCAATGGATCAATAGCGAGAAGGCTGCGCCCAGTGGATATTGCTTTGTTCGTTTCGCCAGCCTCAGCCTGGTATTTCAGTAATTGGTCCATCGCCCCTTGCGCTAAATCCGCGAAACGCGAGCGTTCAGTAGATAGCCACTCATCAAACGATGTGTCTGCAATACTGATACCGTCCAGTAAATCTCCCTGATAAAGGTTGGTGATTTGTTCGAGATCAGTAGAAGACCGACTGACGGATAGTTTTTTGAGGGCCACCGCATCGCAATCAAGGTTTTCGGCGTTAAGTGTCACACGGTCACGATCTGCGCTAAAGTAGTGGTCACCATTGTCGCCCAGTGCGCGTCGCAACTCAGCCAATGCCTGTCGCAAACTGCCTCGGGCCTGTTCGTCTCCCCGGTCCCCCCAAAGCAGACTGGATAGCTTCTCACGCGAGACAGCGTTACCAGACGACAGGGTGAGTATTGCCAGCAAAGCCTGGGTTTTACGCCCCTTGATATGCAGGGCGGAACCATCATCAAGAGAGGCGCTGAAGCCGCCCAGCAATTTGATCCGCAGTGTCGCCATCCGACAATTGTATCCAAATACTTGTGGTTGAAATCTGAAAACACGATTTGATCTACATATTTCACGGTTAATTCACAGTAGACGCAACTTTAATTCACGGGACGCTTGTACTTTGGGTTTCATTAAACAAGGGAAACATAGGGCGGACCGTCCGTCACAACTAACGCTAGGAGACTAACCATGAGTGACTATGACGAAATCAAAGAAACCATCTTTCACTACTTCGAGGGTTACCAGACGAAGGACCGTGCACGACTGGAAAGAGCATTTGCGACCGAAGTTGCCCACATGACCGGATATGCGAAGAATGAGGACGGAGAGATCGAATTATGGAGTAAGCCAATTACGGAGATAATTGACCTTTTCGTCTCGGACGATGACTCTTTGCCAGAATTGGCCTACGGCAAAATACTTGGTATCCACATTTTCAGCGATGTTGCGGCTACGGCTCTGTTCGATTGTGCGGGTAAGTTTATTGACACGTATCAAATGGTCAAATTGGACGGAGAATGGCGTATAGCCAACAAGTTCTACGTCGATTATTGATCCAACACCTTCCAGTGATGTCTGCTCGTGGTGTGAAAACAGAAAGATCGGTAGAATATATTCGTTTGTCAGATATCCCAGTCTGCGCCTTCTAATGGCGAAGGCTCAGTCACCATCATTTGCCAGAAATTTCGTCAGCGACGTTTCGCCCTGTCCCGGTTTCAGGGGTTGTTGTTGGGTGGGTGACGGTGCCCAGCCGCTTAATGTCAGGATCTGGAACGTGGCAGGCACCCGGCCATCATCACCGGCGTATTTTTCCATGTACAACTGCATAGCCATCATCATGGTTTCCCGGCGCATGGCGGTGAGGCGGCGCTCCATAACGGCGTTGGCCTCGCCCATGCCTCGCAGATCATGCAGCAGCTTGAGCGGGTCGCTATAGGATACCGTGATGGTTTCCGTATCCACCACTGGCAATGCGAACCCCGCGCGCTGTAACAAAGCCCCGGCATCGCGGATGTCGGTGAATGGTGATACGCGGGGACTTAATCCACCCTGCACGGCGATTTCTGCCTCAGACAAAACAGCGCGCAGTTCATGCAGGGTTTCGCCACCGAACATGGTGGCCAGGAAAAGGCCATCTGGTTTTAGCGCACGGCGCACCTGTGTCATACAGCCGGGCAGATCATTCACCCAGTGCAATGACAGATTGCTGATAACCAGATCGAGGGCTGCATCGGCAAAAGGTAGCGCTTCCTCATCGGCGACGGCGCCGCTCATCGCGCTGTGCGCCATCATACGTTCTGACAGATCACATCCATACAGGCTCTCGATGCCGCCTTGGCTGTCACGGAGTTCCGCCAGCAAGCCGGTGCGGCAGCCCAAGTCAACGGCGACCGGAAATTTGGCGATCACATCATCCAGCCGATCAAGCAGGCGCGTGCCCACTTCGCGGAACAGGAAATCATGCTCGGTCAAGTTGCTGGCGGCCCGGTCACGGTGCTGGCGCACCACTTGGCGGTTGAAGACGGTCATGGAGTCGGTCATGCTCACTTTATGCCACACAGTTCGGATCATATAAAACCCGCTTCACGGGAAATCGGCTCTGTTTCCGCCCCTGTCTCTGCCCCTGCGCCTTTGAGGCGGTTTCCGGGGTTCAAGACACCCGGCCCGGCGAAAGCCTTTCTGGCAAAAGTGCGTGATGTGGTACTGCCATCACAATGCCTGGGGTGTTCCGTGGTGGTTGAAGCGCCCGATACCCTGTGCGGTGATTGCTGGGGCAAACTGGCCATGATCGGTCCGGCGGCGTGCCAGTGCTGTGGCCTGCCGTTTGAATTTGATCTGGATGCACCACTCTGCGGTGAATGCGTTCGACTGACGCCGCCCTTTGCACGGGCGCGTTCAGCGGTGATCTACGATGAAGGGTCACGCCATTTGATCATGGCCTTCAAGCATGGTGACAGACCGGAAGCCGCTAAACTGTTTGCCCGGTGGATGGCATCGGCGGCAGCCGATTTGCTGCGTGACGCCGATGTGCTGGTCCCGGTGCCATTGGACCGGCGGCGATTGTTCAAAAGGCGTTTCAATCAAGCCGCCCTTATGGCTAAGGAATTGAGCCAGACGCACGGTATTCCTATATCGTATGACGCGGTGGAACGTATCCGTCCCACACCCAGTCAGGGTCACCTGAGCCCGGCCCAGCGCCGCCGCAATGTGGCCGGTGCCTTTGCCGTGCCGGAATCCGGAAAATCACAGATAGCGGGCAAGCGGGTTTTGCTGATCGACGACGTCTTGACGACGGGCGCCACGGTTTGGGCCGTAACCCGGCAATTGAACAAGGCCGGAGCAATTGCCGTCGACGTGCTGACCACGGCACGGGTTGTGAGATCAGGCAGTACCGGCAGGTAGGTCACTGGTCATTGGTCTGCGGCAGGTAAATTCTGAAAACAGTTCCCTCACCCAAGACACTTGAAACCGTTATCGCACCACCATGTTCCGTGACAACACCCTGTGCCACGGACAAACCTAACCCTGTGCCTTCGCCCGATTTCTTCGTCGTAAAGAACGGATCAAAAATCCGGTCTATAACGTCGGGTTTAATACCGGGACCATCGTCGGCAATTTCCACCTGGGCGTATGTGTCAGCCATTGGCATCTGAAGTGCCGTAACGACCTCTTTATCCAAATCCTGTTTGTCGACGGCGGTGAACGAGAGCGTAACCGTACCGGGTTCGCCCGCAAAGGCATCTCCCGCATTGGAGACTATATTCAGGATGACGGCTTCCAGTTGGACCTCGTCACATGAGACAAAAAAAGCGTCATTATCAAGGTGCGCGACAAGTTTGGTGTTTGCCGACAAGGATGATTGCAGGAGTTCAACGGCTTTGCGCAGCACATCCAGAACATCCTGTGTTGTAAGCTCAAGTTCATCCTGGCGACTGAACGCCATGATTCGGGCAATCAGGTTCTTTGCCCGGGTGCCGGCCTCAAAGACAATGGTTGAATTTTCGTGCTCTTTGCTGCCTTCGGGGAAGGTATTCAGTGAAGGCTCGTTCAGGATTAATATGGGATTGAGCAGGTTATTGATGCTGTGGGCGATCCCCCCGGCAAGATTTCCAAGAGATTCCATTTTGGATGAATGAAAAATCCTTTCCTGGATTTTCCGAAATTCCGTCATGTCGGTGATCATGAGCAAAAGAGATCGCCCTTCATCCAATTCCAGTGGTGCCAGATGACAATCAAGATGGAGTTTTTTTCCGAACGAAGATCTGACATGCATGTTGTGCTGTATGTGTTTGCCGGTGGACAGGCACTGGGTCGCCTTGTCGTACAATCCATCTTCCTTCCACGTATCAAGTTCGTGAAAATTCATCTCAAATAACTGTTCACGCGTGCCACCGGTAATATCACAGGCCGCATCGTTGACTGAAACACAGTTGCCCGATTGATCAAATGTAAAGATTCCCACAGGTGAGGATGAAAGAATAAGATCATTAAATTGATGCATTTCCCGGAGGTCAGATTCGTTTTTCTTGTATTCTGTAATATCCTGACAAACACCAAACGACCGCATGTTCTTGCCATCCCGAAAATCGGTACCGGACCCCACCTCCCGAAGCCATCGCACCTCTCCGGTCGAACTAATAACCCGAAATTCGCTGACAACCGCTTCATCCGTGTACATGAGTTTTTGGAAATTATCCTGAACGATCCACTTATCATCCGGGTGGGCCATGCTCCACGATTTTGATGCAGGCCCGTCGCCTGTGCTGTTTGGGCTTCCCCCAAAAATAGCTGCGAGTTCGTCAGACCAATATGGATACGTGAAGTTTTCGTGCTCGCATATCCAGAAACCGATTTTGCCGAGCGTCGCGGCCTGTGAAATAAAGGTGCTAAGCTCCAATTGCGTTTCTTCAAGGTTTCTTCGCTCTGTATCATCCTTGACAAATGCTTGATAGCGAACCGCAACACCATTCTCATTCTCAACAATCTCTGCATCCTCAGAAACCCAAATCGTACTGCCATCCTTACGATAGAGTTCCGTGTACGGGGTGATCGTACGACCTTTACTCCTCAGGGACTGTATCACCTCGGTGCGGGCATCCGGGTTCACATACAATTGGTTCTCGATATCTGTGATGCATGTCATCAGGTCCAGTGGTGAGTCATATCCCAACATTTCGGCCAGGGCAGGGTTAGCGGAAAGGAATTTACCGTCCAGAGAAACTTCTGTAATCCCGATGGGGGCATTTTCGATGAGCGTAGAGAATTTTTGTTCGTTCTTCAGAACTTCAGCCTGTGAGTTCGCTTTAGCCACTTTCAGGATTATTGCTGTTGTCCAGATGACGGCAATGGCCAACCCCCGATTAAAAGCCACAAACCACTCAATGCCCCCACTAGGGGACATGGCGTAACCGACGATTGTCAATACCGTGCCAACGACGGCCAGTACAATGATCGACCTGTCTGTGGGGAACCACCATCCAAGCAGGACCAGACCAACATAGGGGACGCCCGCCGCTACACCCAAGGGGGTGTAGAGATCAAAAATCAGGATAAGCGCAGCGACGGTCACACTGACCGCATATAGCTTGGGGGCTATTTCTTTCATCGTATTATTTGTCGTTTCAATTAACTGTAACACAGTAGCAGAGGAGAATTTACGTGCATACAATAACATACATGGGTATGAATAGTGTAACTTTCAACCACAATATCGCTGTTCATTGAATGGGGGTGGTTTGCTGGGATAGCAATTGCAAAACGGCCTCGCGCGCACTATGTATCCCGGTACCGCGCAACGACACTGTTAGTGGACGCAATAATGACCGATACACCACACGTTGAAATTTACACCTCACCCCTTTGCGGGTTTTGTTTTCGCGCCAAATCGCTGTTAGATCACAAGGGCGTGGCCTATGACGAGATCGACGTGATGATGAATGGTAGCCGCCGTGGCGAGATGACCGAGCGTGCGGGTGGCGGCACCTCGGTACCACAAATCTTTATTAATGGTGAGCACGTGGGCGGCTGTGACGAACTGATGATGCTGGAACACGAGGGCAATCTGGACGGAAAACTGGGAGCCGCATGAGCAACCTCTTCAACGTTGCCCTGATCCAGACCACCACGGGCCGAGACCCGGATGCCAATATTGCTGCCATAACACCTCAAATTTCAGATGCCGCCGCAAATGGTGCGGACTTCGTCATGCTGCCTGAAACGGCCGGTATGATGGAACCTGATCCCAAACAGCTGCATGCCAAGGCGCGATTTGAACATGAAACCGCGGCGCTGAGCGCCTTTTCGGAGGCCGCCGCCAAGGCTGGTGTGTGGCTGCTGATCGGATCGCTGGTGGTCAAATCGGATGAGCCGGGCAAGCTGGCCAATCGTTCATTCCTCGTGGACGGTACGGGCACCATCAAGGCCCGCTACGACAAGATCCATCTGTTTGATGTGGAACTGGCTTCGGGTGAAGCCTATCGGGAGTCATCCAATTACCGCCACGGTGACAAACTGGTCAGTGCCGAGACCCCGTGGGGCATCCTCGGCATGACGATTTGTTACGATCTGCGGTTTGCGGGTCAGTACCGGGCGCTGGCTAATCAAGGCGCTGCATTTCTGACCGTGCCATCAGCCTTTACCCGCCCAACCGGTCAGGCCCACTGGCATACGTTGTTACGGGCGCGGGCTATTGAAAACGGCTGTTACGTGTTTGCGCCCGCCCAGTGCGGTGAGCACGAAGGCGGTCGCCAGACCTACGGGCATTCTCTAATCGTTGATCCGTGGGGCGAGGTTGTGGCTGATGGTGGCGAAGTGCCCGGAATCATCACAGCCGAAATCAACCCTGCTCGCGTGGATGTGGTCCGCGCTCAGGTGCCGTCGCTACAGCACGACCGGGATTATTCTTAAACCTGTATCGTGTGTGCGGGCGGCTCGCCATCCTCACGCGCGCTTTGCCCCAAATCATTCACCGCGACAAGGCGTTGTTTAACGCCGGGGATGTCGCCGGTTTCTACAAGACCGTGTTCATAGGCGACCACCTGCAAACGACCCTGCACCAGTTCCAGCAATTCTCCTGCCCGTAACAGGTGATCCGGGTTGCGGGGGCGGGCGTATTCTTCGTTACCTCGCGCAAACGTCTCATAGACCAGAACCCCGCCAGGGTTCAGGCTGTTTATCAAGGCACCCAGATGGTCGCGGTACAGATAATTCACCACCACGATACCGTCGAATGTACGCTTGAATAGTGATCCACCTTCATGGAACGGGTGTTGCCCCGATTCCAGATCGGCGGTGACAATTTCGAGATTTTCGTGGTCGCCCAAACGTTCACAAATGGCATCGGTATTCTTGTCGATGGCCGTCACAGGATGACCAGAATGCAGGAATACCTGTGTATGTCGACCGCCACCGCAGGCTAAATCCAGCACCGAGCCATTTTGCGGCACATGCCCCGAAAACCGGGCGACCCAGGGCGATGGGTCGGTAACTCTCAGGTGTTTTGTGTGCCTTTCTTCGTCGCTCATGTGTTCATTTGCCTTGGCAAAGGTTAATATATAGGCTTATTTAATCAGTATTGAGTAGCCTTGTTAAGGCGTAATAAACAACGGTAAGCCCCAATGATTACCTATCAGCTTAAATGTACATCAGGTCATGAGTTCGAAGCGTGGTTCCGCAATAGTGCTGGATACGACGAACAGTGTGCGTCTGGTGATATCAGTTGCCCCTTGTGCGGGGATCAGGAAATCACGAAAGCCATCATGGCCCCGGCCATTGGCAAAAAGGGAAATTCATCGACCCCATCCGTTGAGCCCAATCCTGAACTCGACCCTGAACAAAGGGCATCCGAAGTGGCCCGCGAAGTTTTGGACGCCGTGGAATCCATTCGTCAGCATGTGGAAGACAACTGCGATTACGTGGGCAATGATTTCGCCGATGAGGCCCGCAAAATCCATTACGGCGAAGCCGATGAACGCGGCATTTATGGCGAGGCCACGGCTGAAGATAATCAGGCGCTGGACGAAGAAGGCATCGAAGTCTTCCGCATTCCCACCGGCCCCCGCCGCGATAGTTAATTTGGTCTATTAGTGTTGTTGGCGAGAAAAATACGCCAGATAATTCACCGCCGTATCATCGCCTAGGCGCCAATCCCCATTCGCCAGATTATAAACCGTGCCTTTGATGGATTTGATATCCAGTCCGTGCGGGCGTAATCCGTTAGCCAGTTCTGACGGGCGCACGAATTTGTTCCAGTCATGGGTGCCAGCGGGAACCCAGCGCAGAATGTATTCAGCCGCGATCTTGGCAAAAGCCAACGATTTGATTGTGCGGTTGATGGTACCCATGATCAGACAGCCTTCGGGCGTTACCAGTGCCGACAGGGCGTCCAGAAACTGGTTTACGTCGGTAACGTGTTCCACCACTTCCAATGATATGACTGCATCAAACGAAAGCCCTTCGGCGGCAAGCGTTTCGGGCATGCATTGACGGTAATTGATATCCAGTCCGCTCTGGCGGGCATGGGTGGCGGCAACGGCGATTGTTTCTTCACCGGCATCGATGGCGGTTACGTCTGCACCCAGTCGGTTGAGCGGCTCACTGGCAAGACCACCGCCGCAGCCCACGTCCAGTAGCTTGAGGCCTTTCAGGGGCGAATCAGCAGTGGAATCACGACCGAAATGATCACACAGCGCGCCAACCACGAATTCCATGCGCACCGGGTTTAGCATGTGAAGCGGACGAAACTTGCCTGAATCATCCCACCATTCATCGGCAATAGCCGTAAATCGGGCTATTTCCTCGGGTGATGCTGTTGAAGTTATTACCATTTTACCTGTTACCAAGTTAACCGCGGGCTTGAATGCCCAAGGCGTTCAGAGTATGTATTCGCCGCTCTTCGTTCAACCGAAACAAACAGAATACTGATAAATTTAGATGGCTCGTATTGTTCAAAAATTTGGCGGCACCTCTGTGGCTGATCCGGAGCGGATCAAGGCCGTGGCGCAGCGCGTCAAAGCTGAACTGGACGCGGGCAATCAGGTTGCCGTGGTTCTGTCCGCCATGTCGGGTACCACAAACCAGCTGGTTTCATACGTGGACGAAATTTCACCAGATTATGACCCACGAGAATATGATGCCATCGTCGCCACGGGTGAGCAGGTAACCATCGGGTTACTGGCTATTGCGCTGCAGGGCCTTGGTATCAAGGCTCGGTCATGGATGGGGTGGCAAGTGCCAATCCATACGGACGCCGTGCATGGCAAGGCGCGTATTGAGCGCATCGAAACAGATGAGCTTGATGCGCGGATGAACAATGGCGAAGTTCCCGTTGTGGCGGGCTTCCAGGGTATAGGCCCGGATAATCGGATCACCACATTGGGTCGCGGTGGCTCAGATACCAGCGCCGTGGCATTGGCCGCCGCCTTGAATGCGGATCGTTGCGATATCTATACGGATGTGGACGGCGTCTATACGACCGACCCTCGTATTGTGGCCAAGGCGCAAAAGCTTGATAAAATTACATATGAAGAAATGCTGGAAATGGCGTCACTTGGCGCCAAGGTCTTGCAAACGCGTTCCGTACAGCTTGCCATGAAGGAAGGTGTACGGCTTCAGGTTCTTTCCAGTTATACCGATGAACCAGGTACTCTGGTCGTAGATGAGGATGAAATCGTGGAACAGGCAGTAGTCAGTGGAATTGCATACAGTCGTGATGAGGCCAAGATTTCCCTGATGGGGGTATCTGATAAGCCGGGTGTTGCTGCCCGTATTTTTGGCCCGCTCACAAATGCCAATGTGAACGTGGATATGATTGTCCAGAACGTATCCGAGGACGGCAGCACAACGGATTTGACTTTTACCGTGGCACAGGCCGATTTGCGCAAAGCGGTGGATACGCTGGAAAAGGATCAGGACGGTATTGAGTACCGCCAACTGATTTCCGATGCCGACGTGGTCAAAGTCTCGGTCATTGGTGTTGGCATGCGCTCACACGCTGGTGTGGCACAGACCATGTTTTCGGCACTGGCCGAACGCGGCATAAACATTCAGGTGATTTCCACATCCGAGATCAAGGTTAGTGTCCTGATTGCCGAAGAATACACCGAACTGGCATTGCGGGCATTGCACACAGCCTATGATCTGGATGCTGAGTGAAATCTAGCGTTACTTAAGCCATGTAACACCCGGGAAGGGAAGCGGTACAGGTCATGTCTGGTGACAGCATTGATGCAACACCGCCTTTAGCGGAGCACAACACGCAAGCCTTGCGTCGTTTGCTGTCTCGTGCCCGCACGATTATGGCCGGGCCAGGTGAAGCCGAAGGCAGGCTGGAACAAATCACCGGGATCATTGCCGCTGAACTGGTCGCAGAGGTTTGCTCAATTTACGTGCGGCGCGCGGGCGATATGCTGGAACTGTACGCGACGCAAGGCCTGAAATCAGATGCTATTCACAACACCCGCCTGCGTGTGGGTGAAGGCCTGGTCGGTGATATAGCGGCCCATGCCCGACCCCTGGTATTGTCCGATGCCCAGAACCATCCCAACTTTGCCTACCGGCCAGAAACAGGCGAAGAGCTTTTCCATTCGCTGATGGGTGTGCCCGCCGTGCGTGGTGGCCGGGTTGTAGGTGTGCTGGTGGTGCAGAACCGAACCCAGCGTCACTACACCGATGAAGAAGTCGAGACGCTGGAAACCGTGGCCATGGTGGTGGCCGAAATGGTTGCCGGTGGCGAGTTGGTGGATCAGGCCGAGTTGTCGCCGGTTGACGGAATCGGCATCAAACCCCTTCGTCTGGAAGGGTTGCGGTTGCACAATGGTATCGGCATGGGAACCGCAGTGCTGCACCAACCCCAATATAAGGTTGAGCAGGTTGTCGCCGATGACCCGGTGCTGGAGCACCAGCGACTTGATGATGCCTATGCCGACATGCACGGCGCGCTTCAGGACATGATGGAAACCAGCGCGTTCGACAAAGCCGGTGAACACCGTGAAATCATGGAAGCCTATCGCATGATCGCCAGCGACGCGGGCTGGCTGGAAAAACTTCACACAGCTATCGATTCAGGCCTGACAGCCGAGGCCGCCGTTGAGCGTGTGCAAAACGATCTAAGCGCGCGTATGGGCCAGGTTGCCGATCCCTATATCCGCGAGCGTGTGCAGGATATCGAGGACTTGGGATCTCGCCTTATGCGGCACCTGTATGGTGATCAGGGACAGGATACTGGTGAGTTGCCGGAGCACGTGGTGCTGGTGGCACGCACGTTGGGACCGGCGCAGCTTTTTGACTATGACGCTTCTCGCCTTCGTGCGCTGGTGCTCGAAGAAGGATCACCAACCAGCCATGCCGCCATTGTGGCGCGCGCGCTGGATATTCCGGTGGTGGCCCAGGTCAAGGATGCCATAGAGCGTATTGAACAAGGCGACACAATTGTCGTGGATGGTGATTCCGCTCGGGTGTTCGTGCGCGCGGGCGAGGACGTACAGCAAACGTTCAAAGATGCGCTGAAAGCCAAAACCGTACAGGCTCAAAAATATGACGCGCTGAAAGAATTACCTGCCCGCACGCTGGACGGGACCGAGGTTAATTTGTTCATCAATGCCGGATTGTTGGTTGATTTGCGACGCATGCATGAAACAGGCGCGAACGGGATCGGGCTTTACCGTACCGAGGTACCATTCATGGTCCGGCCAGAATTTCCCGATGTGGATGAACAGGAAGTCATATACAGGGAAATTCTGGATGGTGCTGACGGCAAGCCCGTCCTGTTCAGAACTCTTGATGTGGGCGGCGACAAAGTCTTGCCCTATTGGGAACCGGGCGATGAAGAAAACCCGGCCATGGGCTGGCGGTCGATCCGCATATCGCTGGACCGGCCCGCCATGTTGCGACAACAGCTACGCGCACTCGTGCGGGCATCCGCCGGGCGTGACATGCGTATCATGTTTCCCATGATTGCCGAGGTTAGCGAATTCGTGGCGGCCAAGGGCATGCTTGATATGGAGCTGGCTCGACACGAAGAGCGCGGCCTTGAGGTGCCCACCAACGTGACCGTTGGCTGTATGCTTGAAGTACCGGCGCTGGCCTTTCAGTTAAAAGCATTATTGCGCCACAGCGACTTTGTTTCGGTGGGCAGCAATGATCTGATGCAATTCCTGTTTGCCAGCGACCGTGGCAACGCGCGCCTTGCTGGTCGGTATGACACATTGTCACCATCGGTATTGTCATTCCTGCGCGCGGTGGTTTCAGAATGTGATGAAGCGGGCAAGCCAATCAGCCTGTGCGGTGAAATGGCCGGATATCCACTGGACGCCATGGCGCTGATCGGTATCGGGTTTAGAAATTTGTCGTTGGTGCCGTCTTCCATTGGCCCCGTAAAAGCGATGGTTCGCAGTCTGGAATTAGGCTCTTTGGAGCGGTATTTGCGGACGATATCGGACATCGATCATCGGTCTGTCCGGAAAAAGTTGAAAAATTTCGCCCAGGACCATCAAGTGGAAATATAGTCGCTGGCGCGCTTTTCGACTCTTAACGGTATTTTGATGATATTTCTGCACCATCGGTCTGTTGGATTCGCGGCAGTTAACAAAGGATTCTGTCGAAGCTTACCAACGGGGAACGATAATTATTAGGGCCGTCATGCAAAACGCTGATCAGTCATCAACAGGTACGGGTATAGAACAGGAAGCCAACGTACTTTCTGTGAGCACCATTCTTCGCGAAGCACGGGAAGCATCGGGTCAATCACTGGAAGAGGTGGCAAGTCAATCGCGCATTAGTCGCAAGTATCTTGAAGCGTTGGAAGAAGGTCGCTTTGCGGCTCTGCCTGGCAACACATATATATTGGGATTTATCCGCACCTATGCGGGCCACATGGGACTTGATGGCGACGAACTGGTTAACCAGTACAAGAGCAATAGCGAAAACGCCACGGATAAAACTACACTGGATTTTCCTGAACCCCTGCCTGAAACCGGTATTCCGGGCGGAACCATTCTGTTCGCCGGTATCGTTGTTGCCGTTATGGCCTATGGCGGATGGTATGTGGCCACGGAAGAAGATAACTCCAGGGCCAATATGGTGGCAGCAGTGCCAGAACGGCTGGCAGATGCTATGCCCGATGACGACAGTGCTGACGCGGCTGACCAGCCCGCCGATGCCGAGGTCGTTGAAATGCCGACGATTGTCGAAGACGTTACGGAAATCAAAGAAGCTGTCACTGAGGAACCCGAGGAGCCGCAACCGGTAACTGAGGTGCCAGAAACAGTAACAGAAACGGTAACCAACGTTGAAGAGACAGTCGAGGTCGCCCCCGAACCGGAACCCGAAGTGGTTGAGACCACCGTGGATGAAGTTGTGGAACAGGTGGTTGTAGAAGAAGTTGAGGCAGAGGTTGAAACCGCATCGCCTGAAATGATTGTCGAAGACACCACGGAAGCGTTGGATGAACAAAGTTCCCAGGAATTGAACGAAGCACAGTTGCGCGAATTGCAGGAATCCATGGATGCTGGTTCCAGCACTGATACCAGCACCACCGAAACCGCTGTTGTTGAGGTCGTCACAGAAGTGCTCGAAGCCGAGTCTTCTCCCGAAGTGGCGGCTGAACCACGAGCGCCTCGCTCATACGGCGAAGAAGGCAGCTCACGCATCTTGATCACAGCCATTACCAATAGCTGGACCGAGGTCCGTGACACCATCACGGGTGAATTGTTGCTGACCCGATTACTGCACACCGGCGATACATATAACGTCCCGAACCGTCCAGGTATTACACTGGTGACCGGAAATGCTGGTGGGCTGGAAATCAAGGTGGATGGTAAAGTTGTGCCGCCCATTGGTGGCACTGGTACGGTGCGCCACGACGTGGCACTTGATCCAGAAATGCTAAAATCCGGCAAAGCCTCAGAATAGAATACAAAAATCCATGCACGTTTTTGTTGTTCGGCGTTGACCAAGCCTTCTGATTGCGCCAAATAACCGGCTATAATGATCTCATGTATAGCGTTTACGGGACTTGAGACGTGCCAGAAGAAAACATGATAGCAACCACCATCAAAAACAGACGCCGCAGCATTGCGGTAACCGTCGGTAATGTGGCCGTTGGTGGTGACGCGCCGATCGTCGTTCAGTCCATGACCAATACGGATACCGCCGATGTTGAGGCAACGACCCAACAAGTCGCCACACTGGCGCGGGCGGGATCTGAATTGGTGCGGATCACCGTCGACCGGGAAGAAGCTGCCGCCGCCGTTCCCCATATTAGAGATCGCTTGATGGTGATGGGCGTGGATGTGCCCCTGGTGGGCGATTTTCACTATATCGGTCACAAGTTGCTGGAAAATCATCCGGCCTGTGCCGAGGCGCTGGCCAAGTATCGAATTAATCCGGGCAATGTGGGTTTCCGCGAAAAACGAGATCGCCAGTACGGTGCCATGATTGAAATGGCTATTCGTTATGACAAGCCGGTACGCATCGGCGTGAACTGGGGCAGCCTGGATCAGGAACTTCTGGCCCATCTGATGGACGAGAACGCCAAAGTAGCCGCACCTAAAGAAGCCGCCGCCGTTATGCGTGATGCGTTGGTGGCCTCAGCCATCAACAGTGCGACGCGGGCCGAGGAAATCGGCCTTGGCCGCGACCGGATTATCCTGTCATGCAAAGTCAGCGAGGTTCAAAACCTGATAGCGGTCTATCGCGATTTGGCAATCAAAGCTGACTACGCCCTGCACCTGGGGCTAACCGAGGCAGGCATGGGATCCAAAGGTATTGTGGCATCCACCGCCGCTATGGCTGTTTTATTACAGGAAGGCATCGGCGACACTATTCGCGTGTCATTGACCCCGGAGCCGGGCGGTGACCGGACGCAAGAGGTCATCGTTGCCCAGGAAATGTTGCAAACCATGGGGCTGCGCTCATTCGCGCCTATGGTTACGGCCTGTCCGGGGTGTGGCCGCACCACAAGCACAGTGTTTCAGGAACTGGCGCAGAGCATACAAATTTACCTGCGCGACCGTATGCCTGTATGGCGAGACGCCTACCCCGAAGCGGCAAGCCTGAATATCGCCGTCATGGGTTGTATCGTGAATGGTCCGGGCGAAAGCAAGTTTGCCGATGTGGGTATTAGCTTGCCCGGCACCGGTGAGCAGCCATCAGCCCCTGTTTTCATTGATGGTGAGAAGCATGTAACCTTGCGCGGCGATAACATTTCGGCGGAATTTCAGGATATCGTCGAGAAATACGTGGTTGATCGATTTGGTAAATCAGATCAAACAACCATAACTGCCCAATAACAGAACAATCAAGAAGCCGGAAACACACTCTATGTCCTCTTTACAACCAGTCCGCGGCACACATGACCTTCTGCCTGAGGAAATGCGCCGTCATCGTGCGGTCACGGACGCGGCGCAATCTGTGTCTGCCCAGTATGGTTATGAAGAAATCGCGACGCCGATTTTTGAGTTCACCAATGTATTCTCCCGCACCCTCGGCGATACGTCGGATGTGGTGACCAAGGAAATGTATACCTTCGAGGACAAGGGCGGCGAGATGATAACCCTGCGGCCCGAAAATACCGCCAGCGTCATGCGGGCGTATTTGTCTAATGGTTTACAGCAGACGTTGCCTTGTCGGTTCTTTTATCGCGGCCCCATGTTCCGTTATGAGCGTCCCCAGAAAGGCCGCCAACGACAGTTTCACCAGATCGGTATCGAGTGCATTGGCATTCCGGCAGCAGAGGCCGACGTGGAAGTGATCGCCACTGGCGCGCACATTCTGAAGTCTTTGGGGATTCTGGATCGCACCACGCTGGAGATCAATTCGCTGGGCGATACGGACAGTCGCAACGCGTACCGTGACACGCTGGTCGAATATTTTTCCAAGTACGAAAGCAGTTTGTCAAAAGACAGCAAAGAACGTCTGACCAAGAACCCGATGCGTATTCTGGATTCCAAGGACGAGAATGATCGTAAGATCGTTGCCGATGCGCCGCTTATGCCGGACTCAATGAATGCTGAGTCGAAAGGGTTCTTCGAAACCGTTCTCATGCGACTTGATCAGTTGGGCATTGCCTACAATCTGAATACCCGACTTGTTCGGGGGCTGGATTATTACTGTCACACGGCGTTTGAGTTCACGACCACGGAATTGGGCGCGCAAGGCGCCGTTATGGCCGGCGGTCGTTACGACGGGCTGATCACACAGATGGGTGGACCCGCAACGCCCGGTGTCGGTTGGGCCGCCGGGGTTGAGCGCATGAGCATGATGATTGATGAGCCCACGGCCCAAGCAAATTCCATCGCCATCGTTCCCATTGGTGATGAGGCTTTTGATAAGGCGTTTAGCTTGGCGCACCAGTTGCGACATGCCGGTTTCGCCATTGATTTCGGTGTATCCGGCAATATGAAAAAACGGATGAAGCGTGCTGACCGCGTTGGGGCGGTTGCGGCTCTGATGATCGGCGAAGATGAATTGGCGCGTGACGGCGTCACCATTCGGGATATGGAGACGGGCGAGCAGACGGAGGCATCCTTTGCCTCGTTGGAGAGTCAGCTCGACCGTTATCGTTAGCCATATGAATGTCCAACTTGGCAAAGCACTTGTGCCTGTGGTCGTGGGGGCGAATTTCCGCTCCAGCGCCATGGACGTGCGTGACCGCATGTTCGTTGAAGACGCTCTGGTCCCCATGATTTCCGAACGGCTTTCGGCGGCGGGTGTCGAACAAGCGATCATCCTGTCTACCTGTGACCGGGTTGAGGTTCAGGCCGTTCATGGGGAACCGGATGTGGCGGCTACGGCTATTCGGAAAATTCTCACTGACCATGCCGAGCTTGATCCTGCATCTGTAGGCGATCAGCTGTATGCCATGACGGGAACAGACGCGTTACGCCAGATCATGCTGGTGGCGACGTCACTGGATTCACAAGTGCTTGGCGAGCCGCAGGTGTTGGGCCAGGTTAAGGCTGCGCACCGAATGGCTCAGACGGCTGGCATGATGGGCCCCGGTCTCGAAGCGATACTTCAGGCCGCTTATGCCACGGCCAAGCGTGTGCTGACAGAAACCAAAATTGGGGAGCACCCGGTATCCATTGCCGCCGCTGCTGCGTTGCTTGCCCGTGATGTGCATGGTGATTTGAGCAATTGCCGGGTGATGTTGCTGGGCGATGGGGAAATGGGTGAGCTGGTCGGAACTTATCTGATGAATGCCGGCGCCAAACATCTGTCCGTGGCCCATCCCACTGATCGTCGTGGTCATGCGTTGGCCGGAAGGCTGGAATGCCATGCCGTACCATGGGTAGGCCTTGCCCAGGCATTACCGGAGCATGAGATCATCATCACGGCGATCGGCGCAAGGACCTACACCTTGAACGCCGATATGCTGCGGGCGATGGTTACGGGCCGGCGTCATCAACCATCATTCGCCGTAGATTTGGGTTTGCCGGGTGACATTGATCCCGCCGGGAACCGGATTGATGAGGTGTTCCTGTATGACCTGGGTGATCTGGAACGACTCGCCATGAAGGGCCTGAGCCACCGCGAAGGTGAAGCGGAACGCGCCCGGGCGATTGTTGAAGAAGATCTGGCGTTGTACGCACGTGATAAGGCTGAGCGTTCAGCGGTGCCGGCCCTAAGCCGGTTGCGAGCTCATGTGGAAGCCTTGCGCGAGCAGTCATTGGCCGAGGCGGGCGGTGATGCGGATAAGGCCACACACTTGTTAATCAATCGGTTGCTGCACGATCCCAGTGTGGTTTTGCGTGAGATTGCAGCGGATGGAAATGAGGCCGAGCTATATACGGCGGAGCGTGTTATCGAACAGCTGTTCCAGCTAAACAAAGATACTAGTGGAGATTAAGCGGTGAATCTGGAAGAAAATCTGGACCGTGTGTTGAGACGCCACGAAGAATTGAATGCCTTGTTGTCCGATCCTGACGTGACGAGCTCGCCCAAGTTTGTGGATATTTCCAAGGAATATTCCGACCTGCAATCCGTTGTCGATGCCATCAACGCCTACCGGGAGGGCGGGCAGGAAATGGTCGACCTTGCCGAGATGATTTCCGATGACAGTCTGGACAAGGAAATGCGGGATCTGGCCGAAGTCGAATTCCATGACTTAAAAGACAGCATGCCTAAGCTGGAAAAACAGGTCCAGCTGATGCTTCTGCCCAAGGATGCGGCAGACTCGAAAAATGCTATTCTGGAAATCCGGGCGGGTACTGGTGGCGACGAAGCGGCGCTGTTTGGCGCGGACCTTTATCGCATGTACCAGCGTTATGCAGACCTTCACGGCTGGAAGTTCGAGCCAATCGAAGTATCGGAGACCGGTATTGGCGGGTTTAAGGATGCGTCTGTTTCAATTACCGGGCGCGATGTGTTCTCGCGCCTGAAGTTTGAATCTGGCGTGCATCGGGTGCAACGGGTGCCGGTAACGGAATCCGGCGGCCGTATTCATACCTCGGCGGCCACTGTGGCGGTGTTGCCCGAAGCCGAAGAAGTGGACGTGGAAATAGAAACCAAGGATTTGCGCATTGATACCTACCGGGCGCAGGGCGCTGGTGGGCAGCACGTGAACAAAACAGACAGCGCCATTCGCATCACCCATATCCCGACCGGGATTGTGGTGCAGTGCCAGGACGGCAAGTCCCAGCACAAGAACAAGGCCTCTGCCATGCGGGTGTTGCGATCACGTATGTACGAGGCCGAACGCCAGCGCACAGATAGCGAGCGCGCCGCCGACCGTAAAAGCCAGGTTGGTTCCGGTGATCGGTCGGAACGCATTCGCACCTACAACTTCCCGCAAGGCCGGGTAACCGACCACCGTATTAACGTGACGGTGCACAAGCTCGACCGCTTCCTGACCGGCGAAATGGATGAGATCATCGACGAACTGATCTCCGCGGATCAGGCGGACAAACTCGCGGCCATCGCCTGATGTCACTCAAGACCATCGGTGATGTGGTTAGGTCCCTTGGCCAGCGATTTGGGGACGCCGGTATCGATGAGGCCCGGCTGGATGCACGCCTTATCGTCACCCACGTGGCTGGATGCGCACCTGAAACGGCGTTGGTTTACCCGGAAAAGACCCTTAGCAATGAGCAGATCGAAACCATTGAACAATTGGCCCAAAGACGGTTGCACCGTGAGCCAGTGGCCTACCTGACGGGTACGCGTGAATTCTGGTCCCTACCGATCGGCGTAAACCAGCATACGCTGACGCCCAGACCCGATACCGAAACACTGGTTGAGAGTGTTATCGCTGAAATTGGTGAGGATGCGCGGGATCGGGCGTTACGTATTCTTGATCTTGGTACGGGAAGCGGTTGTATTTTGGCCTCGTTGTTATCTGAATTACCTAATGCGACGGGCGTTGGTATCGATATCAATGTGCCGACTATCGAGATGGCCCGCCGTAATGCCCATGCTCTGGCGTTGTCTGACCGAATGCAGATTGCCGAAAGCAATTGGTTGGATGGCGTGGATGGAACGTTTGATATCGTTGTCTCTAACCCACCCTATATTCCTGCTGCTGATATTGACGGTCTCGAGCCTGAGGTTTCCGTGTATGAGCCTCGACTGGCTCTTGATGGTGGATGCGATGGGTTAGATGCTTACCGGCAAATTGCGGCTGGTCTTGGTGGTGTTCTGAAGCCGGGTGGCCTTGCGGCATTTGAGTTTGGCATAGGCCAGGCGTCGGATGTATGCCGCATCCTGCGCGAAAACGGGCATGGAAATACGCGGGTCTATAGCGATTTGTCGGGTATTGAGCGTGTTGTCTTGGTCAAAAATGCGGATTAATCGGGTTTTATTGAAAAAAGGGGTTGGAATAACCACACAACCCGTCTAGGTTTTTGGAGTGAGCAGAGCGAAAGCGCTGCGGGCGTCCCAAGGGCTCGATTTTTGGACCCCAAATTGCTCAGTCTTCGATTTAGATAGATAGCTCGGTAAGTACCGTCAAAGGCGTGCACCGATTTATATGTCCATAATTGGCATAACGTAAACAGCATAAAAGCGATTGATATGAAGCAAGGTTCAAGCCAGCAACGGCGCGGCCGTTCCAGAGGGAACAGCGGCAAACGCAATAACTCGGGAAACCGAAGCCACTCGATGGAGAGCAATGGCCCGGACGGTAAAGTTCGGGGCAACGCCCAGCAAATTCTGGACAAGTACCAGTCTTTGGCCCGCGATGCGGCCACATCAGGTGAGCACATCGCCGCCGAAGGCTTCTTTCAGTATGCCGAACATTATCAACGTGTGCTGAATACAGAACAGGCAAATAATCCAAATCAGAATCAGAACCAGAACCAAAATCGCGGCCAGAACCAAAAAGATGAGAACAAGGCATCTGACAATGATGGAGACAAGAAATCTGATAATGGATCGCAAGCACCAGTAGCAGAAGAACAAGCCGTAGCCGAAGCAGAAACAGTCTCTGAAGACGCGAGCCCTGAGGTTGTTGAAGAAACGAAATCCGAAGACTCTGTTAATGACTCTGGCGAAGACGATGATGCGGAATCGGAGCTGGCTGCCAGCGCATAATTGCTGACGTATTTTCCCTAGAAAATTTTTGAATTCAGGACTTGATTGGCTTGCAGCGCAGGCGAATCGACCCATATATCTATATATATGGTATATGGAAGATCATGATGCTCGCCTATATTGAGGGGGTGCCAGGATCGGTCTGAAAAAGGAAATGCGCCATGGATTTCGAGAAGTTCACGGACCGCTCGCGCGGGTTTATCCAATCTGCCCAAACATTCGCCCTGAGCAGTAATCACCAGCAACTCACCCCCCTGCATATCCTCAAGATATTGCTCGATGACAAAGAGGGTATGGCATCGAAGCTTATCGAGGACGCCGGTGGCACACCGGCCAAGGCCAAGACTGGTGTGACAAAGCACCTGGCCAAATTGACGCAGGTGGACGGCGGCGGAGCAGGGCAGGTGTACCTGAACCCCGAAACAGCACGTTTGCTGGAACAAGCCAGCGCGTTATCCGATAAATCTGGCGACTCTTTTGTTACAGCCGAGGTGCTGCTGCTGGCCCTTACACAAGCGTCAGGAACAGACACAGCACAGATTATGGCCGACGCCGGGGTAAAAGCCGATGCGTTGGAGCTCGCCATACAGGACATGCGGAAGGGTCGCTCGGCCAACAGTGCACAAGCCGAAGACGGCTATGATGCCTTGGGCAAGTATGCCCGTGATCTGACCCAGGCCGCCGAAGAGGGCAAGATTGACCCCGTTATCGGGCGGGATGAAGAAATTCGCAGAACGATTCAGGTGCTATCACGCCGCACGAAAAACAATCCTGTGCTCATTGGTGAGCCCGGTGTTGGCAAGACCGCAATCATTGAGGGTTTGGCTCAGCGCGTCATTAATGGCGAAGTTCCTGAGGGGTTAAAAAATAAGCGTATTCTTTCACTGGATCTTGGTGCTCTGCTGGCTGGCGCGAAATTTCGCGGCGACTTTGAAGAGCGCTTAAAAGCGGTTCTTAATGAGCTTTCTAAAGAAGAAGGGCGGATTATTTTATTTGTCGATGAACTGCATACGATGGTGGGGGCTGGGAAATCTGAGGGCTCTATGGACGCAGGGAACATGCTTAAGCCT
>ENA-OREN01001623-OREN01001623.1-marine-metagenome-genome-assembly--contig:-NODE-1623-length-25539-cov-5.340350_pt1 | contig 25539 bp, 24 predicted proteins | sample MGYA00248624_ERZ508555 | MGnify/ENA primary metagenome ERZ508555 (study PRJEB26222, sample SAMN06267773) | marine metagenome | isolation source: Saanich Inlet, British Columbia, Canada | place...
GGCGTTCGTCGATTTCCGCGAAGAGGTGATCACCCGGCGCACCGCGTTCGAATTGGGCAAGGCGCGGGAGCGGGCACACACATTGGCCGGCCTCGCCATCGCGGTCGAAAACCTGGATCCAGTGATCGCATTGATCCGGGCCGCCACGGACGCTAACGATGCTCGCGAACAACTGATGGCCAAGCCTTGGCCGGCGGGCAACGTGGCGCCGTTGATTGAGCTGATCGACGATCCCGCCCATCCGGTGATCGATGGCAAGTACCAGCTATCGGAAGAGCAGGCGAAGGCCATCTTGGAATTGCGCCTGCAACGCCTGACCGGGTTGGAACGCGACAAGATCGCCGACGATTTGCGCGAGATTTGCGCCAAGATCGAGGAATATCTGAAAATCCTCGCCTCCAAGGAATTGCTCTTCGATATCCTGCGCACCGAGTTGCAGGCGATGCGCGATATGTTCGCCAACGAGCGCCGCACCAGTATCGAAGAGGGCGAGTTCGAGCACGATATCGAAGACTTGATCCAGCGCGAAGATATGGTGGTGACGGTATCGGACGGCGGCTATATCAAGCGCGTACCGGCGTCCGCCTACCGAGCCCAACACCGGGGCGGCAAGGGGCGCGCCGGCATGGCCACCCGGGACGAAGATTTCGTCGCCACCGTATTCGTCGCCAACACCCATCAGCCGGTTTTGTTCTTTTCCTCCACCGGCATGGTCTATAAGTTGAAAGTCTATCGGCTGCCTCAAGGCACGCCACAGGCCAGAGGTAAGGCGATGGTCAATTTGTTCCCCCTGGACGAGGGCGAAACCATCACGACGGTCATGCCGCTGCCCGAGGACGAGACCGGCTGGGATGAATTGTTCGCCGTCTTTGCTACCCAATCGGGGGGCGTGCGCCGCAATCGGCTCAGCGATTTCACCAACGTCATGGCCAACGGCAAGATCGCCATGAAGTTCGAAAACGGCCACGAAGATGACCGCCTCATCCGGGTGCGCATCTTTACCGAAGACGAAGACGTGTTCCTGGCGACCCAGGGCGGCAAATGCGTGCGCTTCCCGGTGACCGATGCGCGCGTCTTCTCAAGCCGCAATTCCACCGGTGTGCGCGGCATTCGTCTGGCCGAGGGCGATCAGGTGATTTTCATGGCCGGGCTCACCCATATCGAGACCGATGTCGAGGCGCGCGATGATTATCTGCGCTCCGTCAACGCCAAGCGGCGCCTGGTTGGCGGCGATTACTCGGACCGGGAAGAAGACCTGGCCAACGATACGGCGCACGCTGCGCGTCTGGAGGAGCCTTTGTTCCAGGAAATGTTGGAGAACGAGCAGTTTATCTTGACCGTAACCGAGGATGGCTTTGGCAAGCGCTCATCGGCCTATGATTACCGTATCTCCAAGCGCGGCGGCAAAGGCATCGACAGTATTGATTTGAAGCGCGGCAAGGAACGCACCCAGGTGGTGGCGACAGTGCCGGTGCTTGAAACTGACCAGATGGTCATGGTGTCCGACGGCGGCCAGTTGATTCGCATGCCGGTGGACGGCATCTCCTTCACCGGGCGCACAGCGCGCGGCGTCACCCTGTTCCGGGTGGCCGAAAAAGAACGGGTGGTGTCCGTCACCCGCCTTCGGGATGTGGAAGGCGAAGAGGGTGACGAGGACGAAGAAGGCGACGAGGAAGAGGGCCTGGAGGGCGAAGGAGCCATCCCAGAAGCGGCGGAAGATGCCCCGGAAGACGGCGATGGCGACGATGAAGACGCTGGGCCGGACGAAAATGATGACGATGACGGGGCGGAGGAATAACATGGCGGGCGTTACAGGCGTTTACGCGGGCACGTTCGATCCGGTTACCAACGGCCACATGGATATCATCAGCCGGGCAACCCGCATTGTCGATAATCTGGTGGTCGGGGTTGCGGTCAATACCGGCAAGGGGCCTTTGTTTACTTTGGAAGAGCGCACCAAAATGGTCGAGGACGAAATCGCCCAACTGGGCGATACCGGCACCGGCATTCAGGTGCGCGCCTTCGAGGGGCTTTTGGTGGATTTCGCCACCGCTAACGATGCTGTTGTGGTGGTACGGGGGCTTCGCGCCGTCACCGATTTCGATTACGAGTTTCAGATGACCGGCATGAACGCTCGCCTCAACCCCGATGTGGAAACCATGTTTCTGATGGCGTCCGAATCGAACCAGTTCATCTCGTCGCGTCTGGTCAAGGAGATCTGTTCCCTGGGCGGCGACATCAGCCAGTTCGTATCGCCCCGGGTGGTGGCGCTGATGGCGGCCAAATACACCGATTGATCAGCAATTAACGGCCATTCCATGTTGACCGGAGCGGGTGCCCTAAGTATGGTGCGCCCCCGCTGCTCTGGAGGATTTGCACCGGCGCGGCGGTTTCAATTGGAAGGGCGCATAGCTCAGGTGGTAGAGCAGCTGCCTTTTAAGCAGCGGGTCACAGGTTCGAGTCCTGTTGCGCCTACCAATTTTAAATTCAAAGGCCCGGCGGGTAACTGCTGGGCCATTGTTTTATCTGGGGGGCGTGGGGGAGCCGGGGGAACCGGCGAAACGGTCACAATTTCAAAATGCGCACATCCGGCGCCGGATTCCGAGTTTCCGCGCCAACTGCGCCACCGGCACCGTGCCTAGCAGCAGCAGCCGAACCGCTTCGAGCTTGAAGTCCTTAGAATAGTGATTGCGTGCTTTCATCTGTCACCTCCAAGGGAACTTGTCCCCTTTTATCGGTGCCCGTCAAAAACGGGTTAGTTCAGCGTTATTGGCCTGAACGATTGCCACTGGGACCGCGATCCTTAGAATGGGGTCGAATCCAATTGATGTTTTGGAAAACTTGGATGGATGCTACAGATATTTGGCTTCTTCCGTAGCGGTATAATTGAATGGCAAGTTCTAGTTTCAGCAAAAAAGTTCCAAATTGCTCGGCGTGCAATGGGCATGATCGTGCCGAGTGGAGCGCTCTCAATGAGGAAGAGTTGGTGCGACTGGATCGTGCCCGGATCGCCAAAGACTATATGCCAGGAGATGTCGTCTTCCATGAGGGTGATGACTGCCGCGGCATCTATTGTTTGCAGGAGGGCCTGATTGGTGTCCGCAAGACCAACGCCAGTGGTAATTCGATTTTGCTGCACCTCGAAAATCCCGGCAATACGATGGGATACCGGGCGTTCCTCGCAGGTGAACAATACCACGCCAGCGCCGAAGCGTTAGAGCCATGCCGAATTTGTTTCATCAATGGGGCGACCGCGCAATCTTTGCTGGAACACAGCCCTGCTCTTGGGCTTCGATTTTTGGAAAGGGTCTCTCGTAATCTGGGTGCTGCTGAGGAGAAAATCCTTCAAAATGCCACTCTGTCGGTACGGGCCCGCTTTGCATATTTGCTGACGGTCTTGGTTGATCGTTATGCTCCGAACAAGGAACAAAGCCCGATTGAGTTTGAATTGCCGCTGTCTCGCCATGATCTGGCATCGATGATTGGCACTACGCCGGAATCCATGTCCCGAACCATCGCCAAAATGGAGCAGGACGGAATTGCCAAATTTTCTGGGCGCAAGGTGGTTGTTCACGAACTGGATAATTTGGTCGGGGAATACGAGCCCGCTAATTTTTTGTAGGCTCCATCGGGATCGCATTGAGCTAACCCGGATTTTCCCGGAACCCGCTTAGTGAAAACCGAGCCCACCTCACACCCACATAAATAAGGGCCGAGCTAGATCGACGCCCGCAAAAACCGCATTGATCAAGCAAACCGTCCCGAACTAGAAATGCGGCCCGCGCCAAAACTTGCAATCGCCAGCGCCTGGACTATATGAGTCCTGCGCTCTCCAATCGAGCCCGTGCTCTTGAATATTGTGAATAGGAAGAAGTGATCCCACGCCGGGCAAAGACCGGATTACGTGGAATATTTCGTGCGTGCGAACATGTGCCGCGCGAACAAGAAGAAGAACTACCACTTCGCTGTCTTTTGTGGTGAAAAACCCGGTATAAACCGTAATGAACCGTATGGAATAGTAATGAAACGGTATGGCCGTTTTTCGGAAAATGTGTCGCAGCCATGTGCCGATATTGGGGTGGCATACCAGGGGTAGTAGGGCAGTTTGTGTGTCAGTGAGAGGAATACAATTGCCGGGATACATCTACATCTCCGCTGCCTCCGGTTGTTGGGTGGCGCGTTCCGGGTCTTAGGTTCCGGGCGAACGGGTTCAAAGAAAATTATTCATTTCGGTGCATAATATATTCTTGCCTAACCGTTTGGGTTAAACTCGGACGTAATGGGTCAGGATCGCAAATCGGGCTCAAAATAAAATTGAAAGCGCGCCGGCTATGAACAAGGTCGAAGCTCATGTCAGCGAACGGATAAAAGCCGCCAAGATCGAGCGCGAGCCGTTTCCCCATTTTGTCGTCGATCATGTGTTTCCCGATGACTTCTATCGGGATTTGTTGGCCCATCTACCAGTGGAAGAGGAGTATGTCTCTCCCGATGCATACCGGTTCGGCCTCGATCTTGACGATAGCGGATTGGCCCGCCTGATTGCGGACAGGAAGGCTTTCTGGGACGAGTTTTGCGGCTGGCTGCTGGCCAAGCCATTCTTGGTTGCCGCTGCGTCGCAGGTCTATTCCGATTTGAATATCCGATTTTTTGGCCGGGAAAATGTGGATATGGAATCGTCCGCGTCTCTGGCGCGAAGCAAGGCGGGATTCGTTCTTGGCCCGCATACGGATTTGCCACACCGGATTCTGACTTTGGTCTTTTTCCTTGCCGAAGACGACGTGAACTGGGAGTTGGGCACTTCCATCTATCAATCTCGGGAGCCTGATTTTACCTGCGCCGGCGGCCCCCACTATGGATTAGAAAATTTTCGAAAATTGGCCACCATGCGGTTCCTTCCAAATACGGTCTTTGGATTTTTGAAAACCGACCAATCGTTTCATGGTGTTGAGCCATGGATCGATACCAATATTGTCCGCAATACCTTGCAATACGAAATCCACGATGCTGACCGCTCGCATTACTACTAAGCGGTGGCCTCAACCGGTTATTGTTCGTGGACGATGTAGTGATTGGCGAACAAGGTCATCGCAAAATTTACCACATCCTTGCCCAGGTAGCGGCGGTCCGCTTCGAACGGATTTTGCAGGCAATCGAGAATAAGCTCGTATGAGGGAAAATAATGAAGCCTGGCATCGCCCTTGAATTCGTTCATAAGCTGATCAAGTGCGACCCTGAGAATGGCCTTCGAGACGCTGTTGGCCGGGACGCAGCCCATTTCGCGGAACGTCGCCTTTAAGGGGACGGGCGAAAGCGTGAATATGACGGATGCATCTTTCACGTTGTCCCGGATGGCTTGGGTGACGTAGGCGATATTATCGAAATTTTCCTCAACCGTGGTGACGCGGAAATCATGGATATTGGCGTCATAGTCACCGACGGCCTTGGCGGTTTTGTAAACCTCGCCGGTTTGCTTATTAAACCAAACCTCGGCAAGACCAAGGGTGATGATGAAAACCGATGCGCTCTTGAAGGTGTCTTTGAGAGCGCTGACGGAGAATGTGCTCTCGTTGTTATGCTGGTTCACGACTTTTAATGTATCCCCATCACCAGCCTCGCCGCCAAAGGCCAACTCGAACAGGTAGCGGAGGATATAGGTGTTGAACACTTCGTCGGAGAACGATCCGGTCGCAAGGTTTCCCGAATATCCTTCGTTCAAAATTGGTACGTCATATCCATTATTGCGGAGGAACGCCGAGACATTGCCGGTGAAGCAGCTGCCGATGGTGGCGATGCGGTCCGATCTGGTAATAAACGGCTCGGCCGGTGCCAACCCTTGCATGAGGTATTGATCGACCGCGCCCACCTGCTCCAGCTGTTTTTGCGTCGGGTAGAGGTGGACGAAGCTCTCGTTGACAATCATTTTGCTGTTTCGCCGATCCTCGGCGATCTGGGCGAGGGTTTCGGCATAGGCTTCCAACAGTTCGGTTTGCGAGCCATCACCGACGGCGCCGTGCAGCATCGCCGCCTGAGCGGCATATTTTTCTGCGGCATCCGGATATTTCAGGTGATAATTTGTAAAAGCCAGGCCGAGAAACAGGGCGTCGGACATATCGTTGCCCTGCACCAGGGAATACAGCATTTCGTAAGCGGCTTCGTAATCTCCGGCTTCAAGATGGTCCAACACACTGGGCTCGTTGGCCACCGCCGCGAATTCTTCCCCGGCCAGGGAGGCGAAAAGAAAATTCTCGGCCGCGGTAAAAATCGATTGTTCTGTATCTTCGCCGCGCATGGCGACGGCTTCGGCAGTCAAGGCGCACACACTCCGCATCGGATTAAGCCTAGGGCCACTATAGGGAAAAGTGTCTTAAGAATGATTGAAGGCGACGATGGTGGTGGCGATGGGCGACAACAACAAGATGCGAAGAAGGCCGGCGTTCCCAACGGTCGCTGGTTCAATAGCCTCCGGATGATTATGGTGATCCCATCAAATAACTTTGGGTGGTGCTTTGGCCCCGGAACCATTCATCAAATATGATATCGGCGGCTCTTATCACTGGAAGTGGTATCTCGTAAATTATGACGGATATCGTGATTTTTCCGATTCCCTAGTCGGCCTGGTGCCAACGCCCGGACGATTGCTGGATGTCGGCTGTGGCGATGGATTGATCTCCTATCTCTTTTTTCGTTCCGGGTTTGACGTGGTCGGATTGGACACCAGCGACACGGCAGTTCAATTTGCAAATATGATAAGCGATATGGCCTTACTAAAGCGGATGGGCGCCGGATGTGGGGTTTTTTTCGGCCTAGAGCGTTCCGTCCACCATTCGTTAATAGTTTGAATTTAAAAGCAAAATCTCGACCATTGACGTGGGTGCATGGCTGCTCCGCTAATCTTGCGATTCTCATTTGAATCAGATTTTCGTATCTTTCAACCACCCCGTAATTTACGGCGCGACAAAACCCGGCGAATTCAATATTTGCCGGGACAGTCTTGATCACTTCCTGTGATGCGCCGTTCCGGCCCAGGCCGGTTCGACATTGTGAAACTGAATTGGAGTTGCGTTTATGCCGTCTCGTTCCGAAATGAATAAAAAACCTCAATCCGAAAACCAGGTGCGCAAAGTGCGCAAATGCCTCATGTGTGCCGATACTTTCCAGTCCCACCATGTAGGTGAGCGTATTTGCGGTGAGTGCAAGAGCACCTCTACCTGGCGCCAGACCGGATTGGCGATCTAACACTTCTCGCGTAGCCGGCTCCGGGCAATGACCGGAGCCGGGCCTTCAATCTTTATACTCGATTTCCAGCACCCGCACGTCTTCGTCTGAGACGTTGGTCGCGTTGTGTTCGATCGGTGCCGTCCACGACATGGTGCGCCCATCGGTGTAATCGACAAAACTCTCCGTCCCATCGGCGCCTTCAAGCCGCAGCCGTCCTCCTGACTGCTGCACCGTCACGTAGTCCCATTCGTGGCGATGCCAGCCGGTTTGATCGCCGGGCGCGAAGACCCACTGGGTGATACGGGTGCGGGCATCTTCAAACAATAACGTATGGCGGGCCAACGCTGCTTTGGGGATTTGGGCTTTGGTCTTATCGCTCAGATGGGTGGACATGACGCCTCGCTTTCGCCCTTAGCATAGGTCATGACCGGTGAGAGTTCGACCAAATTGGACAATTTCGCTATACTCGCCGAATGGTTGGATCGAAATTCAAGGCATGGTGGTTGGTGTCGTTGATGGCGTTGGCCGGTTGCGCCGAAACGCCGCGTTCTTTGTACGTGGACGCCAATCTGGCGGCTCTTGATGGCGATTACGCACGCGCTTTCTCCTTGTTCCAAAAAGCCGCCGAGACCGGCCATGCGGATTCCCAGTTCAAACTGGCGCTGCAATATCAGCGCGGCGAAGGCGTCAGACGCAATTATTCCTTTGCTCTGCATTGGTATTTCCGGGCCGCCGAAAAGGGCCACCCCATTGCCATGAACAATATCGGCGTGCTGGTCGATCACGGCAACGGCGTTCGCGCCAACAACGCCCAGGCCTTGGGCTGGTTCCTACGCGCCGCCTCCAGCGGCAGCGCCACGGCGCTAACCAATATCGGCAACTATTACCGGGAAGGCGTGCTCGTTGCGCGCGATCCCACCGAAGCTTATTTTTGGTACGCAATGTCCTACAAATTGGGGTTCGATGGCGCCCTCGCCGAAATGGGCAAGCTGAAACCGTTGCTCAAAAAATCTGGGATCGAAGATATCGAGCGGCGCGTCGAAGCCTACCGGCCCAGCGTGTTGGACGATCTCAAATCGAAGCTAAAATCGATTATCAAGGACAGCCCCGATCTGGTCGTGCCGAGCGCGCAAATTTGGGCACCTGGAACGATGAATTTGGTTGCATTTGAAAGCCGTCCTTCTAAATTCCATATCTGGGGGCAACCTAACTTGGAAACCGGCCATGATCATTGAACAGACCATCACGCGGAAACTCACGACGCGCTTTAACCCGGCGCATCTGGAAATCACCAACGAAAGCCATATGCACGCGGTGCCGCCGGGCTCCGAATCACATTTCAAAGTGGTCGTCGTCTCGGAAGCCTTCGAGGGCGAGCGCCTGGTGCGCCGCCATCAGATGGTCAACGAAATTTTGGCCAACGAACTGGCCGGCGATGTCCATGCCCTGGCCATGCAGACCCTGACCGCGGAGGAATGGGAGAAAAAGGGCGGCGTGACCGCCAATTCGCCCGATTGCATGGGCGGCGGCCTTACGAAAACAAGCTGAATCCAGTTGCGACGCGGCGGTCCACTCAGGTGGCCAGGGTGCCGTCGTTGTAATCGCGCACGGCTTGCTCGATCTCTTTTCGCGTATTCATAACGAAGGGACCGTAGCGGGCCACCGGCTCGTTGATCGGGTGCCCTTCGCAATACAAAATCTCGGCGCCGTCCGCGCCAGCGGTTATTTCGATGGGGCCATCGCCGGAAAATACCGCCACGGCCGGCGCCGTCACGGCTCGCTCGGCGCCCTGATCATCAACCGCCGTGATGGCGCCTTCATAGACGCAGCAAAAGACGTTGTGTCCGTCGACCGGCGTGATCGTCCAGGCGGTCTCGGCTTCCAGCCGCGCATCCAATATGCGGATCGGCGTCTGTGCTTTTGCCGGGCCGGTGGCGCCGTCATACGTGCCCGCCAGCACGCGCACGGTCGCGCCGCCGGTATCCTTGATCGGGACCTCGGCGGACGGGATGTCCTGGTAGGTGGGCGGGATCATTTTGAGGGCGGCGGGTAAGTTTACCCAAAGCTGAAAGCCCTTCAGCTTGCCGCTGATCATTTCCGGCATTTCCGAATGAATGATGCCGCGCCCGGCCGTCATCCACTGGATATCGCCGGGTGCTAACAACCCGTCATTGCCGACCGAATCCTGATGCCGCATCTGGCCTTCCAGCATCACGGTCACGGTCTCGAAGCCCTGGTGGGGATGGTTGGGAAAGCCGGCCATATAGGTGTCGGGATCATCGTTGTCCATGCGGTCGAGCATCAGGAACGGATCAACCATATCCAATTGCTGGGTTCCAACCATGCGCGTCAAGGCAACGCCGGCGCCATCGCTGGTCGCCATGCCGGCAACATTCAAGGCCAGATATCTTTTATCGCTCATTTTGTGTTCCTGTTTGTATTCTCGTGAATGGTCGGGTGATGCTCACCGGTTGTGGATGATGACTTCGTAGATAATGTCGAGGACGGTTCCGGTGACGATGTCCATCAGCACAACATCATTCCCGGCCACTACCCGTTCGGTGCCCTTGCGTACCGGCGGCAGTTTCGCTTCAATATGGCGCGGCAGGCGTTTTTTCTCCAGGCCCGGCGGCAATTGGCCGTGCTTTTTGATATGGCGGGCGAGGCCTGGTGGCATACCCTTGAATTTGCCTTTACCTTTACCCTTGGCGCGGCCACGGCCCTTGTTTTTGTCGCCCCGGCGCCGTTCGGTGTCTTCGTCATAGCGCCCGGTTTGGTGTGTGCTCCGGCGTGAAGGCTCGCGCGAGGTCTGGCGCTCAACCTCGGTGCCGAAGAGGGATCGGATGGTCGTCTTTTCCAACTCGGTGAATACGGCGCCGAGTATCCTGGCGCCTGATTTTTTAATCTCGGTCGATTGCGCCATGGCGCCGCTCGCGCTTGCCAAAAATATAACCAGCGCCAAAATTGCCCGCATATCCATTCACTCCCAATAGCGTCCAACGGTTGCTATTTGATACGCCCGCAAATCAATGGTCAATAGGCGGAAATATATCCTTAATAGAAATATGGATATATCCTTGGAGTTCTGGCAAAGTCTGTTCCGAGCCGCTAAATTGTTCCATCCGAGCTAATCTCAAAACTATCCATCAGGCGGAATATCCATGAGCATCGACGTTATCCCTCTCAATACCTATTTTGGCGCCGAAATCCGGGGGCTCGATCTGTCTCAGCCCCTGTCGGATACCGATTTCGAGGCCTGGTCGGACGCCTTTGCCAAGTACCGGCTCCTGTTGTTTCGCGATCAGCATTTCTCGGAAGACCAACATGTGGAATTTTCCAAGCATTTCGGCGGGCTCGAAGACTTTGTCGATTCAAAGGATCAGGTGAACAGCCATACGGATATCCTCCGGGTATCCAATATTTGGCAAGATACGGATGCTATCAAGCCGGTGGACGATCCCGGCCACAAATCCTTCACCCTCGGCACGTCGGGCTGGCATATCGATTCCTCGTTCCGCAAAGTGCCTGGCAAGGCGTCGTTGTTGTTTGCCATCGAAATCCCGCCCGAAGGCGGCGGCACTGGATTTGCCGATATGGTGTCGGCCTATGAAGGGCTTTCGGACGAGAAAAAGGCCCAATGTGATGAGTTAACGGTGATCCACGATTTCGAGGAAGCCCGCCGGCGCTACGGCCTCTTGCCCCGGATGGAAGAAATCCGCGTCGCCAATCCGTCGGTCATGCATCCCCTTGTCCGCACCCTCCCGGATGGCAAGAAATGTCTGTTTCTCGGCTCGCACACCAGCTACGTGCTCGGCATGGAACAATATGAGGGGCGCAAATTTCTGGATGGTTTGAACGATTGGACCACTCAGGAAAAATACACCTTCTTCCACGATTGGAACGAGGGCGACTTGGTCATGTGGGATAATTTGGCGCTCATGCACCGGGCGATGCCCTATGATCTGGAAAACCACCGCCGCCTGTTGCACCGGACCACAGTTCTCGGCGACGGGCCGGTGGTGTAGGTCATGAACTCATAAATGGCGACGACTGTGACGTGCGTTATTTTGTTTCCTGGCAAGGCGCTAGGAGGGAGTGATGCCATAGCATCATGACCGACGAAGCAACGCCGTCCAGGGGACAAAAGAACCACGCCCCAAGAGGGGCCGGCAAATAGCCTGTTTCGGTGCGTCCGGCGCCCTCACCGGGGCGAAGGCCCCGCTATCGGACACCCTCCTTCCGAAACAGGCTATTTGCCGATCACAGCTCGCCGCCATTTATGAGTTCATGACCTAGCGGAATTTAAGCCGCTTGTTCCGCGTTCTTGGAGCGCAGGACCAGATTAAAAATCGACGAATCAATGGGGATCAGGCCGTGCAAGTTCTCGTCCACTACCACCGAAATGCGGTCGCCATATTTTTGCAGCCGCGCCAATAAATGTTCGATCTGCTCCAAATGGGGGGCCTGCAGACTTTCAAGCCGTACCGTCAAGTTGGCTCGGGAATGCTTTAACAGTCGGCGGATTTTCGGCACCGCGCGCCGGGAAAATTGCTGGTCCAGCAACTCTCTAATGGACAATGTAATATCGGGGATTGGCGTGTCCCGGTGGGTTAGCGTCACCAAACCCTTCTTCACATAGCTGTCGATGGCGGTGCGCAAGGCCGCGACCCGGCGCTCGACGGCGTGGCTTTCGAACGGATCGGCAGCCAGTTTGCGGGCCGCGAATTCCTTCATCGATAACCCGATGATCCAGTCGGCGATCACCAGCGAAAGCCGGGATGGCGCGAATATGGGGAGCGAGCTTAAGAAATACCAAGTGCGCCCGATGCCGCCCGGCAAGATACCCTTGACGAAAACCTGGCCGAATATGCGCAGCCTTTCCGCCACAGAGAACGCGCTTTGATATTGCGGCTCGCGCAGGTAACGGACCTTGTTGCGGATGCGCCGGGCGATCTCGGCGTCGCTCAACAAGCGCGTATAGAGCGCCTGATAGGCGTCCGACATTTCCTCGCTGGTCATGTTCTTGGGCACGATATTGCTTTGCGGGCGGGTGTTGTCGGCCACGCCATCCAACTCTATCAGTCGCCCCTCGCGCTCGATGCGCTCATAAAGCGGGGTGTGCGGCAACGCCGTCATAAGACCGATCATTGCCGACTGGATGCCGGAATCGGATATGAATTTATACTGCATCTCGAAGGTATCGATGGTGTCATTATCGAAGCCGATGATAAAGCCGCCGAGCACGTCCAGTCCATTCGAGTAGATGCGCCGGACTGAGGTCAAGATATCTTCTTTCAGGTTCTGGGTTTTCTGGGTTTCCTTGAGGCTTTCCGGGTCCGGCGATTCGATGCCGATAAACAGCCACGAGAAATTGGCGCCCCGGAACAGCGCCATCAATTCGTCGTCCTGGGCCAGATTGATCGATGCCTCGGTGCCGAACGAAAACGGATTGCCGTGCTCTTTTTGGTATTGCCCGAGGAAGCGCAGCAGTTTCTTGGCTTCCGGCTTGTTGCCGATCAGATTGTCATCGACGAAAAAAACGCCTTGGACGCCAAGCCCGCGCAGCACATCCAGTTCGGCCTTGATTTGCGGCAGGCTTTTCATCCTGGGCTTGCGCCCAAACATGACAATGATATCGCAGAATTCGCAGCGGAACGGGCAGCCCCTGGAAAATTGCAAGGTGACGTTGGTGTAGCGGTCCAACTTCAACAGATCGAAACGCGGGGTCGGCGAATCGGTTAAGTCCACGGTGCCGGTTTCATGATAGAGCGCTTTCGGCGCGCCGCTCTCAAAATCGGCGCAGAACTGTTTCCAGATATATTCCGCTTCGCCAGCGACGATGGTGTCGGCGAGGGTCACGTATTCTTCTTTGCAGAGCGACGCGTAGCTGCCGCCGGCGACAACGTAATGGCCGCGGCCCCGGTAATATTCCAACAATTCCCGCTGCCGGGGAAGCTGAACGCCCATGCCGCAAACGCCGATGATATCGGCCTCCGGCGCCAACGGGATGGTCTCGACATTTTCGTCGATAATCTCGACGTCCCAGCCTTCGGGGCAAAGCGCCGCCAAGGTCGCCAAGCCAAGGGGTGGGTTTAAGGTGCGCTTACCGGGCAAGACATTGGTGATTGCCCACTTGAAGCTCCAAAAACTTTCGGGAAACTTGGGATTGATCAACAGGATGCGCATCTGCTGTCCAATTTTAAAATTAATCCAAAAATTTAATCGCTGTAATAGTATACAGACTTGGTTCCTGTGTCGAGGTTGCAATCAATTCGCAAATTGGAGCATTTCCCGAATATGCCAATCCTGCGACCTGGACCCCAAAATTTCCATCCCTGGCCATGCCATGGAATGAATACAGGCCATTCCTTAAGAGCAAAACTACAGCCGGCCGGGAAAGCCCGGGTCAACTCATGGGCGTTCTTCCGACCGGCTGTTGTCTTTGTCAGTTCTTAACTTAACCCCTTGAGATCATTTAGAACCTGGTCGGGATGTTCCGCTGGCACCACTGCGTCATAGGCTGCGGCAATGGTGCCGTCGGGTGCGATTAGAATGGATTTGCGTGGCGATTTTTCCGATTCCGCGTCGGTCACGCCGTATGCCCTCGACATGGCGCCATCACCGTCACTGAGCAAATCGTACGGAAAATCGAACTTGTCCCGGAATGCCTTGTTGGTTTCGGGTGCGTCGAAACTGGCTCCCAAAATAACCGTGTTCTGATTTTCGAAGTCTTGGATTCTATCACGGAACCCGTTGCCTTCGATGGTTCAGCCGGGTGTGTCGGCCTTCGGGTACCACCAGATCAGCACATATTTGCCGGTATGGTCGCTCAGGCTGACAGAACCGCCGTCCTGGTTGGGCAGCGAAAAAGCCGGAGCCGTCTCGCCAACGGAAATTAAAGCCATGGTTTACCTCTCTCAGTCTTGTTGTAATAGGATGAGCGCAGTGCCAACTTTATAGGCCGATATTTTCGCAAACGGAAGGCGCGCTGGCGCGCAATAATTCAGGCCTTGGGCGAGAACAGCCATTTGAACAGCCAGACCGCCAAAACCGCGCCGATAAACTGGGCGATGATGAAGGAAGGCGCATCCATGGGGCGGATGCCCGAAAAAGTATCGGTCAGGCTGCGGGCGATGGTAACGGCGGGATTGGCGAAGGATGTTGAGGCGGTGAACCAATAGGCGGCGGTGATATAGAGGCCCACCGCATAAGGAACCGCTTCGGGGCGAAAGCGGATCGTGCCGAGGATCGCCGCCACCAGCCCGAAGGCGGCGATAATCTCGGAGCCGAACTGGGCACTGCCGGCGCGCACTTTGGTGCTCGCTTGCAAGATGTCGATTTCGAACATGAAATGGGCGGCGAACACGCCGGCGATGGCACCAAGAATTTGCAGCACGATATAGAGGCTCGATTCCTGGGCATTGATCTCGCCCCGGATCAAAAATGCCACCGTCACTGCCGGGTTGAAATGGGCCCCCGACAACGGCCCGAATATCAAAATTATGACGACCAATATGGCGCCGGTGGGGATGGTGTTACCAAGCAAGGCCAATGCCTCGTTGCCGCCCGCCAGCCGCTCACCCATGATGCCCGAGCCGACCACCGTCGCCAGCAAGATGGCGGTGCCGATACATTCGGCGGTTAGGCGGCGCGCCAAGGTGAATTCGTTCATGATGTTGTCCTTTTATTGATTAGCGCATCGTAGACCATCAAGGTTTCCGCCATCTTGGGCTGGATGCGCAAAGAGGCTTCCGCCAATTCCCTTGCCCGCCTGGTGACTTCCGTCGCCTTATCCGGCACGCCCAAAATCGCGATAAAGGCATCCGCATAGGCGCGTGCATCGCCCGGCGCTACCAGCCAGCCGGTCTCGCCAGGGCGCACCAGTTCGGCCACGCCGCCTATATTGCTGGCGACCACCGGCGTTAGGCTGGCAAAGCCTTGCGGCGCGGTGCGCGACTGGGCTTCGACGGCGGTGGATGTGATGGCCAGGATATCGGCGCCCTGGGTCAGGCGCGCCACGTCGTCCCGGTAGCCGGCAAAGCGCACCCGATCAGTAACGCCCAGTTTTGCCGCCAGCGCCCGCAATTCGGCCTCGTAGGTGTCTTGGGTATTGGTTGCGGACCCGACAATAAGCGCCGTGATCGGGTGGCCGCGCCGTTTCATTTCGGCGGTGGTATGGATTAGATGCTCCTGCGCCTTGTCGCCGCGCAGCATGCCGACGACGGCAACCAGGGCATCGCCCGCGGGCACTTGGAATTCGGCGCGCACGTCTTCTTGGTGTTGAGCGCGCCCGGAAATATCGAAAAACGCGTCATCTGCCCATTCGCCGATGACGTGGATACGCGTCGCCGCCGCCAGGCCCTTGTTTAAAATCTCATCCTTGATGCATTGGGCGGTGGCGATCACTGCGTCGGAGCCATGGCGCCACTGCAGACGCCGGTGCAGCTTGTTCTTCAAGGGCTGCGACAGGTGCCGCGTGCGGATCACCGGCGCCAGATCGCGGGCGAAGGCTTGCGTCATGACGTCGCGGCTGCCGTGGCAGTCGGCGATCTGGTAGCCGTGCCGTTTGACGATGGCTCGGATTTTCCTAATGGCCGTGGGATTATAGTGTCCCTGATAGGCAACCGCATGAACGCTGAGCCCCATCGCGGCGGCGCGCGCGGCGATATCGCTGCCGGCGCGCGCCGCGAGGCCGCATTGATGGCCGTTTGCGACCAGCCAGTTCATCTGATCCAGGATGCGGTATTCCTGGCCGCCCCAATTGACGCTGGATTCCGTGTGCAGAATCTTCATGCCCGATCAATGGCAGGGTTCGGCTTAGTCGTAAAGATTTATGGAATGCGTAAGGGCAGGTAGCGCCCGGCCTTGATCGAGGCGTATTTCATAAAGAAATCACCGGCCACCGAGGCCAGCGCGACCGTCCCCATAACCGCCGACGAAAGGGGTGCCACGATGCCGGCAATCAGGACGGCGGGCAGCAGTAGCCCGATCAGCAGCATGCCCGCATAAAACGCGAAGGCCAGCCGCCCAGACAGGATATCGCGAACCGAGCGGATGGCCGCATCGTCGCGGCTGGCATAGGCGCCTTGGATTTCCAATATCCACAAAATAGCGGCCAGCGCCGTTGCTGTCAGCCACAATTCCAACAGGATTTCTGCATCGATACCCGTGCCGGCACCAAAGGCTAGCCCCAGCAGCACCATGGCCGCGCCGCCGCGCGCCGCATAGGACATGTAGAGCACCGGATGAAGGTTCGAATCCCAAAACGGAATGCCTTTCGAGGCCGTGTAAACGAAGCCCATATAGCCGATCAGGATCACCGCGCCGGCGATGGATAGCGCCATGGCAGCCTGGGCAATAATGGTATCGGTGCCGCCAATCGCCGCCGGCGCCAGCAGCGTCACCAGATAAACCGTGGCGCCGATCATGAAGAACACCAAGCCCCAAAAGCCCCGCGATACCCACGAAGTGCGGAACCGGGTCATCATGCGCAAGGCGCGTTCCGGTCTGGCGATATTGACCAGATGGGCAAGGCCGCCCAGCCCGGCCAGCAGCCAGCCGCTTAACAGCGCGAAACTGTCTTCGAAGCCCAGTCCGAACAGCCAAGCGCCGGCCGCCAGCCCGACCAAAAAATGGCCGACGATGAGGAAAAACCCTCGCCCCTCGGCCCATTCCCTTTGCGGGCGGTATTCGCTTTTAAGATCGTCGATCAGCTGATCATAACGGTGATCAAGATGGGTCATGCTCTGGCTTCCTTTTGCCGGTTAGGCCGGCAGATAATAGACGCGGGGCTTAGTGCCTTTCTCGGGGCGCAGCGGAAAGCCGCCGCGTTCCTTGATCAGGTGCGAAACCTCAGAATTGGGATCGTCGAAGTCACCGAATATGCGGGCCACCGTGGGGCAGTTTTCGACGCAGGCCGGCTTGCCGCCATCCCGCACCCGGTCGCGGCAGAGATTGCATTTTAGAATGACCCCGGTCTGATGGTGGCTGGCTCGGGCTGTCTCAAAAGGCGTCGCGCCGCCTTCGCCGAAATAGGGGCGCGTCTCGTCATTAAAGAAGCGCTGGGAATAGGGACAGGCCAGCATACAGGTGCGGCAGCCGACGCATTTGTCGTGGTCCACATCGACGATGCCGTCTTCTTCCCAGACGAAGGCGGCGCCGGTTGGGCACACCTCGACACAAGGCGGATCGTCGCAATGATTGCAGAGAACGGGGAGAAACGTGTTCTGCACGGTGGGATATTTGCCGCTTACCTGTTTGAGGACGCGGGCGAAAAAGACCCCGGGCGGCGTGCCGTTTTCCGCCTTGCAGGACAATTGGCAGCCATAACAGCCGATGCAGCGTTTCAGATCGATCACCATGCCCAGCCTCATGACGCGGCCTCCAACCTGGTGATCTTGACCTTGGCGCAAAGGTCAAGATTGAGATTGACCGGGCTGGCATGTTCGTAATCCAGTTCCAGCAGCTCATTGAAGAAGACGCCCTTACCCTTGGCGATGGGCATGGTGTCCACCCAATGGCCAGCCAGCGCAGCGATGCCGAGGCCCTCTGGATGGATCGCTTCGGTCAGTTTCACGCGCCCCTCGACGCGGCGCCCGGTTGATGTCTCGACCGCGATAGCGTCACCGTCGGCGAGACCCTGGGCGCGGCCCGATTCTGTGTTGATGGCGATATTGTAGGAGAACGGATCCAGCCGCGCGGCCTCGTCCAGCCACGGATTTTCCATGGTGTAGCTATTGGTGTGGATGATGTCGCGGTAATAGAAGGCGTAGAAATCGAAGCCTTCGCCATGCTCTTCGTGGGACAGGCACGGCAGCCAGGTGGCCATTGGATCGTAATATTCTTCCGGAATTTGAAGCCCGCGGGGCTCGGCGATGGCGGCGATTTCTTTGTGGGTGTCGATCATCCATTCCCAATAGATCGGCACTCGCACATCGACAAAGGCGCGCCAATAAACCTCTTCGGGCTTCTTGTCCCATTTGATCAGGCCGTGTTCTTTGAACCATTCCCAGCCGTGCTCCGGCCCGAAATTATTTTTAAGATCGTGATCGCAAATTTCCTCGTAGGTGTATTTTTTGTCGCCTTCCAGCCGGTAGGGCGGGCGCAAATTAATAGCGCCGTTGTACCCGGCGTTGAGGTCGGCGCGGAAGCCAACCCGGTCGGCCAATTCCAACATCACCTCAGCCATGGGCCGTTGCTCCCCTTGGGGCTCGGCGACGGGCTGGCGGATCGGCCAACACCATTCGCCCATGCCGGCGGGCAATGAGAATATGAACGGGAAGTTGGAGCGGGAATCCTTGGATTGCAGATAATCACAATCGGGCAGCACGATATCTGCAAACTCCGAGGTCTCGGTCAGCAACACATCGAAACTGACGATCATCTTGTAGGTCTTCAAACTTTCGGCGACCACGTCCTTGTTGGCGATGCTCATCAACAAGTTGGAGCCGTAATTGATGATCATCTCGGGCCGGTAAGGCAGATCCATATCGTCCCACAATTTTTCCCGGTCGGTAGAATCCAGGAACGGCGAAGTCATGCTCATGACGAACAAATCCTGGAGGCCGATATTTTGCGGTAGGCGCGGCGCTCCGACAGGGTAGGGATAGTGATAGCCCATCCACATGCCGGTGATCATCAGCCCGTCCGGATCGGCGTTCGGCTCGTACCAGGGCTGGCCGGTATCGGGATGGCCGTGGCAGGTGGGGTTGAAGCCGAGGCAGGAGCCGGCCACATCGGCGGCGCCGACCATCTGGTTCAGCAAATCCACCGCCAGGAAATTGTAGACCGAATTTTTGTGCCCTTGGGAGCCGCGAAAGGCGATGGCGGCCACCGGGCGGTAGGGAACGGTGACGCCGTCGATGACGATGGTCGAGCCGACCCGCGCTTCATCGGCGAATTCCTTGGTGATACGGCGGATGTTTGCCGCCGGAACGGTGGTGATCTCTTCCGCCCATTCCGGGGTGAATTGCAGAAAATGTTCTTTCAGCCGGTCGAAGGAAGGGCGGCAAGCGGTGCCGTCTACCGAAAAGGTTCCTTCCAGGGCCATGTCGGCGGGATCAGATTCATCAAACGGGCGGGCGCCGCCAGCCCGCTCGTCCCAGACCAGCGGTTTGCCGGTGAAGGCATCGCGCATATAACGCTTGTCGGGTCCGGTCAGGTACGGGCCGTTTGTCTTGGCCTTTAAATATGGTGCATCGATAACGCCCAGATCATTGACCAGCACGTTGCACATGGCCAAAGCCAGGGCGCCGTCGGTGCCGACCCGGATGGGCACCCATTCGGACGCCTTGGCGGCGGCGAAATTGCACATGGGATCGACGACCACCATCTTCATGCCGCGCGCCCTGGCGTCCGCCGCCATGCCCATGTTGGAGGTGGAGGCGTGACCCGCCGAATGGCCCTTGGAGGCGCCGAAATAAATGGCGTAGTTGCAATATTGAAAGTCCGGCAACACGCCCCAGCTGGCATGCATGATGCCCGAGATTAAATGCGCGCCGTTGCCGCAATGCAGCCCGCCGCCGCCGGTGGAATGATTGGGCGTGCCGAAGCCGGCGGCGAAGGCCTGAAACGGTAGCCGGCTGGCGGTTACCGTGGTGGTTCTTTGCAGCAAAAGCTTGCGCGGGTCCTCGGCGCGGATGCGGACCAGCTCGGCAGCGATCTCGTCCAGCGCTTCGTCCCAGCTTACTTCCTTCCACTTAGGGTCGACGCCAATGCCCTTTTCCGGGTTGGTGCGGCGCAATGGCTTGGTTACCCGGTTGGGATCGTAATGGCTCATGATGCCGCTGACACCCTTGCCGCAGAGCCGGCCCTTGCCGACCACGCTGTCGGGATTACCCTCTATCTTGACGATCACCCCATCGACGCGGTGCGCCTTGATTGAACACGAGCCGTAGCAAAGGGCGCACGAAGACGACACCCACGTGTTGTCTTCGTGCGGCGCCTTTTCCTCGGCTTCCAGGGTTCCGAACTTGGGATCGATAATATTCATGATCTTGCTCCGTCTTTCAGCCGCCCTCGTAGGCCAGCACCAGAATCAGTTCGACGTCCAGGGGCGCGCCGCCTTCCGCTTCCAGGCGGGCGCCAAAATCTTCGATGGGCTCGCCCGCTAAGAACAACCGGCAGCTCGGCGAGGTTTCACCGATGCGCCGCGCCGGGTGGGCGAACATGGCGGGCCCGCACTGCTCTTGGACGGCGGCGACAACATCACCGGCGGTCACAGGCGCGGGCAAGCTAAGCGTGATGGGGTTTTCCGGGGTGAGCCCGGCGAGGATGCCGAACAGGCGGACGGCAACTTCTACAGTCCCGACCAGGATATCCGGCGGGCGGCTTTCGCCATCCTCGGATCGGGAGCGCCGGGGAGGGCCGTACCAAAGTTGCGCCGAATAATCGGGTTCGGATACACCGGACATAGGGTTTGCCTCTGAGTTCGAGACAACCTTAAGACCCTATTTTATCTCCGGTCTTTGATATGGATCAAACGCGGCTCTGAGGCTTAAGCGGGAAGCGCCCCGGATTTGATATGAACATCGCGCTGCGGGAAGGGCATTTCGATGCCCTTTTCCTTGAACATTTTCCATATCTGCAAAAAGACCGCGCTCTTGATATTGGCGACGCCGTTGTGCGGATCCGAAATCCAGATGCGCAACTCCAGATCGATGGAGCTGTCGCCAAAGCCGAGGATCAGACAGTTGGGGTTGCGCTGCGGCAACACCCGATCCACCGATTTCGCCGCTTCGATACAGGTTTCCATAGCCAACGGCACGTCCGAGCCATAGGCGATGCCCACATTGAGCCGGAGGCGGATATCGCTGTCCGAATGGGTCCAGTTGGCGACCCGCTGGGAGACCAGCTCCTCGTTAGGGATCAGATGTTCGATGCCGTCGCGGGTGATCACCGATGCATAGCGCCCGCCGAGGGAATTGACGGTACCGTATGTGTCGCCCACTTCGATCACGTCGCCGGGTTTGATTGAGCGGTCCATCAAAATCATCATGCCGGTGAATAGGTTGGAGACCGATTTCTGCAGCCCGAAACCGATGCCGACACCAAGCGCGCCGGAGAACACCGCGAAGGCGGTCAGATCGATGCCGACGATACTCATGGCAACAAAGACGGCGATCACCAGCAATAATATGCGCGCCAGCTTGGTGAACAGTACCTGCATGGACGGCGTGATATTGGGCAGCGCGCGGATGCGCTGCTCCAGCATGCGCGACGATATGGAGGCCAGCCACAACAAGATGGCCAGGGACAGCATGCCCTTGATAACCAGCAACACCGATATGCGGAGATCGCCGAGGGTGATGCTCAAACTATCCAGAAACGCCATGGTCGGATCGAGCAAATTAACGATATTCAGCGCCGCTATCATCCAGGCGCCGATGGTGATTGCCTTGGCCCAGCTTTTGTCGCGGATCAGGACGGTGGTCAGGCGGATGATGATCCAGACGGTGAGCAAGCTGACCGTGACGGTCATCAAATGATGCGGCCATTTGGCAAAGGCGGCGATCAGCCCGAACACATATTGCAGCACCAGCCAGATGAACGGCAGCGCGACGACGCTGAGGGTTTCGCCGGTCTTGGCGACGATATTATCGGCGCCGCGCCAATGGGTCAGCAGCGCGATCAGCACTCCCCATTTGCGCCGACCGGCATAGGCAATGAAATAGGCGGCGGCGATAACGGCAAGCTGACCGAAGGACGAGAGCACCAAAACCTCTGCAAGCAACCAGTCCAGCAGAGCCCGGGCTTGGGTTTCCAGATAGATAGGGTCGATCAGTTTTTCCATCACAGCCTCCTCATCAACGCCTCGAGCCTGGGCCGCTGATAACGCAAAGGCTGCTAAGGAACGCTTAACGGGGGAGGGGCGAGTATCTTACAGGCGAATATTGTCCAACCAATCACGCTTGTGTTACCGTACGCCCTGCGAAGACGGTGCCAAGCCGTAAATTAAGGCTTCATTCATACTAGGGGATTTCCAATGCCGAATAAATTTGCACTCACCAGTGGCGCCGTTGCCACGGCGATTTTCGTTACCGCGCTGGCCCAGCCGGTCGCCGCCAAGACCATCAAGATGGTTGCCGTTTCGGGCGCGCCGCCAATCGTGACTTATGTGCGCGCCTCCAAGGATTATTTCATGCCGGAGATCGACAAGCGCCTTGCTGCTTCCGGCCTCGATTTCAAAATTCAGTGGACCGGCGCCTACTCCCAAAGCCTGGCCAAGATGACCGAAGTATTCGAAGCCGTCGAAGAAGGCATCGCCCAGGTTTGTCTGTGTCTGAAGACGTTCGAGCCTTCTTCGCTGCCGCTGGAGCAATATCTCTATATGGCGCCATTTGGCCGCCAATCCCTCGAACAGGTTCGCGAAATCGACAACGCGGTGCGCGCCAAAGTGCCAGCCATGAACAAGATGCTTCTCGACCGCAACCATGTGTACCTTACCAGCGGCTCATCGCAGACAATGCAATTGTTCACCAAATTTCCGGTTAAAAGCATCGACGATCTGAAAAGCAAAAAGCTTGGCGCATCCGGCTCCATGGGCCATTGGCTGCGTGGCACCGGCGCGGTCGTGGTCAATGCCAATATGGCGGCGTCGTTCACCGATATTCGCAATGGTCTTTATGACGGATATCCTATCTCGGTATCGCTGGCCTTCCCATACAAGACGTATGAGGCAGCGAAAAATATGACGCGTGTTCATTTCGGCGTTTCCGCAACCTCGTTCCTCACGGTCAATCGCGATGCCTGGGATGGTCTGCCGCCCAAGGTGCAGAAAATTTTCCGCGATGTGGCGGAAGGTTGGGGACCCTACCAAGCGCGTATCGACCGTGCAAAGCACGCCAAGTTCACCGGCATCATGAAAAAGAAGGGCATGAAAATTACAGATATGTCCGATGCCGAGCGTAAGCGTTGGGCCAAATCCATGCCCAATATCGCCATGGAGTGGGTGAAAAATTTGGAAAAACGCAAAGTTCCGGGGCGCGCCGTACTGACCGCTTTCATGGATGAATTGCGGGCCCGCAAGATCGATATTGCCCGCCAGTGGGACCGCGAATAAAACCGTAGCGGACCCGGGGGGCAGGGCCTTGGCGAACGGTAGCCAGGCGGCGGTAACGCCGCCCGCCGCCGGCTGGCGCACGAGCGTAATGAGCGCCTTCGATATGCTCATCTCCGCGCTCAACGCCATCGGCACGGCGTGGATTTTTGTTCTCATGCTGGCGATCAACGCCGACGTATTTTCACGCTTTCTGTTCAATGCGCCGCTCTCTGGGGTGCCGCTGATCGTCGAGATGTCGATCATCGCCATCGTCTTTCTGCAATTGGCGGCGGCCTTGCGCGGTGGGCGGCTAACCCGGTCCGACGTGCTGATCGCCAAGCTGTTGACCCGGCGCCCGCAGCTAGGCACGTCGCTGCAAGGGATCTATCACTTCACCGGCTTGGTGCTAATGATGATCTTGTTCTATTTCTCCGGGCCGTTGCTGGAAAAGGCCTGGCGGAGGGACACCTATTCCGGGCTTGAAGGCGACTTCACCCTGCCGGTCTGGCCTTTGAAGGCGTTGATTTTGCTGGGTGCCGCCATCTGCGCCATCCAGTTCGCCCGCCATGTTGGCATCGATTTCAGAGCCTTGCGCGGCATGCTGAGCCGGGAGCGTCTGCAAACAGGCGCCGCCGTAATTCCCGTGCTTGGAACATTGCTGGTTGCCTTGATCTTCTTTTCCCTCGGTACGGTTTTTGAATTGACTTCGGTGCAGGTCGGGCTGATCTCGGTCCTGTTCGTGCTGTTCCTGGTCTATATCGGGGTGCATGTGGGGGTGGCCCTGGCGGCGCTCTCCTTCGTCTGTCTGTGGGTCATTCGCGACACCACCATCGCCGGTAAACTGTTGGCCCTGGCGGCCGCCGAAAGCCTGCAACAATACGAGTTTGGCGTCATTCCATTGTTCGTATTCATGGGATTGCTGGTCAGCGTCTCCGACATCGGTCGGGACACCTACGACGTGGCCAATCATATATTCCGGCGCGTTAGGGCGGGGCTTGGCATGGCCACGGTGGGCGCCAATGCGGTGTTCGCCGCCGTCACCGGAACTTCCATCGCGTCGGCCTCGGTCTTCACCAAAGTGGCGGTGCCGGAAATGCTGCGCCTCGGCTACAAACCGCGCTTCGCCGTCGGTGTGGTTGCCGGCTCGTCGGTGCTTGGTATGCTTATCCCGCCCAGCCTGTTGCTGATCCTCTACGGCATTCTTTCCGAGACATCGATTGGTGATCTGTTTATCGCCGGCATTATCCCTGGCCTGGTTCTGGCGTTCGCCTATTGCGTGTTAATCTGGATCATGGCGCGGCGCTATCCCTCCCACGTTGCGGAGCCCGAGGCGCTCGAAGGCGGCGTCGAATCAGACATGGGCGGGGCTGAAATATTCTCCAAGTCGCTGCCCATTGTATTGTTGATAGTCGTCGTTCTCGGCGGCATTTATGGCGGCATCTTTACCGCCACCGAAGCCGGCGCCGTCGGTGCCATGGGCGCGCTGGTGCTGGCCCTGTTCAAGCGCCGGCTGACCTGGGCCAGCCTGTGGCAGGCCTTGACTGAGACCGGCCACGTCACGGCTGCGATCTGCTTCCTTTTGATCTCTGCCCACGTTTATGCGCGCATGATCGCTATGACCGGTATTCCCGGCGTGATGGAAAGCTATATCGTCGGCTCCGGTTTCAGTCTCGCCACGCTGATCGTGATCTATCTGGTGACCTTGATCATTCTCGGCACCATCCTCGACGCCGGCTCAATCATGTTGATCACGGTGCCGCTGGCGGTGCCGGCGCTGGCATCGTTCAATGTGGATCTGGTTTGGTTTGGCATCCTGACCATTATCGCGGTTGAGATCGGATTGTTAACGCCGCCCTTGGGGCTCGCCTGTTTCGTCATCCACAACAATCTCCAGGATGACCGCATCTCGGTCGAAGACATCTTCTGGGGGGCGGCGCCGTTTGCGGTGACCATGGTTATCGTACTGGTTCTGGTGGCCCTGGTTCCGCAGTTGGCGACGCTGCTGCTTTAGGATCTTGGCGGACGGCGTCTATAGCGGCCTGAGGGGCGAACAAATGAAGCTGTGCACCTTGGTTGTCATTGGTGTTAATGGTCGCGGAGAAAAGCATTTTCTGACCATTGAAGACGGCATGCGGGAATCGATATTCGGAACCATCCGACACCGCACCGGGCGCTCAAAAGGGTGCCTCACTCGCGACGGCATGCTGCACATGAGGTTAAAACTCGGACAGTGTGCGAAAAAGAAATGGAAACGATTACGCGGCTTCGACTACTTGACCAAG
>ENA-OREN01001626-OREN01001626.1-marine-metagenome-genome-assembly--contig:-NODE-1626-length-25485-cov-12.564074_pt1 | contig 25485 bp, 24 predicted proteins | sample MGYA00248624_ERZ508555 | MGnify/ENA primary metagenome ERZ508555 (study PRJEB26222, sample SAMN06267773) | marine metagenome | isolation source: Saanich Inlet, British Columbia, Canada | place...
GCTTGACCCATTTAAAGTTGACATCTCTGGGAAGGTTAACATTCCCACCAAAAAGCCAGGCGCGTTCTGTTCTAATTGCTGACGTTTCAAAATGAATGACTTGCTCCCTGGCGTGAACACCAGAGTCTGTTCTTCCACTGCAAAATACTCGTACAGGGTGGTTTGCTACTTTTGCTAAGGATGACTCAACAGAGCCTTGGACAGTTCGAAGGCCAGATTTTTGAACTTGCCAGCCATGAAAATCCTTCCCAAAATACTCTACGCCTAATGCAATTTTCATAAGCAACCACTAAATTTTTTTATTGTAAAATCAATCATAATATTTTAACAAACTATTCTGACTTGCCTGACGAGTCTCTTTTGGATGCTAATTATATGAGAGAAAATCAAAAACCAACAGGTATAAAAAAACTTTGGTCTGCCTCTATCTATTCTGCTCAGGGTTTCAAGGCATGTTATCAATCAGAATATGCGTTTAGGCTTGAGGTTTGGTTAGCCCTATTTTTGGTTCCAGCTGGTTATTGGCTTGGTGAATCTTCAATCGAAAAAGTACTACTTATCGTCCCTATATTTTTGGTTTTAATTGTAGAAATGTTAAATTCTGCTATTGAGGCAGTTGTGGATAGAGTCGGTCTTGAACCTCATGAGTTATCAGGCTTTGCTAAAGATGTAGCATCAGCAGCAGTTTTAATCTCACTAGTTATTTTCCTGGTTACATGGGTTATTATTCTTCTCTAAGAAAGTTAATAGAAGATGATATTGATTGTCATTTTTTTGATTCAATAGAAAGCACAAGTTCTTTTCTGACAGAGATTCCTTATTCAAGCAGAACTCAGCTTTGCATTGCGAGAGAGCAAACTAAGGGAAAGGGTCAGCATGGAAGAGACTGGTCGTCACAAAAAGATGGCAGTATTCTCTTCTCACTCCGCAAATGCTTTAGCGAAGATACAAATCTAAATGGACTCAGTTTAGTGATTGGAATGGCCATTATTAAATCTATAGAAGCAGAATGCCAACTCAGCGGTTTAAAAATTAAATGGCCTAATGATGTCTATTTTGAAAACCAAAAATTAGCAGGCATTTTGATGGAAAATAATATTCACAAAGGTTTACAGTATCTAGTTATTGGAGTTGGTGTTAATTATCAGCTGAATCACACAATTAATATTGATACCCCTTGGACTGATTTGTCTCAAATAGTTAAAAAATTACCTAATTTTGACAAATTGACAGCTTCATTCATCAAGAATATATTAGCCATGTCAAAGGATTTTGAATTCAATGGTCTCGCAAGTCTCCTTTCCGAGTGGAGCGATTATGACATGCTAAAAGGAGTCAAAATTAGATCAACAGAATCAAAAGAATTTTTCGAAGGGAAGGTGGATGGAATTAGTGAGTATGGAGCACTCAGGATTTCATCACCAGAGGGGGTTAAAGAGGTCTATAGCTCTATGCATATTGAGTACATTTAGGGTAAGATAGTTTCCATCATAGAGGCGTTGAACTAAAATGTTAAATCACCAGTTAGAAGTTAAAAATCTTTATAAAAAATACGCACGTCGTGAGGTTGTTAATGATGTCTCATTTTCAGTTAAAGGTGGAGAAATTGTTGGATTACTCGGTCCAAATGGAGCTGGTAAGACAACTTGTTTCTATATAACTTGTGGCCTTGTAAGGTCGAGCAGAGGTGAAGTAACCTTAGATAATAAGAGCATCGGCCATATGCCAATGCATAAGCGTGCAAAGCTGGGTCTTGGATACCTTCCTCAAGAACCATCTATTTTTCGTAAGCTAAGCGTCGCAGATAATATTATGGCAGTCTTAGAGATGAATAAATCGGTTTCAGAAAAAGATAGGCCTGCAAGACTTGAAGAGCTTTTATCCGAATTTAAGGTTGAACATGTTCGTCACATAAAGGGCATCACTCTATCTGGGGGTGAGCGAAGAAGGGTAGAAATTGCTAGAGCATTAGCGATGGATCCAAAGTTCATTTTATTAGATGAGCCATTTGCGGGCATTGACCCAATATCAGTTGGCGATATTCAAGAAATAATTTATCAACTTAGAGATAAAGGAATTGGGATATTAATTACTGACCACAACTACAGAGAAATGCTTGATACATGCAATCACTCTTATGTTTTAAGTGCTGGAAAGATTATAGCACAGGGTGGAAAAGATGCTATTTTAGCCAATGAAGAAGTGAAAAAAGTTTACTTAGGCGAGACTGTTGGTGGCTAGTAATAATCTTATTACTTTGGGGATTGAGTCCTCTTGTGATGAAACAGGGATTGGTATTTATTCAAGTGAGAGTGGCCTTATTTCCCATAAGTTGTTTTCCCAAGTGAGTCTTCACGCAGAATATGGCGGCGTTGTTCCAGAATTAGCTTCTAGAGATCACATTCAAAGAGCTATACCTTTAATTAAAGAAGCCCTTAATGAGAGTGGAATCAACTTAAACGACCTTACTGGCATTGCATATACTGCAGGGCCAGGCTTATCTGGAGCACTTTTAGTTGGTGGATCAATTGCTCAGAGTTTAGCATGGGGGCTAGGTATACCAGCACTGGGTGTTCACCATATGGAGGGGCATCTATTAGCGCCACTATTAGAGGTCGAGAGGCCTGAGTTTCCTTTTGTAGCACTTTTAGTTTCTGGAGGACATACATTACTTGTAGATGTGCCTAGAATTGGGGAATATAAAATTCTTGGAGAGTCACTCGATGATGCAGTTGGCGAGGGATTTGATAAAACTGCTAAGATACTTGGTTTGGGTTATCCTGGTGGCCCTGCTCTTGCAAAACTAGCTAAAAAAGGTGACAAGGGTCGATTCACTTTTCCAAGACCAATGACAGACAGGCCTGGGTTAGATTTTAGTTTTAGTGGTTTGAAGACCTTTGCAAGAAACACATTCATTAACTTTCCTAATGAAAAGGCTAATATTGCCAAGGCATTCGAGGTGGCAGCTACTGAAACATTAACAATAAAATGTAATCGAGCACTTAAACAGACTGGATATAAAACCTTAGTGGTAGCTGGAGGTGTTAGTGCCAATTTTTCACTTCGTGAATCTTTGAATGAAATGGCAACAGAAATTGATGCAAGTGTCTATTATCCTGCACTAGATTTTTGTACGGATAATGGGGCAATGATTGCTTTAGCAGGGCACTATCGATTTCTTGCAGGTCAACGTAATCAAAATTATGAAATAACCATTAAGCCTCGATGGAGTCTTGAAGAGCTCATTTCAGTGGAGTAATTATTTCACTGTTTGTTACGAGCGCCTACTTTTAGAGCATAGAGTATAATTAAACCCACAATAAAATTTACAAGCCAAATAAAAATTCCTATGATAATTATTCCTGCGATAGACTTAAAAGATGGTCAATGTGTTCGCCTACGCAAAGGGATTATGGAAGATTCAACTGTTTTTTCAAATAACCCAACTGAGATGGCTTCAAAATGGGTTGCTGAGGGAGCAAGAAGACTTCATTTGGTTGACCTGAATGGCGCATTTGAGGGTAGACCAATAAATGCAGACTGTGTCAATGAGATTACTAAGTCTTTCCCAAATCTCCCAGTACAAATTGGTGGGGGCATTCGTGATTTACAGACTGCAAATGCATATATTGAAGCAGGGATAAGCTATCTCATCATTGGAACTATGGCAGTAACCAACCCAGATTTTGTGGAAAAACTTTGTGTTGAGTTTCCTGACAAAATTATTGTGGGTCTTGATGCCAATAATGGTCTTGTTGCCACAGATGGTTGGGCAAAACAAACCGATATAGATGTTGTAGAATTATCTAAAAAATATGAACAGTATGGGGTTAGTTCGATTGTATATACTGACATTGCAAGGGATGGCATGATGCAAGGTGTCAATGTTGAGGCTACTGCGAATCTTGCCAAAAAAACTTCTATTCCAATTATTGCATCTGGTGGGATAACTAATCTAGATGATATAGCAGCACTTTTGAAAAATGCCCATCATGGAATAATGGGGGCAATTACTGGAAGAGCTATATATGAGGGACAGCTGGACTTCAATGACGCCCAAAAAATGAGCGATATTTATGATAGTTGAGGTGGCTTACGCCTTAGCAAACAAGCAAAGCCTTATCAGTATTGAGGTAGAAAATGGCACAACACTTGAAGAGGCAGTTTTGGCCTCAGGTATTCTTGATGCTTTTGAGGAAATTGATTTATCTAAAGACAGAGTAGGTATTTTTTCTAAATTTGCAACTTTAAAGACTGTGCTTAGAGAGAAAGATAGAGTTGAGATTTACAGGCCTCTCATTGCAGATCCAAAACAAGTTCGCAAAGAAAGGGCGGCTGAGGGCAAGGCAATGCGAGTCAATAAAAAAGCTTAATTCAGGGTAAAATAAAGTACCCATGACACATTTAATAATTTTATGAGCGACGACAAACCTCCGAGTAGATCATTTTTTAAGTTATTTGATAAGTTTTTTCCTAAAACTTTAAAACCAAGAGCACAACTAATGCAGGCCCTAGAGGAGGCTGAAGAGAATCTTGTAATTGACCCCTACAGTAGATCAGTTATTGAGGGAGCATTACAGGTTGAAAGTTTAAAGGTGCGTGATGTCATGGTCCCACGATCAAAAATGATTATGATTGATTCCGAGGCAACAACAAAAAACCTTCTTCAGGTTATGGTGGCTTCATCACACTCAAGATTTCCAATACATAGCGAAGAGCAAGATTCAATTTTGGGCGTTGTTTTAGCTAAAGATTTGCTGTCACATTTAGCGCATAGCCAAGAGGATGAGTTTAACTACAGAGAGTATCTTCGAGATGCTCTATCAGTCCCTGAAAGTAAGCCTTTGGGAGCCTTACTGCGCGAGTTTCAACAAAATAAATCACATATGGCAATTGTCCTTGATGAGTATGGTGAAATAGCTGGTTTGGTAACTTTAGAGGACGTTATAGAGCAAATTGTCGGAGAGATTGAAGACGAGCATGATAAAGAGGAAGATAACATCATAGACTATGGGGATGGTCGTTATTTACTTCAAGCCAATACTACATTGATAGAATTTAATGATTTTTTTAATTCAAACATTGCGAGTGACGATTATGACACTGTTGCAGGATTGGTTATCTCAGGTTTTAGTTACTTGCCCGAGCAATTAAGTGAAATCAGTCTACATGGATTCCAATTCAAGGTTCTAAAGACAGACAATCGCAGACTCCTCCTTCTTGAAGTTCAACACAAGGTGATTGGTGACAATGCTAAAGAATGAAAAAAGCAGTCATTGAGGCTTCATTTAATATCAGTCAGTTAGTATAATTCAGCATTATGAATTCACTAGAACAGACAACGCAATTAGTCATCGACCTAATTAAGCGAAACAAAGCGACCGATTTTGAATTTTCCTTAGGCAAGAGCTCAGGCGTCTCAACTGCAGTCCGATTGTCAAATGTAGAAACACTTCAATATCACTTGGACACAAGCTTTGATGTTAGTGTCTATTTTGGTAAGAATAAGGGCCAAGCGACTAGCGTTGATCTAAGCAAAGAAAGCTTGAAAAAGGCTATTGATTCAGCTTGTATGATTGCTAAATATACTCAAGAGGATCCATTTAATGGTTTGGCGCCAAAAGACAGGATGGCTTGGGATGTGCCTGATTTGGATTTGTATCATCCATGGAAATTGGAAGCTAAGCAGAGTATAGAAATAGCCACTGAGTGTGAACAAATTGCGCTTGAGCAGGATGAAATTGATAACTCTGATGGTGCTGAGTTGTCAAGTTACGAGGGTGAAACTTATTACGCGAATTCAAATGAGTTAGTTACAAGTATTAAAAATACCAGACATTCTCTTCACTGTTCTTTGATTGCTAAAAGAGACGCTGAAATGCAGACTGCTTATGAGTATTCAGTTGCATTAGATTCAAATGATTTAATAAGCCCCTCTAAAATTGGTCTAAAGGCTGCATGTTTAGCACAACAAAAACTTGGCTCACGTAATCTAAAATCTCAAAAGTGCCCAGTTATTTTTGTACCAAGACAATCCTCGGGTTTGTTTTCTCAGCTGCTGGGTGCTCTTAGTGGCTCGAGACAATTCAAGAAAACTTCTTTTTTATTAGACTCATTAGGCAAGGTTGTTCTTAATGAGTCGATCAGTATATTTGAGGATCCATTACAGATTAAAACGCTTGGATCAAGAGCATTTGACCTAGATGGCGTCTTAAAATCTAAGCAGTTTTTTGTAAAAAATGGCATAGTTTCAACTTATATGATGGGTCAATATTCTGCCAACCAGCTTGGTTTACAAACCACCGCAAATGCAGGAGGAGTGAGTAATTGTCGAGTCGACTCTAATTATGATGGTGGGTTAGCAGAGCTAACCAAAGATATGAAAAAAGGCCTTATTGTCACAGACTTGATGGGACATGGTGTCAATGCTACAACAGGTGATTATTCTCGAGGTGCAAGCGGCTTTTGGGTAGAAGATGGAGAGATTCAATACCCAGTTTCTGGCGTCACAATTGCTGGAAATTTAAAAGATATGCTTAAAAATATTACCTATGTAGGTAATGATTTCGATTTAAGAAGCAATTTAAAAGTTGGAACAACTCTAATTAGTGAAATGACAATTGCTGGGGAAGGGTAATTGAAAAAATTTGATGTCATCATAGTTGGTGGTGGCATGATTGGACTCTCATTAGTTGTAGAGCTATCAAAAAAAATGAATTTAAGTATTGCAATTATTGATCCAAGTAATTGTAATCCTACAATAAGTGAATCCTTTCATACAAGGGTTAGCGCAATTACTCCATCTACCCAAGATTTTTTATACTCAATTAATGTATGGGACAAGATAAAAAGAAAAAAAGGGTTTAGTGCCACCAAGGTTTGGGATCAAAACTCACACGGCCATCTCAATTTCTATGCAGAAGATGAAGGCATTGAATTCTTAGGTCATATTGTAGAGAATGATCTTATTCAATCTGCCCTTTTTAATGCTATTGATCAATCTAAGGTCACCATGATTAATGCAAAATTAACTGAATTATCGAAAACTGCCAATGGTTATGTTGTTAACCTAGATAACGGTGAAAGTCACTCCTGCAAGCTTTTAGTTGGGGCAGATGGGCCTCGATCAAAAGTAAGAGGCTTGGCAGAGATTAAAGTCACTGAGCATGATTACCAGCAAAAAGCAATTACTGCCAATATTGTGAGTGAAAAGCCCTTAATGGATACCACTTGGCAAAGATTTTTATCAGATAGTATTCTTGCCATATTGCCTTTATCAGAAAACCAGGCTTCGATTGTTTGGTCATGTAAAGAGACACTTGCTAACGAGCTTGAAACAAAAGACACAAACGCCTTCAATAAAATGTTGTCTGAGGCGTCTGAGTATCAATTTGGAGTTTTGGAGCTTCAAAGTAGTAAAAAAAGTTTTCCTTTGGTCTCAAGAAGCGCAAAAGATTATGTCCTTGAAAATTTGGCACTAATTGGCGATGCCGCTCATAATATTCATCCATTGGCTGGACAAGGAGCAAATCTTGGTTTCTCTGATGTCATGGAGCTCAGCAAGCAGTTAGTCAAAAATCTTGATAAACCTTTGGGAGACTTTATGGTTCTTCGAAAGTATGCAAGAGCAAGAAGGCTAGATAATGAATTGATGTCAAAGACGATGACAGGCCTTGACTGGGTATACAAAGAGAACAATGAGCCAATAAGATGGCTTAGGGGTTATGGGATGAATATAATCGATGAAACACCCATCCTAAAATCTTTTTTTCAAAGACAGGCCTTAGGTAAAGTAATTAAAAAATAATTAATGTATAAATCTCGTTGGGGTCACTATTCCATCCACTGGAACATCCCAGGGCTGAGATGCAAGGTGATCCACCTCTTGAGCATCAAATGCTAATCCAAATAATTTCGGTATACGAAAATGCTTTAGTTTAGTATGAAAGCTAAGAGTTTTATCATAGAAACCTCCCCCCATTCCCAGTCGGTTTTTATTTTTGTCAAATCCAACTAGAGGCATCAGAATAATATCCATCTTGTGAGCACCAATGAGAGGGCTAAAGATTGGCTCATCTATTCCAAACCTATTCTTTCTGAATAGCTTACCCATCTTTGCAAACTTTAGTTTTTCCCCAACAAGAATAGGCAAATATACATAATAGCCCTGACGCTTAAGAAAATTAATGGTGTTAATGGTTTCGATTTCACCGTCATTAGGAATGAAAATTGCAATATGCTTTGCATTTCTGAAGACGGCATTTTTTTGGCACTGATACAGGAGTTTTCTACCTTTCTTTTTTCGAGTTGGCGTATCGATTGACTTTCTAATGATTCTCAGTTTTTTTCGAAGTTCTTTCATTCGTTAATTTATATCAATATGTACTAATTTTAGCAGTACAAAAAATATAAAGAATGGTTATTTAGAATTAGATTAGAGGGTCCGTTGTGCCGTGTTGACATGGTCCTGAACCATTCTGGTTCAAGGCGGAAGTTCGATGTTTACCGTAGGTTTCCCACTTCAAGGTGGGCATACACAATAGCACCCAATCTCATCTCCTTTTCTGTACTTAATCGGCTCAGGGAAATAAATCAGCCACGAACACAACAGATGAATTAATTATCACCCTTTGAGGATTCAATTGCAATGGTATTTCTTCTTTTATTTCTTTTAATTTAGGTGAGACCCAGATTTTATAATTTTAATTACTGATTTATTAGAAATCTATTCCTATAAAATGCCTGTTTCCTTTATCAAAAGAAGACCTTTAAGTGACTGTATTAGCTGCAATTTTACTATTATTAATTATTATGGACCCTATTGGGAATGTTCCAGTGTTTCTCAGTATCCTAAGAAATATTCCAATTGAGAGACGAAGAATAATCATTATTCGTGAACTATTAATTGCCCTAATAATTTTATTATTTTTTATGTTTGTTGGAAGATTCATTCTTCAGCTACTAGAAATAGAGCAATCTTCGCTCGGAATTACTGGCGGAATAATATTATTTATTATTGCTATAAGAATGATTTTTCCTGGAACAAAGCCTATCTTCAGTCACAATGAGAATACTGAGCCTCTTATTGTTCCTCTTGCTGTTCCAATGCTTGCTGGACCATCAGCTATTGCAGCAGTTATACTTTTTATGGCGCAAGAACCAGATAGATGGGTTGAGTGGACTTTTGTTGTATTTGTTGCTTGTTTAATCACTGGAATTATACTAATTTCATCAGAGGCATTGGGCAGAAAATTAGGTAATAGAGCGTTAAATGCTATTGAAAGATTAATGGGAATTTTGCTAATAATGGTTTCAGTTGACTTTATTCTTGACGGATTAAAACAATCATTCAATATTTAGAATTTAATTTTTCTTAAATTTTAAACTTTTCTGTATCTATTCAAATTTGCTATGTAAGCTTGCAAAGGCTATAATGGCGCCTTTTTGAACAATTTAATGGTGAAGAATTTGGCACCTATAGTTATGAAGTTTGGCGGCACAAGTCTGAGAGATGAAGATTGTCGTTCATATGCTTTAAAGCATATTAAACGCTACCATGAGGCTGGAGAGAGAATTGTGGTTGTCGTTTCTGCTATGGGGCGAAAAGGCGAGCCGTATGCTACGGATACCCTTGTTGCGCTTCTTAGGGATGTTGGACACAACATTAATCCTAGAGAGTTGGACCTGGTAATGAGTGTTGGAGAGACTCTAAGTTCTGCTTATTTTTCTCATCTTTTGAGCCACAATGGAATGCCTGCTGAATCATTTAACGGAAGGCAATCTGGAATTCTTACTGACGACAATGCGGGTAATGCCGAAATTTTAGATATTAATCCATCTAGAATCGTTGAGGCCCTTGATAATGGTTTCATCGCTGTAGTGGCTGGTTTTCAAGGTGTTAACGACAAGGGAGATATTCGTACACTTGGACGAGGAGGTAGTGATACCTCGGCTGTGGCACTAGCTTCTGCGCTGGGAGCTGAAAAAGTTGAGATTTTTTCCGATGTAGATGGTATTGCTAATTGTGATCCTAGACAGGTTGAAGGTTCAAGCTACTTGAAATCTATCAGTGTTAACCAGATGCTTGCAATGGCAGATGAGGGCTCTAGAGTAATTCATCCTAGAGCAATTAAAGCTTCATTAAAAGCCAAAACACCAATTATTGCTAAAAACAACTTTAATGATTCTGAAGGTACTTTGATACATCACGATAGATCTAAAAAGAAAGAGGTTGTCGCTATTGCTCATCGCGAGAGTATGGTTCTTATTGAATTTGCATTAGAGCACAAGGCTGCAAGTCATGTCAATGGCGTTGTCAATATTGACTCTAAGAGACTGTTACTTAATGATGACGTTTACTTGAGTGATAAATTGGCCCAGCTTGAGGAGAAGCTAGGCTTCTATAAATTGAGTAGACACTGGGCAACTATTTCTGTAGTTTTTAATAACAAGGTATCAAAGAAACCTGCCGAATTAGACTATGCAGAATTGTTGGATTCTCCAGATACAATTATTAGGTATCTCCTAAAAGAAGCTAAAGTTAGAGAAACTTTGAAATTCTTACATGGCAGATATACAAACTGATTTAAGGCTTATAGCCTGCGTTACTAACGTAACTTAAAAGCACTTCATCGGTAAACTCTGCCTCAAGTTCAGCTGCCTTTTTCTCAACAGGCTCTTTTAAATCCCCATCTTCAATTTCAGTTACTTCGTTATGCCAATCTGTAAGGTATGCATCTGAATCAGTTGAGTCACCCACTGTAGCAGCAGAGTCAACAGCCTCCATAAAACGATTGTTTAGCTGAACTTTTTCAACCTCCCTTCTGCTTTTTTTAATCATTACCTGCGTAGGTATATCACGCCACTTAATTACAGTAAGCTTCATTTCCTTCTCCAAAAAAATAACAAATAATTATCGAAATAAATTTCAAAAAATTCTACCATTAAGTTATTAGTGTAATTGCTATAATTTAGGTATATAATTCACGTTTTTTGAAGTTAGACTTTGTATTGGGGAAGTAATGAAAAATAAAGCACAAGTAGTTGTAATTGGTGGTGGTGTAGTTGGAGCAGGAACTCTTTACCATTTGGCTAAAAAAGGTTGGACTGATGTTGTCCTAGTTGAACGTAAAGACTTAACGTCTGGTTCGACTTGGCATGCAGCTGGACTATTGCCGTTATTCAATATGAGCTACTCAGTAGGTAAGCTTCACCAGTATTCAGTCGACTTCTATCACGATCTTGAAAAAGAAACTGGTATGAATGTTGGCTTCAGTGTTGTCTCAAATATACGTTTAGCAAATTGCCAGGACCGCATGGATGAGTATAAATATTATTCTGGTGTTGGAAGTACTGTAGGTGTCGACGTTAAATTTCTAACCCCAGATGAAGTGAAAGAGGTTTGGCCTTTATGCAATACTGAGGGTCTAGTTGGGGCAATTCAGCATCCGGACGATGGCTATATTCAGCCTGCAGACTTAACCCAAGCTTTGTGCAAAGGAGCTAGAAATCGTGGCGCTGAAATCTATGAAAACACAATAGTCACTGACTTAGAACAGCAGAAAGATCATACATGGTTAGTTAAGACTGATAAAGGCGATATAGCATGTGAACACATTGTTTCATGTACCGGAAGCTTTGCAAGAAAGACAGGTGAAATGGTGGGACTTGATGTGCCTGTGATTCCTGTAGAACATCAGTTTCTTGTAACCGAGCCACACCCCGATATTTTAGAAAGAAAGAAACAGGGTCTTCCTGAAATGGCTGTTCTCCGTGAATCAGATGCAGCGTATTACCTGCGTGAAGAGGCTGGTGGAATGATCTTAGGTATCTATGAAAAAGGAGCGCCAGCATGTTACGTTGATGGCCCAAGCGATGACTCTAAGTACGAGTTATTTAATGGCGAACTTGACCGCTTAATGCCTCATATTGATGCTTGCATAAATCGTGTTCCAGCTTTTGGTGAGGTTGGAATTAAGGAAATTTATAATGGTGCCATTGCATACACACCAGATGGAAACCCAATTGTTGGGCCAGCACCAGGACTTAAAAATTTCTGGCTGAATGAAGGTCATAGTTTTGGAATAACTGCGGCTGGTGGTGCTGGCTGGCAGCTTGCAGAGTGGATGGTAGATGGTGAGCCAACAGTCGACATGATGGGCGTGGATCCGCGTCGATTTGGCCCATATGCCACTCGTGGATACTTGAAAGAAAAGAATGAGGAAGCTTACGCTAATGTTTTCACTACTCACTATCCTGACGAAGAGAGAAGCGCTGCAAGACCTCTCAAAACTGCGCCATGCTATGATCGAATGAAAGATTTGGGCGCCGTTTTTGGATCTGTTTATGGTTGGGAGCGTCCAAACTGGTTTATGCCAAGTTCGGATTATTCACTCACTGCTGAAGATTTAAATCAGGCAGACCCCTCTAAGGTTATTCTTAATAAAAACCACTCTAAAGCCCTAGATGATGGACGCATTGTTGAAAAGAATTCGTTTCGTCGCTCCAACTACTTCGAACATGTTGGAAATGAGTGTAAGCATGTCAACGAAAAGGTAGGCCTTCTCGATATGTCAGCTTTTGCGAAGTGTATTGTTAAAGGTCCTGGTGCAGAGGAATGGCTAGAATATATCTTTGCTAATAAGATGCCTCAAACTATCGGCAGGATTAGTCTTGTTCATATGCTTTCCTTGAATGGCGGAGTCAGATCAGAATTTACGGTCTATAAAACTGGACCTCAAAGCTATTATTTAGTTTCCGCTGGTGCGTTTGAAACACATGACCATGATTATTTATTTAAACTTGCCCCTAAGGATGGAACTGTCAGTATTCAGAGAGTAACAACTCAAACTGGTGTTCTTGTATTGGCAGGACCAAGGTCACGAGACGTTCTTCAAAAACTGACAGATACGGATCTCTCAAACGAAAACTTTAAGTGGCTAACTGGCAAAAAAATCAATGTTGGTTATGCCACGGCAGAAGCACTCCGTGTTAACTTTGTCGGTGAATTAGGCTGGGAGCTTCACCATCCAATTGAAATGCAAAATTATATCTTTGATCAAGTGATGGAAGCTGGAGCTGAATTTGATATCAAGCCTTTTGGTATTCGTGCAATGGATAGCATGCGTCTTGAAAAGTCGTATCGCCTTATTCCTAGAGAAATGTCAATTGAATACTCTGCCTATGAATCTGGGTTAGATCGTTTTGTAAGGTTGGATAAAGAAAATGACTTTATTGGTAAAAAAGCTTTGAAAGATTGGCAAGATCGAGGAGCTACTAACGGTTTTGTAACTTTGGAAGTGTTAGGTATTGTAGATGCAGATGCTCGAGGCTCTGAAGCTATTTACAACAATGGTGAAGTTGTGGGTAGGGCAACATCAGGTGGTTTTGGTTGGCGCTGTGGAAAGTCTCTAGCGCTAGGACTTGTAAAGAAAGACCTGACCACCATTGGGACTGAACTTGAAATTGAGATTCTGGGTGAGAAATATAAGTCAGTTGTTATAGATGAGTCGCCATTTGATCCGACTAACGAAAGTTTAAGGTCATAAAGCAATATGTCTCTAATTAAAGCTAAATCTGAACTTCATGACCAAATGGTGACTTGGCGTCACCATATACATAAGCACCCAGAGCTTAGCTTCAAAGAGGAGATGACGAGCGACTTTATAGCTTCTGTTTTAGAGTTAAATAATATTGAAATGCACCGCGGTCTTGCAGTTACAGGGATAGTTGCGACAATTCATGGAACAAAAAAAGGCAAGACTATTGGGCTTCGAGCTGACATGGATGCCCTTCCAATTCAAGAGAAGAATGAGTTCAGTCACAAGTCAATTCATGACGGAAAGATGCATGCTTGCGGGCATGATGGACACTCAACAATGCTTCTTGGGGCTGCTGTCTATTTAAAAGAGAATAATGATTTTTCTGGCACCGTTCATTTTATTTTTCAGCCTGCAGAGGAAGGTGGCGGTGGCGGTCGTGTCATGGTTGAAGAAGGTATATTTGAAAAATTTCCTTGCGAGGCAGTATACGGGATGCACAATTGGCCAGGTATGGCTGAAGGCCAGTTTGCCGTTCATGACTCTGCAGTAATGGCTGCAAATGAAACCCTCAAAATTACAATTAAAGGTAAGGGCGGCCACGCTGCTATGCCAGATCAATGCATTGATCCAATTGTTATTGGAGCTCAAATTATTACAGCGATTCAAAGTGTCGTTTCAAGAAATGTTGCACCACTTGATTCTGCAGTGGTAAGTGTTACTATGGTTGATGCTGGATTTGTATCTAACGTCATTCCAAATGAAATGAATTTAACAGGATCACTTAGATACTTTAAATCTGAGGTTGGGGATGATATAAAGAAAAAGATTAGGACTATTGCTGAGGGTATCAGTGAGTCCATGGGGGCAACAGCATCATTCAGTTCAGTCCCAAATTATCCTGCAACTGTGAATACTCCTAAGCATGCCAAGCTCTGTGCTAGAGCTGCTGAAGAAGTAGTAGGCAGTGAAAATGTTTTAAGGAATGAGAAACCAAGTATGGGTTCAGAAGATTTTTCGTTCTTGCTTAATGCATCTGAAGGTGCTTATATTTGGATTGGTAATGGACTTGTCCCAGAAGATGGGCCGGAAGGTGGCTGTATGCTTCATAATACTCAGTATGATTTTAATGATGAAATTCTTCCTTTTGGAAGCAGCTACTGGGTGGAGTTAGTTAAAGGCATCCTAAGATAATTAACAAAGGTTTAGCTTATGTTTTCTAAGGCAATTGTTAGAGTCCCTGGAAAAAGTCTCGTTAATGGATTGACTGATTCCAATCATCTCGGCTCTCCAGTTTATCAAAAAGCTATCATTCAGCATAAGGCATATATTGAAGCTCTTCAATCATGCGGTCTTGAGGTTCATGTATTAGAATCTTGTGAGGAGTATCCTGACTCTACTTTTGTAGAAGATGTAGCCCTTATAACCCCAAAATGTGCGATTCTTACGCATCCAGGTGCTGAGTCCAGAAGAGGGGAGGTTGCGCAAATTGAAACTGTATTAAGGGGTCAATTTGATAATATTGAGCGTGTTGATGGACCAGGTACTATTGAGGCGGGCGATATAATGATGGTCGATAATCACTATTATATTGGATTATCAGATAGAACAAATATTGAAGGCGCTGAGCAAATCATTGGGATTCTCAATAAGTATGGCTACACTGGGTCCACAGTTAATCTTAGGGAAGTCCTTCATCTTAAGACAGGCCTATCTTATCTCGAAAACAACCTGCTGGTTATATGTGGTGAATTCAAGAGTGACCCTATTTTTTCAAAATTTGATCACATTGAGATACCTGAAGAAGAGAGTTATGCTGCAAATTGTATTTGGGTAAACGACAGTGTTCTTATACCGACAGGATACCCACTCGCAAAAGAGAAAATAAGTAGCTCTGGGTATAACGTTATAGAGGTTGATGTTTCTGAATACAAAAAGCTTGACGGTGGGTTGAGCTGCCTATCACTGAGGTATTAAGAAGTCTCCGTACTAAAGCCTTATTTTTAGTGCTTAAAATGCCGCATTCCTGTAAATACCATAGCAATTCCATGCTCATTTGCAGCTGAGATTACTTCCTCATCTCGCATTGATCCCCCTGGATGAATAATGGCAGTGATTCCAACTTGAGCGGCTGCATCTATACCATCACGAAATGGGAAGAATGCGTCTGATGCCATGACAGATCCTTTTACCTCTAGGTTTTCATCGGCTGCTTTAATACTCGCGATTTTTGCTGAATAGACTCTAGACATTTGACCCGCACCAACACCTATAGTCATTTGATCTTTTGCATAGACGATTGCATTTGACTTGACATACTTTGCAACTTTCCATGCAAACAATAAATCATTCATCTGAGATTTTGTCGGACTTAAAGAGCTTACACATTTCATATCAGATGAATTTAATAAGGTTAAGTCTTTGTCTTGAATGAGTAGGCCACCAGATATTTTTTTATAGTCAAAAGATTGTTGTGCTTTTTCTAGATCACCACACTCAAGAACTCTAATATTTTCTTTTTGTAATAAAACAGATCTTGCACTATTAGTAATCTTTGGCGCAATAATAACCTCTACGAACTGTTGGTTGATAATGCTCTTAGCAGTTTCTTTATCTAGCTCCCGGTTAAAAGCTATGATTCCTCCAAATGCAGAGGTTGGGTCGGTAAGGTAGGCGCTTTGATATGCTTGATAGATATTTTCTCTCGTTGCAACGCCACATGGATTGGCGTGTTTTATAATAACACAGCTTGGCCTTTCGAAATCTCTGACACACTCTAAAGCAGCATCTGCATCGGCAAGGTTGTTAAATGAAAGAGGCTTTCCTTGAATTTGTTTACTTGAAGAAACAGAGGCTTGATCTTGATCTAACTCTCTATAAAAAGCTGCATTTTGATGAGGGTTTTCACCATATCGCATTGTTTGTGATTTGATAAACTGAAGATTTAATGTATTTGAAAAGCCATCACTCATGCGACCAAGATAATTAGCAATTGCGCCATCATATTGTGCTGTATGTTCAAACGTTTTTAGGGCTAATGACTTTCTCATTTCAAGAGTTGTGTCTCCATTACTGTTTATTGCATCGAGTATTAATTGATAATCAGAACTATCAACAATCACAGTGACTGAAATATGGTTTTTTGCACTTGATCGAAGCATAGCAGGACCACCAATATCAATATTTTCAATAGCCTCTTCTTCGGTGCATTTTGGGTTTTGGATGGTTTTTTGAAATGGATATAAATTGACAACAACTAAATCAATTGGTTTAATTTCATTCTGTGACATCACCTCTTCATCTATTCCTCTTCTGGCTAAAATGCCACCATGAATCTTTGGGTTAAGGGTTTTGACACGTCCTGCCATCATTTCAGGATAGCCAGTAAAGTCAGATACTTCAGTTACAGGAATGTTGTTATCCCGAAGGAGTTTTGCAGTGCCACCAGTAGATAAAATTTCTATATTTAATAAAGAGAGGCCTTTTGCAAATTCAGTGATTCCAGTTTTATCTGAAACGCTGATTAAGGCTCTTTTTATAGGCATTTTTAGGATTTAAAGATGTAGATATTTTAAGAATTAAATTATAAACTCTTAGAGGTTATAAAGGCTTGCTTTTTTCTTTAAGGTGGCACGATTTATACCAAGGATTCTGGCCGCCTCACTTTGATTTTGATTGACTTTGTCAAGAACAAACTTAATAGTTGCTGACTCAGCTTGTTGAGTTACCATCTTAAAAACACCGTTAGATGATTCGCCATTCAAGTCTGAGAAATACTTCTCAAGATTTTCTTTAATACAATCCTGTAAACCCCTTTGTTTCATATTGAATACAAAAATTCATGAAATTTCGAATATTGTTCAGAGTGATCTGACACTCTGTTAATGCTTGGCCAAAAGGCTAAACCTTTTTCTTGGTCAAGGTGCATAGAATACCAAAAAATATGCTTTCTGGATAGTTGAGTGCCCATTTTATGACCATAAAAATCATGAATTTGTGAAATATGACCTAAAATCAATGGAATTTTCCTCCCTAATGTTGGCTCTTCAGCTATTTCACCTGAGCTAAGAAATTTATTTACTTGGCTAATCAGCCATGGATTTCCTTGAGTAGCTCTGCCAAGCATTACTGCATCTGCCCCAGTGAAGTCTAATATATCCTTAGCTTTTTTTGGTGAATCAATGTCTCCATTTGCTACAACTGGTATTGAAACTTGGTTTACAATTTTTTTGACTGTATCGAATTCAGCATCACCATTATATTTCTGTAATCTCGTTCTGCCATGTATTGCAAGCATTTTTATGCCGTTATCTTCAGCAATTTTTGCAATTGTTGGTGCATTTTTATTTTCTTCATCCCAGCCTGTTCTCATTTTGAGAGTGACAGGAACTTCAACAGCTTTTACTACAGCCTTTAAAATATCCTCTACTAATTCTTCGTTTTGCATAAGAGCAGACCCAGCGGCTTTATTGCATACTTTTTTTGCTGGACAACCCATATTGATATCAATAATATCTGCTCCAAATTCAAGTGCTTTAATAGCAGAGTTTGCTAATTCTTGAGGCTCTGATCCAGCAATTTGAATGCTGATAGGTAGTTGTTCAGAACTAAAGTCTAAGCGGTGCTTTGATTTATTTGAATTTAAAAGATGGTTTTGAATGACAACCATTTCAGAGGTTGTAAGGCCAGCTCCTTGTTCCCTGCATATCATTCTAAAGGGTTTGTCACTTGTGCCTGCCATAGGTGCAAGCAGTACTTTTGAAGTTAGTTTATGTGAGCCAATATTCATAAAGATATTAACTTAAAGCTTTTTCGTTTGTTTTTCAGCTTTCTTTTTAAGTCTTTTTTGCTTTAGTTTTGATAAATGATCCACAAACAAAATTCCATTTAAATGATCCATTTCATGCTGGATACAAACTGCAAGCATTTCATTTGCTTCAATCTCAAATGATTGACCTAGTTCGTTAAGTGCACTTACTTTAATTTCATTAGCTCTTTTAACACTTTCATAATAATTGGGCACTGAAAGGCAACCCTCTTCCCACTCAATTTCACCATTTTTTTCAATAATCTCTGGGTTAATAAGGCAGAGTGGCTCGTTACACTCTTCTGACACATCAATAACTATAAGGCGTTGATGAAAGTTAACTTGAGTTGCAGCAAGTCCAATTCCTGGAGCATCATACATAGTTTCAAACATATCTTTAACTTGCTTTTTTATTTCATTGTTAACATTCTCAACTGGCTTTGCAATTGTTCTTAAGCGTTTATCAGGGTATTTTAAAATTTCTAGTATCATGACTTAATCATTACTGTGTTTTGAATCTTGCTCATTTGATTCGGATAATCTTGGTTAAAGTGCAAACCTCTACTCTCTTTTCTAGACAGGGCAGATTCTACAATAATTTTAGAAGTTTGAGCTAAGTTTCTTAGTTCAATTAAGTCCTCGGTAACAGTGTAAACACGATAATACTCATCTACCTCTTTATTAATTTGTTGAATTTTAAGATATGCTGAGTTTAGTCGATTATTGCTACGAACTATGCCAACAAAGTTCCACATAATGAGTCTTATTTCATGCCATAAGTGAGCAATAACAACTTTCTCTTTAGAGGGTGCAACTCTTGAGTCATCCCATTTTTCAATCTTACTCAATGAATTTGCTAATACACTTCCATTAATATGGTTGGCGCAAGATTTAGCAAAAACTATGCACTCAAGCAAAGAGTTACTTGCCATCCTGTTTGCCCCATGTACTCCAGTATGTGCCACCTCGCCAACTGCGTAAAGATTAGTTATGCTGCTTTGTGCATCTATGTTTGTATTAACACCGCCACAAGTGTAATGTGCAGCAGGAACTACAGGGAGAGCTTCTTTAGATATATCAATTCCAAGTTCTTTGCAGCGTTGAGTGATTGTTGGAAATCTTGATTTAATCCACTCTTCATCTTTAAAAGAGAAATCTAGGTAGACGCAATCATAACCATTTACCTTCATCTCATTATCGATTGCTCTTGCAACGATATCTCGAGGTGCTAGTTCTAGTCTATCATCATATTTATGCATAAACTCTTTACCATCAGGCAAAAGAAGTTTTGCACCTTCACCCCGAAGAGTTTCAGATATTAAAAATGATTTAGCATGAGGATGAAACAAACATGTAGGATGAAATTGAGTAAATTCCATATTGAAAATCTCGCATCCTGCTCTATAAGCCATTGCAATACCATCTCCAGTTGAAGTATCTGGGTTTGAAGTATATAGATAAGATTTTGAAGCACCACCTGTTGCAAGAATAGTTTTTTTTGAGCTAAAGGTCACTACCTCCTTCGAGTTTTTATCAAACACATATGCACCATGACACTTTTTATCTTTTACAACAAGGTCAACAGCAACATATTCTTCAAAAAGTTCTATGTTATTTTTTTGTCTTACTTCAGAAAGCAGGTTGACTTGAATTGACTGCCCCGTTTTATCTGCAACATGGGCGACCCTATTTGAGCTATGACCACCCTCAGTCGTGAGATCATAGCTATTATTGATGTGAGAAAATTGAACCCCAGTACTTTCAAGATCTTTAATTGCTTGAGGAGCTTGCTCTACCATAAACCTAATGCTTTTTTTGTTTCCAAGGTTAAAACCAGTATTAACAGTATCTTCAATATGTGAAGCAAAATTATCTTCCGGATCTAGCACTGCTGAAATTCCACCCTGGGCATAATAAGATGAGCCTTCTAACATTTTATCTTTAGCAATTACAGCTATTGAGGTGGTGCCTGAGAGCTGAACAGCACTCATTAATCCTGCAGCTCCAGAACCTATAATTAGAACATCGAATTGATATTTTTTTGTCATAATTTATTGTCACAAAAAGACACAAAATAAAAAAATATTAAAATAATTTTTATATATAATTTCCCGCAAGTTAAAAACTACTATATTTAACTTATTTCTCCTTTTAATAGTAGACTAACCCCACACTCTTATTCGAGGTGGGGTTTTTTATTAATTCATTTTTGGCTTAAAAAATATTAGCAATTTGGGCAATAAAGTAAGATTTACAAAAACCGCGCTGAGCATTGCAATTGCCATAAATATCCCAAAAAATATACTTGGAATAAAGTTCGATAATATCAAAACAAGAAATCCTATAGCAACGGTTGCTGCCGTATAAAACATAGAAACACCAATAGAGTTATGTGCTCTATACATTGAAGCTTCAAAATCAGCATCAACTAAAAGTTCTGATTTAAATCTACTAATATAATGTATAGCATTGTCAATACCAATCCCTATAGCAATAGCTGCAATTGTGATTGTCATTATATCGAGAGGTATTCTTGCTAAGCCCATTAATCCAAGGATTATCAAAGACGGTATTATGTTTGGAATTACTGCTATTAGTGCTGTAGAGATTGACCTAAATACAATTAAGAAAAGCATAAAGATAATTGTAAAAACGGAAAAAATAGTTTTAATTTGTGAAGAAAATAAACTTTGTAAAAGATTGTTATAGAGTGAAAACGTTCCAGTGAAATAAAACTCATCCTCACTAAAGTAAAAGCGTTCAACTAATTCCTTTTTGATATCTATGATTAACTGGTTTCTATCTAAGTCAGTAGTTGTTTCCTTAACTCTAGCAATAATTCTGATTTGATCAGTTTCGTCTGAAATGTGAGGCTGTAAAACTTGAGATTTAGCAAATTCAGGCATATTGTTTTTGCCAAGCATAAGTAAAAACCCATTAGGTGCTTTTCCATCATTTGATTCTTTGAGGACTTGCATAAAGGTATCAATTGACAACACTTTTCCGATACTGGGAATGCTGTCAAGATATTGATGAACATCATGGAAGTCCTCTCTTAGGCTTGAATCTGCCCAGTAAGCACTGGCCAAATCATTAAAAACAATTTCAAGCGGAATTGTCCCCCCGAGCTCTTTATCAATAAAATTAAGTCCCTGATAGATTTCAGTATCTTTTTTAAAGTAATTGATGAAGCTATTTTCTACAGAGAGTTTACTTAAGCCAAAAACTGCAATAGCACTGACTAATGCGATACCTAAAAGTATTTTTTTACCGCCTTTGTCTGTTGCAATAGCTAACTTTTGAAGTACATAAAATTTTTCAGTTTTGTGGGATGTTTGTGAAGTTGGAAAGAGTGTCATGACTATTGCAAAACTAACAAATGACAATACAAACGCAACTGTCACACCAATACTCATCATTAAGCCAAAATCTATTACAGGCTGAACATGGCTTGCGGTGAGTGAAGCAAATGCAGCTATCGTTGTGACCACTGTATATAGACATGGCCTCAACATTTCATTTAGAGTTCTTCGAGTGATTTCATCATTACTTATACCTGTCTGTTGATTTAAGATTTCTCTATATCGAACAACTAGATGAATGATAACTGAAAGAGTCATGACCAAAAGGAGTGAAAAGAAATTAGCAGAAATCACTGTCACCTTCCAGCCTATAGCGCTAATCAATCCAGTCATAAATAAGGCGCCAATGATGCTTATTGCAATTGGCATTAATACCCATCTCACTTTATAAAAAAAGAGTGAAAGCATTAATGACATAGCTAGGACTACTGCAAGACTAAATATAATTAAATCACTTTTTATGAAATCAATGACATCATTTCTAATCATTGGAACTCCACCCAAGTATAGTGTGGCGTTATTTTGATATTGACCCATCGTTGTGCGAATCTCTTTTATGAGTTGCTTTAATGAATCGTCATCTATTATGTCCCTTGGATCATCAGTTGCGAGAGGGACTAATAAAGCTGTAGTTTTTAGATCAGCGCTGACAATGTTGTTAGCGTAAAGCGGGCTGTTTTGAAACTCTTTAGCAACTAGATTTTGGTCAGCTTTTCCATTGTCAATGGTGTAAACATCACTAGCTAGTTCAACCAATGAGAGCGGAGGTGATTGAAAAAGTGAAACGTCTAGTATCGATATGACCGAGCTAATGCCATTAATATTCAATAAATCATTTCTCAGTGAACGTAAATAAGCCAGTTGTTCTTTTGAGAGGACTGTTCCTTTTTTAGCTGTGTAGCTAATGACTAATGATTCATCAGAGCCAAAAGTATCTTGGGTATCAAAGTAAAGTTCTAGATTGTTATCACCATCTAAGGATAACGATTCTGATGAAGCGTCAAGTGAGAAATGTTGAATCTGAAAAAATGACGAACTAATGATGACTAAAAATGCCAATAAGGACAAAATAGGCTTTTTAGTTAAAAAATTTAAAATTGAATTAAGCATGCCTGCCTATTCCAAATCAAAAAGAGAATTTTATTGGCGGTTCATGACCTTTCATGAACTCTAGATGAGTTTCAAAAAGAGATTTAGAATTCCAAAGAAGTTCAGTTTCTCTTGTAATGAGGGTGGCATGCATTTTATTTTTTGAACCTAAGACAACAAACAATTTTCCACCCACTTTTAAAAGTTTTTTTAAATCATCATCTATTTTAGGGAGTGCAGTACTAATGATAATTGAATCAAACTGCTCTTCTTTAAAATTTGAACAAATAAAAGTATCATTAATAAGGGTAGTGTTGTTTAACTTGAGTTTTTCTATACTCTGTTTTGCTTTAAGGTACAAGTCTTGCTCAATTTCTACGCTTGTCACTGAGTTCGCTAATTTTGATAAAACTGATGTCAAGTAGCCACTTCCAGTGCCAACTTCTAGAATATCCTCGTTGCCTTGAAGGTTAAGGCTATCTAAAATTCTGCCTTCTATTTTTGGAGAGAGCATCTTGTCTGACTCATTGAGAGGTATTTCAATATCCGCAAATACGAGTTTTTGATACTCCTCTGGCACAAAATTCTCCCTTGGGATATCTGAAAGTGCTTGATTTGCTCTCACATTAAGCCCACCCCAAGGCCTTATTTGTTGCTCAATCACATTTTTTCTTGCTTCTTTAATATCCATATTTAATCTACTTTCTTTTCCTTGGTGGCATTAGGTCGGTAATTGTTCCTTCAGCCATTTCTGCTGCAAACGCAGTCGTTTCTGATAATGTTGGGTGGGCATGAATAGTTAAGGCAATATCGCTCATATCACAGCCCATTTCAATTGCTAGACTGGCTTCTGCTATTAAGTCGCCTGCATTTGTTCCACATATTCCCATGCCGAGAATCTTACCTGATTTAGAGTCGAAAAGGCTTTTTGATACTCCTTCAGTTCTTCCAATACTCAAACTTCTTCCAGATGCAGCCCAAGGGAAAACACCTTTTTCGAATTCTATTCCAGCTTCTTTGAGTTCCTTTTCAGTTTTTCCAGTCCATGCAACTTCTGGGTCTGTGTAGGCTACTGATGGAATAGTCAGCGCATCAAACCCAGACTTTTCACCGCAAATAACTTCTGCTGCAACTTTAGCCTCATGAACTGCCTTATGGGCAAGCATTGGTTGACCGACAACATCACCAATTGCATAGATATTTTCAACATTAGTTTTCATTTGTTTGTTTGTTTCAATGAAGCCATGTTCATTAATATGTACACCCGCTTTGTGAGCATCTATTTGATTTCCATTAGGTGTTCTTCCAACGGCAACTAATACTTTATCAAAAGTGTCAGACTCTGGTGCATCTTTTCCCTCAAAAACAACTTTAATACCTTTCTTTAATGGAGTCATTGAAGTGACTTTGGTATTTAAAAAGATATTTGCATAATTTTTCTTGGCTTTCTTGAAGAGTGGATTAACAATATCTTTATCAGCAGCTGGAATGATTTGAGCTCCAAGCTCAACAATCGTAATTTCAGTCCCAAGAGCATCATAAATTGTGGCCATCTCAAGCCCAATAATCCCACCACCAACTACTAGCATTCGTTTCGGTATGCCATCCAACAGAAGGGCGTCAGTCGAATCCATAACCCTTTCATCATCAAAAGGGAACATAGGGAACTTTGTAACTCTTGAGCCTACAGATATAATGCACTGCTCAAACTCAATAACTTCATTGCTTCCATCAAGACTAACTTGATTTTTAGATAAAAATTTGGCATATCCATTTATAATTTTTACTTTTCTTGCTTTTGCAAGTGCATGGATACCACCTGTTAGTTTATTAACTATGCCATCTTTATTCTTCTTCACACCCTCAAGATCAATTTTAGGCTTTGAAAAAGTTATACCAAGCTCACTTGCATGCTTACTTTCGTTGATTACTTCAGCTGTATGAAGGAGTGACTTGGATGGAATGCAGCCAACATTAAGACAAACACCGCCTAATGATTCATAGCGCTCAATTAGGATCACTTCTTTTCCTAAGTCTGCAGCCCTAAAAGCTGCAGTATATCCACCAGGACCAGATCCAATAACTAAAACTTGAGTTTTAATCATAATAACATCTCCATAATATTGCTTAAGACTTGATTTAGTTCGGCCATAAACCTTGCCCCTTCAGCACCATCAATGACTCTATGGTCATAAGAGAGTGCCAATGGAATCATTGGGGTTGGTTCAAAAGTATTGCCATTCCAAATTGGTTTAATCTGGGTTCTTGATACGCCTAATATAGCAACTTCCGGGGAATTGATGATTGGTGTGAACTGTGTACCACCGATTCCACCTAAACTGGATATTGTGAAACCAGCTCCCTTCATTTCACTTGAGACAAGTTTACCTTCTCTGGCTCTCAAAGAAATATCTGCAAGCTCCTCTGAAAGTTCAATCAGTGACTTTTTATTAACACCCTTAACAACTGGAACGAGGAGTCCGTTAGGAGTATCTACTGCTATGCCTAGATTGAAGTACTTTTTAAGTATGAGATTTTCACCATTCTCATCCAAAGAAGCATTGAAGTTGGGATGACGCTTTAAAACTTGAACAATTGCCTTCATGATAAACACTAGAGGACTTAATTTGATATTTTTTTCTTTTTGATGCTTACGAAATTTTTCTAATTGATCAATATTTACTTCATC
>ENA-OREN01001627-OREN01001627.1-marine-metagenome-genome-assembly--contig:-NODE-1627-length-25473-cov-11.290597_pt1 | contig 25473 bp, 20 predicted proteins | sample MGYA00248624_ERZ508555 | MGnify/ENA primary metagenome ERZ508555 (study PRJEB26222, sample SAMN06267773) | marine metagenome | isolation source: Saanich Inlet, British Columbia, Canada | place...
GTGGTTAGAAAGAAAATTGTTAGTGGGCCAGCTCTCCCTGGCAAACTTTCAGACTGCACTAGTTCAGACCTTGAGCAGACAGAAGTTTTTTTAGTTGAAGGTGATTCTGCAGGAGGATCAGCAAAACAAGCAAGAGATAAAGACTACCAAGCAATACTTCCACTTAGAGGTAAGATTCTTAACACGTGGGAGGTTGACTCATCGCAGGTTCTTGCCTCGAATGAAATTCATGATATAAGTGTTGCAATTGGTCTTGAGCCAGATAATAATGATTTGTCTGGACTAAGATATGGAAAGATATGTATCCTAGCTGACGCTGACTCTGATGGACTTCATATTGCTACACTGATTTGTGCACTCTTCGTAAAACATTTTCCTAAATTAGTTAGTCAAGGGCATGTCTATGTTGCAATGCCTCCACTTTATAGAATAGATGCGGGCAAGCAAGTCTTTTATGCACTTGATGACAGCGAGAAAGAACAATTTGAGGCGAAACTTTTAAAAGAAAACAAACGTCAAAAAATTCAGGTTCAAAGATTTAAAGGGCTTGGTGAGATGAACCCTAAACAACTTCGAGAAACCACTATGCAACCAGATACTAGAAGACTGATTCAGCTCACTCTAAATCATCCTCTTCAAATTGCTGAAACAATGGACATGCTCCTTTCTAAGAAAAGAGCCTCAGATCGTAAGTCTTGGCTTGAAACAAAGGGTAATCTGGCTAATGTCTAAGGCCATTATCCTGCTCTCTGGAGGATTGGACTCAACAACTGTTCTTGCGATTGCTAAAGAGCAGGGATATGAGTGCTATGCGCTTAGCTTTGATTATGGTCAGAAGCAAAGGTCAGAGTTAAAATCTTCAAAGAAAATTTCAAACCAATTTCAAGTCATTGAGCATCGCATTATGCAAATATCACTTAATGACATCGGTGGATCAGCATTAACGGATAAAAATATTAGCATCCCTAAATATTCAGATAGTAATGAAATCCCTATTACTTATGTACCCGCTAGAAATACCATATTTTTATCGTTTGCGCTGGCCTGGGCTGAAGTGATTGACTGTCAAAATATTTTTATTGGAGTAAATGCTCTCGATTATTCAGGTTACCCCGACTGTAGACCAGAGTTTATTAAAGCCTTTGAAGATATGGCAAACCTAGCTACTAAGCAGTCAGTTGAAGGAGATCGAATCAATATAATGACTCCCTTAATTAATATGTCCAAAGCGGAAATTATTCAAACAGGATTGAGTCTAGGTGTTAACTACTCAGAGACTACAAGTTGTTATGATGCTAATGCTAATGGAGAGGCGTGTGGTGAGTGTGATGCCTGCGTGCTTCGAAGAAATGGTTTTAATAATGCTAAAGTGAATGACCCAACCCATTATCAATAAATATTTAAAATTTAACGCTATTTAATGTTTTTTGAAGATAAAATGTACACTTTTAAACAATTTAAGGATTTAACTCAAAATGAGTATTGAAGACAGAGTGCGAAAAGTTGTAAGTGAGCAGTTAGATGTTAGTGGTGAAATTGACAATAATGCATCATTTATTGACGACTTAGGGGCGGATTCATTAGATACTGTAGAGCTTGTAATGTCTCTTGAAGAGGAGTTTGACTGTGAAATTGCAGACGAGGAAGCTGAAAATATTACTACTATTCAACAAGCAATCGACTACATTAACGCAAATACATAATATTCATCTGTAAATCAATTAAGGCGTTTACTTTTAAGAGTAAAACGCCTTTTTTTAATCCAATTTTTATTAGTAAAGTCCTTTTAAATTATTCTACTAAGTTTATTATTCAATTAATTATGAGCAAAAGAAGAGTTGTAATCACAGGTTTAGGTATTGTTTGTCCAGTTGGAAATAATGTAAATGATGCCTGGAAAAATATTATTAATGGTGTGTCTGGAATTGCACCCATTGATAATATTGACACTGAACTACAAGCTGTCAAGTTTGGTGGTGCTGTTAAAAACTTTGATGTTTCTGAGTACCTAAGCCCAAAAGAAGCTAAAAAAATGGATGTTTTCATTCATTATGGAATGGCTGCTGGAATTCAAGCATTCGAAGATAGTGGGCTTGAGATTACTGAGTCTAACGCCGAGAGAATTGGTGTTGCAATTGGAGCAGGCATTGGCGGCCTATCAACAATAGAAAAAACTGCAGATCTTTTTAGAGAAAAAGGCCCTAAAAGAATCTCACCTTTCTTTGTGCCCTCTTCCATCATCAACATGGTCTCTGGCAATATGTCCATCAAATATGGACTCAAAGGTCCTAATTTTGCTATTGTGACAGCTTGTACTACAGGCACTCATAATATTGGAGATGCTTCTAGAATAATCGAATACGGCGATGCTGACGTTATGATTGCTGGTGGAACTGAAATGTCCTCGACTAATTGCGGTTTAGGTGGCTTTGCAGCAGCACGTGCGCTCTCTACCAGAAATGATGACCCTGAAACGGCTTCAAGGCCCTGGGATGTTGATAGAGACGGCTTTGTTCTTGGTGATGGCGCTGGAGTCATTGTCCTGGAGGAGTTCGAACATGCAAAAAAACGAGGTGCACGGATATATGGTGAACTTTCTGGGTACGGAATGAGTAGTGACGCATATCATATGACACTTCCTTCTGAAGGTGGTGAAGGGGCCGCAAGATGTATGAAGAACGCAATGAAAAATGCCAATATCAATGAAGATCAGCTTGACTACATAAATGCGCATGGAACCTCAACCCCTGCGGGTGACATTGCTGAAACGGATGCTGCTAAATTAGCATTGGGTACCTATTCAAAAAATATTGTAATGAGCTCAACAAAATCAATGACTGGACACTTACTTGGAGCTGCAGGCGGAATTGAGGCGGTCTTTACAACTCTAGCAATCAGAGATCAAATTGCGCCTCCGACGATTAACATTTTCAATCAAGATCCAAATTGTGACTTAGACTATGCAGCAAATGAGGCAAGAGAGATGAAAATAGATCATGCAATTTCAAATTCCTTTGGGTTTGGGGGAACTAACGGATCAATATTGATTTCTAAAGGCCCATAGAACTAGCCATCTTCTAAAACAATTGCGGCTTTATCAACTAAGCTGGTCTCAGTAAATAAGCCCATTCCAATTTTGTAGATCCTTAAAGCCCCGTTTGTAACACTCTTAAAGGCCTCTTCTTTGTGGATAACTATTTGCCAACTGGAATCATTAGATTTAAACGAGAAGGCGCCACCAATAATAGCTAATGCAAGAATTGCACCTAACAAATATTTAATCATTATTTTTTTCCAGTTGTACTAAACATATAGTTTTTTTATTTTACCAAGATTGATGCTGTTAAATCGAAATTCCAGAAGCTTTCAGTAGTCCGGCCATTTTGGGCTTGCTTCCTCTAAATTTAATGTATTGGTCCATAAAGTCCAAACTTCCTCCAATTTCAAGAACATACTTCCTGAAATCATTAGATGACTTTGATCCAATACCTCCACAATCTTTAACGAACTCATAGGCGTCTGCTGCTAAAACTTCTGCCCACTTGTAGCTAAAATAACCGGCTGCATAACCTCCACTAAAGATGTGTGAAAACGAATTAAGAAAACGATTTTCCTTGACTACTGGCAATAAAGTAGTCTTCTCTCTGACTTGACTAAGGACCTCATAAGTATCAACATTTGACATGTGAGTAGTGATATCCCACAAAGCGAATTCACACTGCCTAAGCATTTGCAGGCCAGATTGATAGTTCTTGGAATTAATTACCTTTTGAAAAAGTTCATCAGGAAGTTTTTCACCCGTCTCCCAGTGCCCTGAGATTAAATCAACTACCTCTCTTTCATAACAGAAGTTTTCCATGTACTGACTTGGAAGTTCAACACCATCCCAAGGAACGCCACTGATACCAGCTGCACAAGGATAAGGAACTTTTGTTAATAGATGATGAAGAGCATGACCAAACTCATGAAAAATAGTTACAATTTCATCAAAATCAAACAAAGCTGGCTTACCTTCCGAAGGAGAATTTAGGTTGCAAACAACAAAAGCGACCGGCAATGATTCTTTATAAAGGCCCTGATAATCTGACATCCATGCACCGCCTCGTTTATTCTCTCTGGCATAAACATCCAAATATATTCTTCCAATTACTCCGCTATCATCCTCAAGCTTGATTACTCTTACATCTTGATGATATGACTTTTCTTCAATTTCAGTTAACTTGATATTGTAGAGATTTTGAATAGTTTCAAATAGGCCATTAAAAACACTACGTTCAGGAAAAAATGGTTTTAAGTCAGAGCTTTTATAACTAAATATTTTTTGTTTTAATTTTTCTGAATAATACATCAAATCCCATGGCATTAAAGAATGCCCAGCAAATTTCTCTAGTTCCATTAGTTCAGATTTTGCTTGCGGCGTTGAAAGCTCTATCAGTCTGTTCAAAAATTCTACAACTGAATTTGGAGACTCAACCATTTTTGACTGAGTAGAGTATTCTGCATAATTTGAAAAACCAACTATCTCTGACATTTCTGATCGCAGTTTTAAAATTTCGTCCATAACTGGACGGTTATTAAATTCTTCAGAGGTAATCCCAATATCTGAAGCCCTAGAAATATATGCCTTGTAAACCTCTTCCCTTAGATCACTATTGTCAGCATAAGTCATGAGATCAATATAAACAGGGACTTGAAGGTTAATCTCATATTGATCACCCTTTTTAACTTTAGAAAACTCATCAGCACTATATCCTTTTAATTCATCAGCTGAAACAGTTTTTTTCCAAGAGTTTGTTGATTGTAAAACATTTTTAGAGAACTGATTACTGAGAACACTTAACTGCTCTTGAATTTCTTTAAATCTCTCAGACTTAGCTCCATCTAAAGCAACACCAGAAAGCTCAAAGCTTCGCAAAGATTCATTCACAATGTGTTGCTGTTGTGAATTTAATTTGGTCTCATTTACTCTTTGAAATGCCTGGTAAAGGTCTTTATTCGCACCAAGATCGCTATAAAAATTTGAGATTATAGGGAGCGTTTTTTCATACTGCTTATTAAAATCATCCGAAAACATAACTGAGTTAAGATGAGAGTTGACGCTCATCTCTTTACCAATTCGATGCTCTGCCTCATCAAGAACACCTACAACGCTCTCCCAGTCTTCTCCCTTACTTGCTAGAATGGATTGAATTGTGCCAAAATTGATAGCTTTGCTAGTACTTTTAAAGATGTTTGTAGGTTCAAAGTTAGGAGATAAATCTTTACTCATTATCTGTAGTTAAAAAAAAATATGATTTTTATTATAAATATTAAATCTATAAGTTATATGAAGTTTAAAAGTTGATTAGAAAAAGATTAGGTGAAATTAACTATCTTTTCTGTTTTGGATAACAACCTCATAACCTTTCTCTTCGGGTTCTTTATCGATCATCTCAGGAGGAAAGCCAGATCCCAAAACCTCAACACCCGCTCTTTCTTCAAGTCTTTTTATAATGTTTGGAGAAAACTCACGAGGACCATAACGCTTTTCACCATCCTTAAAAATATCTACAATCATCGGTGAAATTTCTAGCTCAAGCCCTTTTCGCTCTGCGAGCTCATTGAATATGCCTACGTCTTTAGACACCAGATCCATCGTGAAACTTATATCTCTACTGCCATTTAAAATGACCTGAGACTCTGTTTCATGAACAAATGAATTGCCTGATGAGGCTTTGATTGCTTCGTAGGTTACGTTCATATCCATGCCAAGAACTTTCATCGTCGTAAGTGCTTCAGAAATAGACACTAAATTGACAGTAGCTAGATAATTGGTCATGACTTTTAGTGTTGATGCGGTTCCCAAACTACCTGTATGAAGCACTCGTCTTCCCATTGTTGCAAGAATTGGCAAAGCCTTTTTGAATGCCTCTCTTTTACAGCCAGCAAAAATTGAAATATTACCAGTATCTGCTCTGTGGCAACCCCCGGATACAGGGCAATCAATTGGAAGCGCGCCTGTTGACTCAACAAGTGCCCCTATTCTTCTTATTTCTGCCTCATCAGTTGTACTCATCTCTAACCAAATCTTGCCTTGACTTAGGCCAGCTATGACTCCATCTTCTGACTCCATTACTTTAGAGCACGCCTTCGGTGATGGCAGGCAAGTGATCACAATGTTACAGAGTTCAGCCATCTCCTTGGGGGAGTTGCTGGTCGATGCGCCTCGACTTATAAATTCATTCACTAGCGAGTTATCGAGATCAATAACAGTAAGATCAAAACCATTTCTTAAAAGGCTTCCTGCAAGCTTTCCACCTGCATTACCTAATCCAATAAAACCTACCTTCATTCAATCCTCCTAAATACTAAATTAATCGTCGTCAACGTAATATGGCTTTTGATTCATAGAAAGGTGAAGTTTTTTTCCTTTATAGGGTGAGTTGGACTCCACAACATCAAAATTCAAATCAATGCCTAATCCAGGCTTATCTGATGGAATTACGTTTCCATTAATCCAATGAATTGGTTCCTTCAAAACTTCTGAATGAAAGCCATCCCAAGTACCTATACTCTCCATAATCAAAAAATTTGGGGTAGCAGCACAGAGCTGAATGCTAGCGGCAGCTCCAACAGGTCCGTTATATATATGAGGCGCAATATGCGCATAAAAAACTTCTGCTAAACTCGCAATTTTTTTTGCCTCCAAGATCCCACCTACTCGACCTAGGTTCATTTGAATAATTGAGGCCGCATTATTTTTTAAGACATCATAAAACTCATACTTAGTTGTTAGTCGCTCGCCAGTTGCAACAGGAATCTTAGTATTATTGGCAACTTCAGCCATTGCAGCAGACTGGCCCGGTGGAACAGGCTCTTCAAACCAAAGCGGATCAAATTGTTCAAGTCTTTTTGCAAGCCTTAATGCTGAAGAAGGCGATAGTTGCCCATGCGTACCAATGAGGATGTCACAATTATCACCAACAGCATCCCTGACTTTTTGACAGTAGTTCTCGCAGTGAGCAAGCCTTTTTAGTGAGACTTGATGCCCAGAGTATGAAGAGTAAGGTCCAGCAGGGTCAAACTTAATTGCAGTAAAGCCTTGCTCCATAGCATTTATAGCGGATTCTGCGCCAAGCTCAGGGTCATCATAATTAAGCACTCCATCCATGTCTTTTGGATACAAGTAGGTATATGAGCGAAGCTTGTCATGGACTTTGCCCCCTATGAGCTCATAAATTGGCTTATTTGCAGCTTTTCCAATAATATCCCAACAAGCCATCTCAAGACCACTTAAGACCCCCATCATCGTTAAATCAGGCCTCTGAGTAAAGCCACTAGAGAAACACTCTCTATAAAAACGTTCGACGTGATGGGGGTCATAGCCCTTAAGATATCTATCAAAAACATCTTTTATCCCTTTGACAACAACCTCAGGATGAAACGACGCTGAGTAAACCTCTCCCACTCCTAGCAATCCACACTTTGTTTCAATAGACAGGAAAATCCAATACATTCCGCCAATATGGGGTTCAGGTGTTGCAACAATATAAGTATTTAGTTTGTCTACTTCCATTAACGGAAACGATGTGATTGAGATGAGTTAATTTTTATACGGATTTATACAAAGAAGCAAGTTAATTTTTAGTGTATTCAGACAATTAATTCTTAGTCACTTTTCTCTTTGGACTCCCAAGGCGCTGTAATTCCTTCCAATTTGAGTCAATCCACACACTCACTTCGCTTGATACTAGTGGAATGTTACCAAGGACTGAGTCAGCCATTTTTTCTGCCAACATGATAGTTGGACCGTTAAGGTTTCCATTTGGAATAGTCGGAAAAACTGATGAGTCAATTACTCTTAAAGACCCTATCCCATTCACCTGACCTTCGTTATTGACGACCGTCATTGGGTCATCAAGCGATCCCATTTTGCAAGAACATGATGGATGGTAAGCACTCTCAACATTTGCCCTCACCCAGGCATCAATCTCTTCATCACTACTCACACCTATACCGGGGCTCGCTTCTCCAGCATTAAATTCATCTAGTGCTGGCTGACTCAAAATTTCTCTTGTAAGGCGGATACAGTCCCTCCAGTCCTGCCTATCTTGCTCAGTTTCCATATAGTTAAAAATGATTGTTGGTTTCGATTGTGGGTCTGAACTTTTAATTTTAACACTGCCACGACTAGTCACTTTATTGACGCCAGCATGGACCTGGTAGCCATGACCATCCATTGCTGCATTTCCGTCATATCGCATGGCTGCTGGCAAGAAATGATATTGTATATTTGGCCATTTAAGTCCAGCACGAGAGCGAATAAAGCCACATGATTCAAAGTGGTTAGTTGCCCCTAACCCCGTCTTTGCTAGTATCCATTCAATGCCAATTAGTCCTTTACTGAGAAGGTTTAGTTTACTGTTAAGCGTAATTGGCTTCTTACAATGATATTGAAAGTAAACCTCGAGGTGGTCTTGAAGATTCTCCCCTACGCCGGGTAACTCATGCAAAACATCAACACCTGCGTCATTTAGAACTTTTGTGGGTCCAATACCTGACAATTGAAGAAGTTGTGGTGAGCCAATTGAGCCAGCACAAATTATCACCTCTTTACTTGCCTTTAATGTTTCCTTCCTTCCGTTAATTGAATACTCAACACCCGTAGCTATTTTGTTTTCAAGTGTGATTTTTTGAACCAAAACATTAGTTAATATTTTAAGATTAGATCTATTTTTAGCAGGCTTAATGTAGGCATTAGATGTTGAAGAGCGTACGCCGCCACCCACTGTCATGTGCATTGGCCCAAAACCTTCCTGCTGTTCAGCATTATAGTCTTTAGTTTCTGGGTACCCAGCCTCTTTGCCAGCCTCAATAAAGGCTTTATATAGTGGGTTAAGCTTCATATTGTTGCCGTTCGAAGTTGAAACAGGGCCACTACCACCTCGGTAATCATTCTCACCCTCGTGCCAACTCTCAGAGCGCTTAAAGTAAGGCAAACAATCTTTATATGCCCAGCCTTTAGCTCCTTGCTCCTCCCACTGATTAAAATCTTCAGCATGTCCTCGAACATAAACCATTCCATTGATTGAGGAGGAGCCCCCCATCACTCTGCCTCTTGGGCAGTGCATTTTCCTATTATCTAAAAAAGGTTCCGGCTCAGTATGAAATTGCCAGGCATATTTATTAGTATTCATTGGATACGAGAGCGCAGTTGGCATTTGAATCATTATATTTTTATCGCTACCACCATTCTCTAAAAGAACCACACTATGCTCACCTGATTCACTTAAGCGATTAGCTAAAACGCATCCAGCAGAGCCAGCACCCACAACAATATAGTCAAAATTAATATTCATATTTCTCTTTGTTTAATAAGGGCTCTCAACATCATCAAGTCGAACAAAAACACTCTTAATTTGAGTATAACTCTTTAATGTTTCAGGGCCATTCTCTCTACCTATTCCGGACTCTTTGTATCCACCCACTGGCATTTCAGCAGGAGAATCACCCCAACTGTTAATCCAGCAAATTCCGGCCTCAAGTTTATTAATGACTCTATGAGCTCGGTTAATGTCTTGCGTAAAAACGCCGGCAGCCAAACCAAACCTAGTATTGTTTGCTCTTTGAATAACCTCAGACTCTTCCTCAAAGCGAAGTACTGACATTACAGGGCCAAAAATTTCTTCCTTGACAAAACTTGAATCATCTTCACAATCTGCAAAAATAGTTGGCTCCACAAAGAACCCATTTTTAGTCTCGTCCGATGTGAAGCGACTGCCACCAGTTAAAAGTCTGGCTCCTGATTTTTTTGCTTGATTAATGTAGCCCATAACCTTCTCAAGATGATCAGAACTAATTAAAGCTCCCATCTGAGTCTCTATATTGGAGGGGTTGCCAACTTTGATCTTTTTAGTTCGTTGACATGCCAACTCTAGAAACCTATCATAAATGTCAGACTGAACAAAAACTCTTGTTCCATTTGTGCAGACTTCACCCTGAGTATAAAAGTTAGCCAAAAGAGCTCCAGAAACTGCATTATCTAGGTTTGCATCATTAAAGATAATTAAAGGTGACTTTCCTCCTAGCTCTAAGGTCACTTCTTTGAGTGAAGAAGAGGCATCAGTCATTACTTTTTTTCCGGTTCCGCTCTCTCCAGTAAATGAAACTTTAGCAATTCTAGGGTGTCTTGTAAGTAACTGACCGACGCGATAGTCACCTTGGACTACATTAAAAACGCCCGGAGGCATTCCTGCCTCAGTATATATTTCAGCCAACTTGAGGACACTAAGTGGGGTTTCTTCAGACGGTTTAAAAACCATAGTGTTTCCAGCAGCAAGACAAGCAGCAGACTTCCAGCAGGCAATTTGAATTGGGTAATTCCATGCCCCAATACCCGCACATACTCCTAAGGGCTCTCTTTTAGACACAAAAAAAGTATTCGCATCTAGATCTTGTTGAGTCCCTTGTAAAGCTGGTGCTAATCCAGCATAGTATTCGATGACATCAGCCCCAGTTTGAATGTCAACACAGTTCGCCTCTTGCAGTGGCTTCCCACAATCCATAACTTCGAGTTCAGCAAGCTCATCATTTCTCTCTCGAAGAATAGAGGCAGCTCTAAGGAGGATTCTACCTCTCTCAAATGAACTCATTTGACTCCAAACTTGAAAAGCTTTCTCGGATGACAGAACCGCCCTTTCAACATCTTTATCATTAGCTTGGTCAACGATCGCAATAGTTTCCCCATTGGCAGGATTAATCGAATTAAATGTTTCTCCAGACGAGGCCACCAAGTAATTGCTATCAATGTATAAATGCTTTTTCATCAGATTTAATAATTAGTAATAAAATTATTGGAAACTTAAAAAGTAATGATACATATGAACAGCAGAAAATAAAAAAATTAAATGACTAAAATTAAATATTCATCGTCATATAAATTTCAAAAAACTGAAGAATTTATACCATATAAGCTTAGTCCCAAACTCTTTAAAAGCTACGGCATTACAATATTACTTAGCTGATCATTCAAAAGCTTGAGTAATGATATTTTTTGTTGGTCATCAAAGCGACTTATGGGACCTGAAACTACTATCGCTCCTACAAATTTTTCACTATTCGATAGCACTGGGACTGCGAGCGCAAATAAAGACGCATTGTGTTCATTAATCGATAGATAGTAACCTTGATCCCTTATATCTTTATAAAACCCTTTTTTATCTCTTTGCCTCTTACCATAAGCCAAAATTATTCGTCCTGATGCTCCTCTATTAAGTTCTAATCGAGAACCTTGCTCAATGTTGTGCCTAATCTCATCTCGAGAGTGAGCCCTATACAGACAAATACGATTGTCATCCTCCTCAACAAAAAAAGACGACGTCTCCCCAGATATATCCCTTATTCGATCTACAATAGGTCTAATTTGCTCAAGATGATTACTCTGAGTATATATTGCACTCAAATAGAGCGCCTGAGTACCGATTACGTAGTCTTTATTTTTTAGGCGAGAAACATAGCCATACTCTTCAAGAGTGCAAAGAATGCGGTATGCAGTTGAAACATTAAAGTTCAATTGCGTGCATATCTCTTTAATAGAAAATTGAGTCTTATCCAAGGAAAACATGGAAAGTATTTGCAAGCATTTTTCTATGGCGTTGTAATTCTTGTCAATCGATCTTGGTTTCATTTAATTTCATATTATGAAAAATATATATTATATAGTGAAAATATTAAATTATCTATGTGCAATATTGGTATTATGAAAAAAGTTGAGCAATTAGTAGTTTTATCAACGCTTTAGCCTGATATGTTAAACATGATATCTGTCTAAATACTGACATAAACCATAATATTTAAAAAAAAATCCATTACATTAAATGGCAATAACCAAGGAGAGAAAGGTGAACAGAAAAGAGCAAATTAAAGCATTAGAGAAAGACTGGAAAGACAATCCCAGATGGTCCAACGTTAAAAGAACTTATTCTGCTGAAGACGTTGTAAGGCTTCGTGGGTCTGTTCAGCCAGAGTGCACTTATGCCAGAAGGGGAGCTGAAAAGCTTTGGGATCTCGTCAATGGCACCTCCAAAAAAGGTTATGTTAACTGTATGGGCGCAATTACTGCAGGCCAAGCAATGCAACAGGCCAAGGCTGGCATTGAGGCAATTTATCTATCTGGATGGCAAGTTGCTGCTGATGGAAACACATCAGAGACAATGTATCCAGACCAATCACTTTATGCTTACGACTCTGTGCCTACAATGGTTAGAAGAATTAACAATACTTTCAAAAGAGCTGATGAAATCCAGTGGTCTCAAGGTGTCGACCCTAGCGATGATAAATTCATTGATTTCTTTTTACCAATAGTGGCGGATGCTGAAGCTGGTTTTGGTGGCGTTCTAAATTCATTTGAATTAATGAAAAATATGATTACCAATGGTGCTGCTGGTGCCCACTTTGAAGATCAGCTTGCAGCAGTAAAGAAATGTGGTCATATGGGTGGTAAAGTTTTAGTGCCAACTCAAGAAGCAGTACAAAAACTGATTTCTGCTCGCCTGGCCTCTGATGTTATGGGGGTGCCTACACTTCTGCTTGCTAGAACTGATGCAGAGGCAGCAAACCTTCTTACTTCAGACGTTGATCCTCACGATGCACCCTTTATAACTGGAGAAAGAACTGCAGAAGGCTTTTATGTTGTTAAAAATGGTCTAGAGCAATCAATCTCAAGAGGAGTTGCTTATGCTCCTTATGCTGACCTGGTGTGGTGTGAAACAGGTAAGCCAGATCTGGGCTTTGCCCGAGAGTTTGCAGAAGCAGTCCTTGCAGAGAATCCAGGCCAGCTATTAGCCTACAATTGCTCTCCTTCATTCAACTGGAAAAAGAATCTAAATGATAGTGAGATCGCCACTTTTCAGGAAAAGATTTCTGAAATGGGTTATAAGTATCAATTTATCACTTTAGCTGGCATTCACAATATGTGGTATAACATGTTTGACCTTGCTTATGAATATGCAAAAGGCGAAGGAATGAAGCACTATGTTGAAAAGGTTCAAGAGCCAGAATTTAATGCCGCAAAAAAAGGATACACCTTTGCATCTCATCAACAAGAAGTTGGCGCGGGTTATTTTGATGATGTTACAACTGTTATTCAAGGTGGAGAATCATCAGTAACTGCATTGAAGGGCTCAACTGAGGAAGAACAGTTTAGTTAAGCCTATTCAGTAATAAGTAAGTTGCCCTTCTCATTTGAAGGGCTTCTAATATAAAGAACTAATAATGCTAAGCAACTCATCTCAAAAAATTTCACTATCAATTGCCAGAAAGATTTTATTGGGATTTGAACATCACTATCAAAATATTAAAAGCGCCTCTATTGAAGCTAAAAGATGCTTTGAGGAAAAAGAGTGGGAAAAAATAGAGAACGACTCTAAGCTCAGACTCAATTTCTATGATGAGCAGGTTGAGGTTTTTTGTAAAAAACTGTCCTCTGAGTTAAAAAAACAAACGCTATACGGCGCAAAAGCAGAATTCAATGAGTCTCAGAGTATGGATAAGTTTAACTCAGACTTTTGGAAAAACACTAAGCATGTATATATTGAACTAATCACAGCACACAAGCAGCCTGAACTAGCAGAAACCTTCTACAACTCAGTCTTTTGTAGGATATTTTCAAGAAGCTTTTATAACAACCAGTATATTTTTACAAAGCCCTGTGTGTCGCTTAATTATATCGACATGGATGAGCCTGTCATTGATAGCTATTTTGTTGATGATGGACAGCTTAAAGAAACCTTAACCTCAGTTCTATACAACTACAAATTTAAATGCAAATTTGGGGACTTTGATCAAGACATTGAAAGACTTCAAGAGCAGCTAATCAAACAAATCCCAAGACTACACTCTGAAGTTTTTGAGCTGCAATTTATCAGTACGCCCTTTATTAGAGGTAAGTGTGCCTATATTGTAGGAAAGATTATTACGCAGCTTCATCCTGATGTGCCTGTTCTTATTGCACTATTGAATGATGAAGTAAAAGGCCTATATGTCGACAGTTTGCTCACTGACATAGGATCAATATCAGTTATTTTTAGCTTTTCAAGATCCTATTTTTTTATAACTACCGATTACCCTTCAGCCATTGTAGAGTATCTCAAAGAGCTTCTGCCTGGAAAAACAAGGGCTGTCCTATATAGTGCAATTGGCCTTCATAAACAGGGTAAGACGCTTTTATATAGACATTTTCTTAAATACTCAAAAATTACCAGTGAAAAACTAATCATTGCTCCTGGCATTAAAGGCATGGTAATGTCGGTTTTTACCTTTCCTATGTACCCTTATGTTTTTAAAGTAATCAATGATCAATTTGCACCTCCTAAAATGGGCACAAAAGAAATGGTCAAGGATAGATACTATTTCGTAAAAAATCATGTCAGAATTGGCAGGTTAGCTGATACCTGGGAATTTTCAAATGTTGCATTTCCATTGAAAGATATTGATGATGCATTACTTCAAGAATTAGAGAGAAAGGCAAGCTCTAATATTGAAATTGAGGATGACTTACTTATAATCAAACACATGTATATTGAAAATAAAATGACTCCCCTTAATATATATCTTGAGACAGCAAATAAAAAGCAACAAAATCATATTATTAATGATTATGGAAAAGCTATTGATGAGCTCATTAATTCCAATATTTTTCCAGGAGATATGCTAACGAAAAATTTTGGAGTAACCCGACAGAACAGGGTTGTGTTTTATGACTATGATGAAATTACATTAATGAGTACGCCTATTTTTAAAAAAATTCCAGAAGCCAAAACATATGAACAAGAGATGGCTTCTGAGCCTTGGTACTACGTTGGTCAGAATGATGTTTTTCCAGAAGAGTTCAAATACTTTATGTTGCCAAATCCATACATGAAAGAGGTATTTAATAAGAAATATAAAAAATTACTGAATGCTGACTACTGGGTTTCGATCCAAGAAAAAATCAAACAAAATGGGGTCATAGATTACTACCCCTACGGCTCTGAAAAACGCATGTGTAAAATTTATAAGGACAGCTAACATGAAGTCAACCTGTGATATTTCAGATAAGTTGCACCCGAATGTTCAGTATTTGGACCCAGTATTTAAATGCTATGGTGGAAAAACTAATTTTTCGGGTCGAATTGTCACTATAAAGTGCTTTGAAGATAACTCCCTAGTGGAAGAAGCTTTAAATATGAATGGCAAAGGTTGTGTTTTAGTTGTCGACGCTGGAGAATCATTAAAATGTGCAATGATGGGTGACAAAAGAGCTTCAGATGCAATCAAAAATGAGTGGGAAGGGGTCGTTATAAATGGCTCAATCAGGGACTCTGCAATGATTAATTCCATGCCTATTGGCATAAGGGCTCTAGGTGTTTGCCCTCGAAAAAGTATTAAAAAAGGAATAGGAAAAAGAAATTTAAATATTGACTTTTCAAATGTAAAATTTATTCCAAATCACTATCTTTATGCTGATGAAGATGGCGTAATTGTAATTGAAAATAAGGTAAATTCATGAGTTCTGATCAACAAATAATTAAAAATATAAAGGCTGACAAAATCTTTTTTGACTTTATAGATGACGAGGTATGCGACGGATTGGATATCACTGCAATCGATTTCTTTGAATCCCTGTCTAAAATTTTAAGTGAACTTCAGGATTCGAATCACTCCCTTTTAAATAAACGTGATAAATTACAATCTCAAATAGATGATTGGCATATTCAAAATAAGCGTATTGATCCACAGAATTATAAAAACTTTTTAAAAAGTATTGGTTATGTCGTTGAAAAACCGAATGAATTCACTATTGAAGTTGAGGAGGTTGATGATGAAATCTCCCAAATTTCTGGGCCACAACTCGTAGTACCTATTACCAATCAAAGATTTGTTCTTAATGCAGTAAATGCACGATGGGGTAGTCTCTTTGACTCACTTTATGGCACAAATGTCATACCTAATAAAGGTAGCATGAGTACCTCGTTTGCTCATAACCTTCAAAGAGTTAATCGAACAGCAGAGCTTGCTTGCGATTTCCTGGATGAAATTGCTCCCCTTAAGGGCGCTTCATATCGACAGATTACAAGTCAAGTCAAGTACACAGGAACTTTAATTTTTAACTTGAATGATGGTGAAATGGCAACATTGATAAATCCAGATCAATATATAGGGCTTAGTGAAGATGGAAATATATTATTAAAAAATAACAATCTTCATATTGAGATTGTTTGCGACCAAGAAAGAAGTCTTCATAAGAGTGGTATCTTTGATGTCATCTTAGAGTCTGCAGTAACTACAATTGTTGACTTTGAAGATTCTGCCTCTACTGTTTCAGATGAAGAAAAGATTCACGCTTATCGAAACTATCTTGGCCTGATGAAGCGCAAATTAAATACTTCTTTTGTAAAGTCTGGTGAGACTATAACGAGATCATTAAACCAAGATAAAGCCTATACAGATATTCATGGCACTGCTTGTAAATTACCAGGAACAAGTTTAACACTTGTTCGAAACGTTGGAATCCACATGATGACTAAAATGGTTACAAATCATGATGGTTCGCCAATCCCAGAGGGAATTTTGGATGCCATGGTTACTTCACTAATTGCTCTTCATGACTTAAAACTTAAAATGAATTCCAAAAAAGGAAGTATCTATATTGTGAAGCCAAAGCTTCATGGTCCCGAAGAAGTTAGATTCACTATGGATTTGTTTTCAGCCGTAGAAAAAGCACTATCAATAAAGGAAAATACCTTAAAGATCGGTGTAATGGATGAAGAAAGAAGAACTACTCTTAACCTAAAAGCGTGTATTTATGAGGCTAGAAATCGCATCATTTTCATTAATACTGGTTTTCTTGACAGAACTGGTGATGAAATTCACACCTCTATGATGGCTGGGGCAATGCGCTGTAAAAATCTCATTAAAGAAGAGACATGGTATTCTGCATATGAGGAAAATAATGTAAGCTCAGGGCTTGAGTGTGGCCTTTATAAAAGGGCACAAATTGGAAAAGGTATGTGGGCTCAGCCAGATCAAATGCGTCAAATGTTGGATAACAAAATGGTTCATTTAGAGGCTGGAGCCAGCTGCTCATGGGTTCCATCTCCTACAGCTGCAACACTTCACGCGACTCATTATCATCGCTTTAATGTATTCAGACAACAACAAGAGCTGTTATCAAAACATCAAAAACCAAATCAGGATGATCTTTATGAAATTCCATTTTTGAAACTAGCTGATCAGCTCTCTGAAGAGAAAATTATTAAAGAAATAAATAACAATGCTCAGAGCATCTTAGGTTATGTCGTTAAGTGGATTAATCAAGGAATTGGTTGCTCAAAAGTCCAAGATATCAATCATATTGGTCTAATGGAAGATCGTGCTACATTAAGAATCTCTTCTCAACATATGGCAAACTGGCTTCATCATAAAATATGTACAAAAAAGCAGGTAAATAAGGCATTTCAAGATATGGCCGTTATCGTTGATGAACAGAACAAACATGACCCTAACTATCTTCCATTAGCACCAAACTATGACAGTTATGCTTACAAAGCATCTGTAGCACTTGCATTTGAAGGCGCTGAGCAAGCGAATGGATACACGGAAGATATTTTAATAAGATTTAGACGTAAATTTCTGGATGCAAGAAATTAATACTGAAACCATTCACCCTCTAAAAGCATTGTCAGACAAAAGATAATCGAGCTCTTCCATCGTGCTCATTCTTCCAAGTATTTCATTTCTATGAGGGAAGCGTCCAAACCTCTTAACAAGATCTCTGTGGTGTTTTGAAAAATCTAAATTAAAGTTGTATTTTTCAAATAAATAAACTTGTAAATTCTGATGATCTATATTTTCACTATGCATTAAAGGCATAAAGAGAAATAATAGCTTTTCATCATTTAGTTCCTCATCAAAACCATTATTGATTGCATTTAAGGCTACTTCAACAGCCATACTCTCTGTTTTAAAGCTTTTAGGATCCGATCTAAACATATTTAGAGGAAGCTGATCTAAAATCACTATAAGGGCAACCGAACCATCAGCAGTGTCCCTCCATTGACTGAATTGTCCAGCAGCAGCTCTTTCCCAAACACGCTCAAAACGAACTTTGATTTCGTTATCTACTTGAGGAGTTGAAGCAAACCAGAATTGCTTGCTATTTTCTGAAAACCAATAATCTAGAATATCAGATGGTATTATCGAATTTTCATTCATTGTAAAGAATTTATTCCCTCAGAGCGAAATAATATACCACTCTGAGGGGTTGATGATTAGTACTTATCGATGAGGCGACTTTTCACCAAAATCTTTGTATTTTTCAAGAAACCTAACAGGCTTGCTTAACGCATCTTTTCTGAACGGGTCACCAAGTTCTCTCGAACACATAATTTCAATAATTGTAGTCTTCCTCTCATTCATTTGCATGTCTATCGCTTTTTTAAGAGCTGGACCTACATCTTCAAGTTTATCGACGCGGATGCCCTCTGCGCCCATAGATTCTGCAATATTTACAAAGTGCTGATCAGTAAGCTCAGCAGCAATAAAACGTCTGTCATAAAAATCAACTTGATTTTTCTTCTCAGCTCCCCAATGACGATTATGAAAGACAACTGCAGTAACAGGGATATCATGACGGACACAAGTCATAGTTTCAACCATACTCATTGCCCAGGCACCATCTCCAGCGTAAGAAATTGCCGGTCTATGCTGAGCAGCTGCTTTGGCGCCGATAATTGTTGGAAAGGCATAACCGCAATTTCCAAAACTCATTGCTGCAAAAAAACTACGTGGCTTCTCAAACCTGAGATAACTATTCGCTACCGAGTTTATATTTCCAATATCAGTAGAAACCATTACATCCTCAGGCATGGCTTTTTCAAGCTCACGAAGAACTTGTCTTGGGTGAAGCCAACCTTCTTCTTTGTTAGCAATCATATCCATGCTATAAGAGTCAGTTTCATGAATCCATTCATCAAGCTCCAACTCCCAAGCTGCTTTTTCATCTGCAATTGTTGTTGCTCTGTCAGACTTAGTTGAATCACAGCTCAAATCTTCAGAGCTAAGTTTCTTACAAAGAACTTCAGCTACCGCTTTTGCATCTCCACAGATTCCAACGTTAATTGGCTTTACTAGACCTAGCATTTTATGATCAGCGTCAATTTGAATGATTTGAGCATCTTTAGGCCAATAGTCCATTCCGTGTTGTGGCAATGTTCCAAAAGGACCTAAGCGTGTTCCTAAAGCAATAACTACGTCAGCTTTTGAGATTAACTTCATAGCTGCCTTTGAGCCTTGATAGCCTAGCGGACCACACCATAAGTCATGGCTAGCAGGAAATGAATCATTATGAAGATAGCTATTAACAACAGGAGCACCAAGACGTTCCGCTAATGCAGCACATTCTTGAACGCCATCCGCCATAACAACACCACCGCCCGAGACAATAACAGGAAACTCAGCCTTTGCAATAAGGGCAACAGCATCATTTAGAGTGTCCTCACCGCCAGAACCTCTATCAATTCTTCTTGGCGTTGGAATTGTAAATTCACCATCTGCATAGAAGTAATCTCTCGGAATGTTTAGCTGTGTTGGCGCCATTTCACTCATAGCTCTATCAAAACAGCGACCCGTAAATTCTGCCATCCTCATCGGGTTAACAACATGGCCTTGGTACTTAGTAAACTCTTGAAACATTGGAAGTTGGTTAGCTTCTTGAAAGCCTCCAAGACCCATACCCATAGTTCCAGCCTCTGGAGTCACAATAACAACAGGACTGTGCGCCCAGTATGCAGCTGCAATTGCTGTCACGCAGTTAGAAATACCAGGACCATTCTGACCAATTACTACACCATGTCTACCACTCACTCTTGAGTATCCATCTGCCATGTGAGCAGCGCCTTGTTCATGAACAACCGGAATAAATCTGATACCTGCTGGTTCAAAAATATCCATAGCATCCATAAACGCTGAACCCATGATACCGAAGATATCAGTCACATCATTAGCGACCATTGTTTCAACGAAAGCCTCACTTGAGGTCATCTTTGCCATTTTTTTCTCTCCTATTTATAAATTATTTATTTAGCATATCTAGAGCTGGGACATACTCGTATCCCAAATCTTGAGCCACCTCAAGACAGGTTACTTTGCCACTATGAACATTTAACCCTGCTCTCAAGTGTTCATCATCTAGTAAAGCTTGTTTAACGCCTTTATTTGCAATACTAAGCCCGAACGGTAATGTTACATTGTTAAGGGCATAAGTAGATGTTTTTGGAACGCCTCCAGGCATATTGGCCACACAATAATGAACTACATCATCAATAATGTAAGTTGGTTCAGCATGCGTCGTTGCTTTCGAAGTTTCAAAGCAGCCTCCTTGGTCAATCGCAACATCAACAATAACAGATCCAGGTTTCATTGCCTTAATCATCTCCTTAGAAACCAATTTTGGCGCCTCAGCACCTGGAATTAAAACGCCTCCAATCACTAGGTCTGCCTGAAGTACATACTCTTCTACAGCACTTTTTGTTGAGAATACCGTATTAGTGCTTCTTCCAAATTGCTGCCAGTGAGACTCTAAGGTTTCAGGATTATTATCAAGAACCCAGACATCTGCACCCATTCCAACAGCCATATGTGCTGCGTGTGCACCAACAACGCCACCACCAAGTATCACAACGTTAAGTGGGTCAACTCCTGGAACACCTCCAAGCAAAGCCCCCATACCACCATTAGGATGCTCTAAAAAGTGAGCTCCAGCCTGAACTGCCATTCTTCCAGCAACCTTTGACATCGGAGCTAGCAATGGTAGACCGCCCTTTGGAGAAGTAACCGTCTCATAAGCAATACAAATTGCTCCACTTTCTACCAGGCCTTTTGTTTGTTGTGGGTCTGGCGCGAGATGAAGATAAGTGTATAGAATTTGACCTTCTCTAAGCATTGCAATTTCTTCAGCTTGTGGTTCTTTTACTTTTACAATCATCTCTGCTTTATCAAAAACTTCTTTTGCAGTAGTTATAATTTCAGCACCAGTCTCCGAGTATTCATCATCACTTGCACCAATTCCAATGCCCGCATTTGTTTGAACAATCACCTTGTGACCATGATTTATAAACTCTTTAACACTTCTAGGTGTAAGGCCTACTCTGTATTCATGGTTTTTTATTTCTTTTGGAACACCAATAATCATTTTATTTTTCCTCTAAATTTAATAAAAAATTCTATGTGTTTGCAGCAATTGCATTATCAACAGCAGCTACAATTTGATCAATTTCATTTTTTGAACATATGAAAGATGGACTAAAAAGCAGCACGTTATTGTTGAACTCAAAGCTACGATTTGTTCTACCAATCATTACTTTGTTTTTTAAGCAATGACCAGCGATAGCCATTGCAACACTTTCATGAACAGGTTCTTTAGTTTGTCTGTCTTTAACTAGCTCAACACCACAAAACAATCCCTTTCCTCTAACATCTCCAATAATTTCATACTTCTCCTCAAGTGCGTGCAGCTTGTCCTTGAGATAACTCCCCATATTAGTTACATTTTCAAGAAGATTTTCTCTCTTAATAATATTTACTACTTCTAGCGCAGCAGCTGGACCAGCCGTACAGCCACCAAAAGTAGAAATATCTCTAAAGTAACTATCTGGATTAGTGTGATCTTGCTTGAATCTTTGAAAAATCGCTTCAGATGTTATAGTAACTGATATTGCAGCATAACCAGCTGCCAAACCTTTTGCAGTTGTGACAATATCAGGCTGAACATCAAAGTGCTGATAACCAAACCATTTTCCCGTTCTACCAAGTCCGCAAACTACCTCATCAATATGAAGCAAAACATCATATTTTTTACAAATCGACTGTATGATTGGAAAATATTCTGGAACTGGAGGTATTACACCGCCACCAGCAGTTATTGGCTCAAGAACTACTGAACCTACCGTATCAGGGTCTTCTTTTAGAATGATATCTTCGAGAACTGTTGCGCACTCAATATTACATTCCCCATACTTTTTACCAAATGGGCAGCGATAGCAACAACAATTAGGCATTTCAACAAAACCTGGGGCAAAAGGGCCATATTGTTTCTTTCTTTGAATTTGAGCCGATGAACTCATAGCTCCAATAGTTGTTCCATGATAGTCACGATCACGAAATATAATTTTATGTTTTTTTCCATCGTTATCAAAATGAGCTAGCTGACGGACCATTTTGTAACCCTTCTCATTGGCTTCAGAGCCGGAATTTGAATAATAAACACGATTCATTCCAGGCATTAAAGATGTTATTTCTTGAGCATAATGAGACGCTGGCTCATTTCCAAAGGCACCAGCAAAGTAAGGTATTCTTGAAAGTTGATCGGAAACTGTCTTAACCATGTCATCCCTTCCATAGCCAAGATTAACAGTCCAAACACCTCCAGAAGTGGCATCAAGATACTCGTCACCTTTAGAATCTGTTATGATCATTCCCTTTGCATCAGTAACCACTAACGGATCATTCTCTTCAAACGCCTTGTGTTGCGTTAAATGATGCCAGACATGATCTTTAGCATTATCAACAACTGTAGTATTTGACATACTCCCTCCTAGTTAAAATTCAATGCATTTTTAAAGAAACGAATTGTAAAATATAACTGGTCCTGATTTAACATTTATATAGAACCAGCAAACTTACAATTAATAGGCCAGAATAATGGATGAAATGTGGAACCAGTTTTTTTCTCTAAGGCATGATAAGCCCAGAACTCTTCAGCTGCAAATTCGCCAGCAGTTGATTGATGCAATTACGAATGGCTTGATTAGGCCAAATGAGCCACTTCCTTCATCTAGAAATCTTGCTAGCGCACTCAAAGTTGCTAGAAATACAGTCATTGCTGCCTATAAAGAGTTAGAGTTTGATGGCTATATTACGCCTCAAGAAAGGCGAGGGTATTTTGTAAATGAGCAGTTTTATGAGAGCTACACCGCTGATGGTAGTGAACAGTCAAGTAATATCGAATCTCCAATTTGGCAAGACAAGTTAATTACAAAAAAGCCATCCGCCCAATCAAATATTCATAATCCAGAAAACTGGCAAAGCCTCCCCTATTCATTTACTATCGGTCAAATTGATAAAAGCCTAATTCCTTACTATGAATGGAGAGAAGTTGTTAGACATTCATCGACACTTCCTGAAATACAAAAGTGGAATATTGACCATGTCGATAATGATGACCCCTCTTTAATTAAACAAATTCAATCCAAAGTCCTTCCAAAGCGAGGCATTTGGGCAAATAAAGATCAAATTTTAATCACATCTGGGAGTCAGAATGCAATTTATATGATTGCCAGCCTCCTTACTAAGCAAGGAACTATTGTAGGCATGGAGAACCCAGGTTATCCGGATGTCAGAAATATCTTTAGCTCAAAAACCAACAATATTGTCCCCATAAGTATTGACAAGGATGGAATTGTGATCAAAGATATTGATCCTAAAATGGATATTATTTTTACTACTCCAAGCCATCAATATCCAACGGGTGTAACTATGAGTATGGATAGAAGAAACGAGCTTCTATCAGTTGCCAAAGATAATCAAATGGTCATTATTGAGGATGATTACGAAGCAGAAATTAACTTTCAAAAGAAGCCTCATCCCTCCTTAAAAAGCCTTGATAAAGACAATAATGTCATCTATGTTGGTAGCTTTTCTAAAGCTTTTGCTCCGGGCCTAAGACTTGGCTATATGGTGGCACCTGAGAGCTTTATAAAAGAAGTTAAAGCATTGAGGCGTTTAATGATAAGACATATACCGGCAAACAACCAAAGATCTGTTGCTCTGTTTATTGGACTAGGTCATTATCACAATATGTTTACTAAAATTCAAAAAACAAATAAGGAGCGATGGGATCTGATTAATGAGAAGATTAACGATGAGCCACTATTATCTTGTGCTCCCACTCTTGGAGGTTCAACTTTTTGGGTTGAAATACCTGAATCCGTTGACAGCGATATGCTTTGTAAGAGACTCTTAAAAAAAGGCGTTTCTATAAGGTCTGGAAATACTCTCTTTAATGAGGAAAACCCTCCTTCAAATTTTTTACATCTTGGGTATTCAGCGATAGATACGAACAAGATTAACAAGGGTATGGATATCATCATCAAAGAAATTAAATCATTGATTCCTAAATCTCACTAAATTTAATGGAAAATTTCTTTAATTTTGCTCCTGATAATTATTTTCTAATAACTATAGTTGTTATTTTTTCTGGTTTTCTAAGAGGGTTTATAGGATTTGGGTCAGGGTTACTAATGGTCCCAATACTCTCATACTTTTATTCTCCTGTTTTTGCAATGGTCTTTAATATTGTCATTGAAATTCCTGCAACTATCTATTTGACTTTTGTTGGAGCAAAAAAATGTAACTTTAAGGAAATATCACCAATGATGTTTGCTATGATGCTAACAATACCATTTGGTACAGTATTTTTAGTCTCGGTAGATGAACAGGTAATCAAAATCCTGATGTCAGTCTTATTAATATTTTTTGTTATATTGATTGCAAGTGGCTGGAGACTTAAAACTACTGTCACCAAATATATTCTCATTTTAGGCGGAATTATAAGTGGGCTAATGCAGGGAGCAACTGGCATGGGAGGCCCACCCTATGTGACCGTTCTTCTATCAAAAAATGATAGCGATGAGGTGGCGCGAGCAAACATTTTAGTTATTACCTCTGGACTTGTAATCAGTGCAATTATTAGTCTTTATTATTTTGGACTGTTCACAAAAAATATTTTTTTAACTGGCTTAATAACTGCACCAATTTATGTTTTTGCTACATATGCAGGTTCAAGATTTTTTAATCAGTCAGGAAACAAATACTTTAGAAATAGCTCTTTAATCACATTAGGAGCAATAGGAATTGCAACACTGACTGGCTCCCTATTTTAACTCCCATCTAAACTCTAATTCTTTCGTTTAATGGGTCATACATTGGTTTTATAGAAACCTTGCATTTTTCAATTTTTCCTTCCACCTCTAAAGTGTATTCTGCAGCCAATATATCCTCATGATCCTCATTAAGTTTACAAGGAACATATCCTAGGCCAACTGCACCGCCAAGTGTATGACTGAATGTGCCACTTGTTAAGTGACCTACAATCTTGCCATTTTTTAAAATAGGTTCGTTGTGGTATAGCATAAGCTCAGGATTAACTAATAAAAACTGCATTACACGCAGATCATAGCCAGAAGCTTTTTTAGATTTAACGGCATCAAAGCCAATTAACTTTCCAAACTTAGAAGGTGTTTTTTGAAGTTTTACCGCAAAACCAAGCCCTGCATTAATAACATTATCTTCATCAGTAATATCATGACCAAAATGTCTGTAGGCTTTTTCAATTCTACAGCTATCAACTGTGTGCATTCCGATATGCCTTAAAGAGAACTCTTTACCTTTTTCATCTAT
>ENA-OREN01001629-OREN01001629.1-marine-metagenome-genome-assembly--contig:-NODE-1629-length-25454-cov-3.847224_pt1 | contig 25454 bp, 23 predicted proteins | sample MGYA00248624_ERZ508555 | MGnify/ENA primary metagenome ERZ508555 (study PRJEB26222, sample SAMN06267773) | marine metagenome | isolation source: Saanich Inlet, British Columbia, Canada | place...
TCTGCAAAAAGAAAAAGGTTATCCGCTTTCCATAAAAGCATCTGCAGGAAAAAATAAGCCCGAAAAAATTATAAATATTACCAATATATTAAAAGGATCAGGTTTTCTTGGGGCTGCATTGCAGTCGACTGATCCTGAAGTTTTGAAGGCTATCAAGAGAGACAATATTCCCACCGACAAGATTATGAACTTAGCAGAATTTGGAAAAGAACAGGGCAACCCGACTTACACAGAAATTATTCTGGGTCTACCAAGTGATTCCAAGGAGAAACATTTCGAGTCATTGAGGGTCGGCGTGGATATGGGGTTGAACTCAATCCGAATGTATCAATTGATGCTATTAGCGGGAACTGAAATGGCGAGTCCGCAATCCAGAAAAACATTTGAAATGATAATCAAGTGGCGAATTCTTCCTGGCTGCGCTGGAAAATACCAAGTTCTTGGCAAGGAATACCGCATTGCTGAATACGAAGAAATTGTTGTTGGAAATAAAACATTATCCTTTTATGATTATCTTGAATGCCGTTTAATGAACCTTCTTATTGAAACTTTCATTAATAACGCATTATTTGAAGAAATTTTTGGAATGATTCAAGCTCTCGGCCTCTCCAGATTTGACTGTCTTTTGTATATTCTTAATCATCCGGAGACCTACCCAGAAACAATTCAATCTTATTTTAAGAGTTATATTAATGACACAACAAATGATTTATTTGAAACTGAAGAAGAGGTAAAAGCCTATACCCAAAGGGAAGGGAACATTGAAGATTATGTTTCAGGGACCAGTGGTCGAAAAGAACTACTCTATCATAAAGCCCTATGTTATTTATCTTTTGAAGATTTGAATCAAATGCTATTCACGGCCACAATACAGTTCCTAAAAGAAAATGGGAAACTAACTGAAAAAATAACGGACTATGTAAAGAGTCTCGAAAAATTTAGCATGCTATGTAAGAAATCTTTCGAGAATACTAATTTAGAATACGTTGAATCCTTTGAGTATGATTTTAAATCTTTAGCCAAAAGGAATTTTGAAATAGACCCCAACCAAATTGAGCCTTGTGGCCCTTTTACTTTCCACATAAAGCATAGCCAGACACAAATTTCCTTAATTCAAAATGCTTTAAATGTGTATGGGGAATCTACCGCGGGCCTTGCACGACTGATTCAAAGAAGTAATTTGAAAAAAATGTTCAGAGGTTATGAGTATAATTAGTCAGAAGCAGACAAGTTGTGCTTTTTCAAGGATACACCCTGCTCAAAGTCCTCGAATTTGGATTTGCCATCAATTGAACTGTCAGATGAAAACGGCATAACAACCCATTAGCATATTCCTAGTCTTTTGACCCCCTCTACGTACTTAGATACTTTACTCACCCGAAAAGGTAAATGACTAGTAACAATATTTACCTGCTCATCGTTGTCTTTGTCATATTTTAATTCAACTGCAGATGCCTTTGATTCAGATTTTTCCAGTAGAACAATTGAGGACACATCTTTCCAAAATTGCGGAGCATCGGGTAATGACGCTGACGGGGTTGATATTTCAGGAAGTTCGATAAAAATTGAAAACGTAACTTTTGAAAATATAGGAGATAAAGCCCTGAGCATAGGTGAGAACAGTGTCCTGAAAGGAGAAAATATTGAAATTAAAAACTCCAGAATTGCTGTTGCCAGCAAAGACCTGTCTTACTCGAAAATAAATAATCTCAGGGTTAAGGATTCCAAAATAGGACTTGCGGTTTTTCAGAAAAAAACAGAATACGGCCCCTCACACCTCGAGGTGAACAACCTAATAATGGAGGGTGTCGACAAACCTAGTCTGGTTGAAAGCGGATCAAAAATTTTTATAGAGGGGAACAGCATGAAACCTAACAAGAATGGTGTAAAGGAACTTTTATATACCAAAAAATAGTTTTCGTTTTATTCAAGGAAAGTTGGCGAGAAGGATCGGCAATTTTCCTACCAAGGCTTAACAAACATAGTAAACTCTAAACTTACTCGGGTATTTTCACCTTTGCCAATAGCTCCGCCATGGAGAAGTTTGTCATGAAAAATAATAACATCACCTGGCTCACCTTTAAAAAACACCGGATTTAGACTGCCTTCGGAAACATCGATCAGCGGCTTATTAAAACCGTCCTTTAGCACTGAACGATAGGGCCAATCCTTTAGATGCGATTCGGGAACATAAATAAACCCGCTGAGTCCCGGTTCAACATAGATTCCAATCCATACTTTGACACGAACCTTATTATTGGGTACGGTGCCGTGACCCAGATCCCAAAACCAGGCATCTGCATGTAGCGGACCAACATCATTCTTTTCATTGGGCCGAACCAGCCGCCAGTAGATTTCTTCACGTCCAACATTATCCTCATCGGAAATTTCAAAGGGACCAAAGTAATCTTCAAGTTGATCTATAAAGCGCATCTTTCTTAATTTCAGAACCGCACTTTGAGGAAGTATCCGAGCTTCTTTCGGCCAAAGACTACCATGATCAAGTAAATTGGAAGCTTCATGGTATCGCTCCATTCCTAGCTCTTCGAATCGATTTACGAATTCAGGATAAAAGGTTTTGATACGCTCCAACCATTGGTCATGAATAAGCTGCCTAAGATTAGCAAGCTCTTTCTTTTCCAAAGACAGGTCTAAAGAAAGTCCCGCTGGCCCTGTAAGTTTTTGTTTTATCATAAGCCTTTCTCATATATTTCGGGTCAATACCCTTAATTCTTTATTGAGTCGATCCCAAAAAAAGTTGTTTCAAAAAATGGTCTTTTCTTAAAAATATAAGTCCTTATTTTGCTTGAGCCATTCAATGCCTATAGGCGTTGGGACATCCCTACAAACGATATTAGACTTAGACCACAACTTCTGAAAATTATTCCCTAATCTTTCTTCTTCAGGGGAATATTTAAAAGTACCCTCAAGTCTGCCAAGCATCTCCTCAGTGGCACTGAGAATGTCTTCTGGGCTATTTTCCTCCAGCTCAAGACCCAATTCTTGGGCATTTCTCGAATATGGGTGTAACTTCAATACCAAGGCATCTTTAAAATATAGGTACTGACCTGTTTTTGTGAACTTATGCTTTTTTGGAATATAGAGGCAGTTTTTTCCTATTGGGGCAAGGCCAAACTCGGCCATGTCAACATTGAGCCGAGGGATATCGAAAAGAAGAGTCATATCACAAATTCCTGATGATGCTCCTAAAAAAAACTTACATGTTCCAATGAGAAAGATATCTAAAAATTCGCATTGGTTTTCAGAGAGAGGGTAGTCGATAAACCGAGGATGCGAAAATGAAATTGGTTTATTAACAACAGAGCCAACTCGGATCACTGTAAGACCTTTTTCAATTAGGAACTTGATGGCTTTAACGAAATTGTCGATATCCGAATTTCGTCGATCATGGTAACTCCAATTGTTATGAGGCATGGTGTTTTTCAGGAAAGCATTGTCTCTGGCAAAAACACAAACGTAGTTTTCAGTATCCATATCTACATTCAGATTTTTTAATAACTCCCTACCCCTTTGAATTTCTTCCGGAGTAAAAAAAATGGATGGTTTGCCATTGTTGAATTCAAAATATTCATTATTTTTTGTTCCCAATGGCTGATAAAAGGGTGTTTTCTTTAAAAAAGGAAGCATGCCATCAAAAATAGAAACAAATATCCGCCCCTCATAAATGCGCATCACCCTTTTGAACATAGTCAGTAATTGCCTATTGGCAACGCCCCGGGAATCGCACACAAAACAATAAGTGGGTCCATCCGGGAAAACACCCAGTTGACGCCTTCTTAAAAAAAGTTCGGTTTCCACCCCCAAATGACCAATTCTGCCATGATGAATTTTCCCAACCTTAAGCCAGAAAAAAGGTTTCAAAATCCACAAAAAAATAATTGTAGGTAAGACAAAAACGAGCCCTAAAAGCTTAAACCAAAAGTAAACCAGAGCCCTATAAAAAGGAGTGATATCCCCATTTTTTAGTTTTAATATAAATTTTTTCCACATGCTTTTATTAAACATCAAGAGTTTTGACTCATTAATTAACAAATAATGGCAGAATGAACGGGTATTGTTGCATTTATTGTTAACGGCAATTTTATTTCGGCGAGGTCTCTTAAGGAGGTTTTGATTTTTTGGATGCATATATTTGCTGGTTCATTCGATTCTGTCGGATAATTTTTGCCGTCTCAAGAAGACCGTATGAGATAAAAAAATTTTCAAACGGAGAAAAAGCTAAAAACCTAATACGCGTTAGCCGGAAAATAAAATGCTTTACCTTTCTTGAAAAATTTAACATAAACCTTGCTGCATTCACAATTGAAGGGTGCTTTTTCATCGCATTTTTAACACGCTTTTTGAAGGTGGGAACAGGTTCGGAATGGGAGGAAGGGCTTTTTTTTAGGGGGGCTACTACGGTTTCAGAAAAGGATTTAGGATAAAAATGGTCCATCTGGTTTACGTGTTTTTGCAATTTATCCAAAAAAGCAAAACACTTTTGCTCCCGAAACACAGCAGTGGATTTTTCATCGCAATTTAGCAATTTAACCTGATTTAAAATATCTATAGCAAATTCAATTTGGCCATATAGAACTGCAATTAAGCTTAGTTTATGGGCAGCTATGTATAGCTCATTGGGGTCTTGGATGCTTTCTTTTAATTGTGAGAAGTTTTTGAAAAACAAAGCATCGCCAAACGCCGTAAAAGACTTTCCTCTGATATTTACAGGTCCCCGAAAGGGAGAAAGTTTTCCCAGGTGAGTAAACTCAACAAACTGAAAATTATGGGAACTTAATAAATTAAAAATATCTGAAAATAACTTTTGATCTTTATAAAGCGGAAAAAATTCAACTTCGCAGCGAACCGCCAGCACATTGGAATTTAATAAGCCTTCTGCTCCCTGCAAAATTTCATATTCACTTCCCTGAGTGTCCAACGTAAGCAAGTCTGGTTTAGGAATATTAGTGTCATCTTTGGACATAAGGGTATCAAGAGTAATAACTTCCAAATCGCGCACTTCTTGACATTCACTGCCCTCTCCCCAAACGTAATCATGGTTATGAGAAAAACAATAGTAATCTTTGAATTCATCATTGGTTGGAATGTTGGAGCTGGTAAAAGGGTCTTTGTTAATGTGAAATGAGGCTTTGCCATTTTTTCCACCCATGCAATATGGCAACACAATAGATTCTGCAAAAACACTTTCAACCCTTTCCTTAGTATATTCAATGGAATCCTGATCGGCATCGTACATAACAAGAACCGTTTCTTTGAGAAAATCAGGTGGAACATATGTGCCAAACGATCCGTTCCGGCCACCAATATGATGTATGGTCAATCGCTTTTCCAAATTCCTAGCTTTTAAATCCAATTGTTCTACTCCTTGATTTTATAATCGGGTTTTTGTTTAAAAATTAAATATTTAGAGTGTATAATTAGATCGGGATTGTGCTCATCAGACCTATTTTTTCTTGAGCACATCCCGTGCTTGCGTAAAAGGGTTGTGCTAGCTAATAAGGGATCAAAAAGTGCTTGTAAGTAGATCAAGCATGAATGTTATTTTATCATTTTTTATCTCACCATACATAGCGCGCTCACTTAATTCAATTCGCTTTATTTTTTTATGGTTCCCTTAAGCCTTAAACTATTCCAACATCTTCAGTGAACTTTGAAATTGAATTTTTATTTTAAATTTTTAGCCCCTAAGGTTCAAGCCAGTTGACGATCTGGAAAATCCATACTGGAACCCTCATTAGCTTTAGGGCAAAAGAGCTTGGAACGGTCAAGAATAGGCAAGGTATTAAATTAAGTACTATCTATTTTAAAATAATTAACCCCCTTTTTACTTGAAAATAAAATGAATATTTTGGTTACGGGTGGCTGTGGCTATAAAGGAACCGTTCTTGTTCCCAAACTTCTGGATCGAGGCTATAAGGTTACCGTGGTGGACACCCTCTGGTTTGGTAATTTTTTGGAGCCACATCCAAATTTAAATGTCTTAAATGTGGATATCCGAGATATCGAAAATATACCTTTTACGGGCATTGATGTAGTCATTCATTTGGCATCGGTAGCAAATGATCCCTGTGGGGACCTTGACCCAAAACTTACCTGGGAGATCAGCGCATTAGGCACCATGCAAATTGCTGAGAAGGCGGTAAAGCACGGTGTCAAACAGTTTATTTATGCATCGTCGGGTAGTGTTTATGGGATTAAAGAGGAAGACCAGGTCACAGAAGATCTCGAACTCAAGCCCATCACGGAATACAACAAAACAAAAATGGTCGCAGAACGCGTGCTGTTGAGTTATGGCGATAAGATGATAGTACAGATTGTTAGACCCGCTACCGTATGCGGGTTTTCTCCGCGCATGAGGTTGGATGTGTCGGTGAATATGCTGACTATGCAAGCCCTCTCTAATGGTTTGATCACTGTTTTTGGGGGGAATCAAACCCGTCCAAACATACATATTGATGATATTACGGATGTTTATCTACATTTGGTTGATGCTAAAGATTCCATTCGTGGAATTTATAATGCCGGTTTTGAAAATATTTCTATTCTCGATATTGCAAAATTGGTGGCCAAACACATTCCGGCAGAAATACGCGTTACCGAATCAAATGACCCTCGCTCATACAGGGTTAATTCTGACAAACTCCTGGCGACAGGTTTCAGCCCGAAAAAATCAGTAGAGAAAGCCATCCTGGAATTATGTGAAAAGCAAAACCAGGGGGCACTAAAAAATGAAGAGCGCTTTCATAATTTGAAATGGATGCAAGCCACGGTTTTTAAATAACCTTTCTTTCTTAAACTCTTATTAATACATGTCTGAAAAAATCTTCGTTATAGGGAGCAACTCCTTTTCTGGCGCCAGTTTCGTTCTTTCAGCACTGGAGGCTGGCTTTGAAGTGGTGGGAATCAGCAGGTCACAAAAACCCAATGCTGTTTTTTTACCCTACGAGTTTTCTGGAAAAGAAATAGGGTTTCACAAACTGGACCTGAATCATGATCTTGAAAAAATCATGAACGTTATCAATCTGAAGAAGCCAGAATACATAGTAAATTTTGCCGCCCAAAGCATGGTTGCACAAAGCTGGGAAAACCCGGACCATTGGTTCAATACCAATCTTGTTTCCACAGTGCGATTGCATGACGAATTGAGACATTGCGACTTCTTAAAAAAATATGTTCATATTTCTACCCCGGAAGTCTATGGCAATTGTGAAGGGCATATAAAGGAAAAAAACTCCTATTACCCCAGCACCCCATACGCCGTATCGCGTGCAGCTGCAGATATGAGCCTGCATACCTTTTTTGATTCTTATGATTTTCCGGTGGTTTTTACTAGAGCGGCAAATGTATATGGCCCGGGACAGCAGTTATATCGCATCATACCTCGGACAATTCTTTACATTAAAATGGGAAAGAAATTACAATTGCACGGTGGCGGAACCTCCGAACGTTCTTTTATTCATATGAAAGATGTCTCGGAGGCAACACTTCAGATTGCCAAACAGGCTCAACCGGGGGAAATATTTCACATTGCCACGAAAAATTCCATCACCATTCGAAATCTCGTTGAAATGATATGCGATTTAATGGGCGTAGAATTTGATGCGCATGTAGAGGTGGTGGGAGAACGGTTAGGAAAAGACTCGGCCTACCTGCTTGAAAGCTCTAAAGTGCGAGAAGCTTTTGGTTGGGAAGATAAAATATCACTGGAACAAGGAATTCAAGACGTTTTAGGCTGGGTTGAAAATAACTTTACCATCTTGAAAGATCAACCTTTTGATTATATACACAAAGCATAATTTGAGATGCTCCTGCCTCTCCTGATTTCCCGTTTTGACTTTAAAATGGGTTCTGATTATAATCCTAACTAGCTGTAAAAAATTGATTGAATAGAGTCCCCCTTTTCTTTGAGCTGGCCCGAAAAGAGACCCATGATTCCACCCGGGACTTCCATATATTCCCGCTAACGGGAAAAATCTGCGATAGAACTGGATAAATGAATTTAGGAGTATAACGTGCGCGAATTCTCTAAAACATATTTTGATAGTTTAATCGAAGAAATGAAATCTATCCGGATTTCAGATCGAGAAGGTAATGTGATCGAGGCCCATGAAGGCATCGAAAAGGTAGCGCAATTAATCCTTTCTGAAAGTCAAAAAGGTCGTAAATTGATTTTCATTGGCAATGGAGCCAGTGCAGCCATATCCAGCCATATGTCTACAGACTACTGGAAAAATGGCGGGCTGCGTGCAATCGCTTTCAACGACAGTTCACTTTTAACCTGTGTCAGCAATGATTATGGATACAAACATGTTTTTGAAAAACCCATAGAAATGTTTGCCGATAGCGGCGATGTGCTGATGGCAATTAGCAGCTCTGGGCAATCTGAAAATATCCTTCGTGGAGTCGAAGCAGCAATATCTACAGGATGCAAAGTGATTACATTTTCAGGGTTCAAGGATGATAATCCTTTGCGCCAAATGGGGGACTATAATTTTCATTCCGGTTCTTCTTCATATGGCCCTGTTGAAATCACTCACCTATCTATTTGTCACTGCATCTGCGATTTGATCATTAAAGAAAAATCAAAACCGTAAGGAAAAGCATGCTGGAACCAGAGTTAGCCAGTGCAATGTATTTGGATATGTTGCGCATCCGATTGGTAGAAGAAGGGATTGCCGATTTATATCCTGAGCAGGAAATGCGCTGCCCCGTTCACTTATGCATTGGTCAGGAGGCCATTCCTGTAGGCGTTTGTTCTGCTCTTGAAAATGAAGATATTGTCATGGGAAACCATCGGTCTCACGGTCACTACCTGGCTAAGGGCGGTGATTTAAAGTCCATGATGGCGGAAATTTACGGCAAGGCGACAGGTTGTTCCAAGGGAAAGGGAGGGTCAATGCATTTGATTGATCTTTCGGTTAATTTTTTAGGGACGACCCCTATTGTAGCCAGCATTGTCCCGATAGCCGTTGGGACAGCTTTCGCAACGTATCTAAAAGATGAAACAAAAGTGAGCGTAATTTTTCTTGGAAGGGCAGCTACCGAAGAGGGTGTGTTTGCTGAGAGCTTGAACTTTGCAGCACTTAAAAAACTTCCTGTTGTTTTTGTTTCTGAAGATAACTTTTTTTCTGTCTACACCCCTCTTTCGGAACGACAGCCCAAGGAAAGAGAAAATATAGAAATAGCAAAGGCTTTTGGTATTCCCTCTGCCAAAGGAAATGGGAATGATGTCCAAACCGTATACAACTTTTCTGAAAAAGCGATTCGGCATGCGAGAGAGGGAAAGGGACCCTATTTTCTTGAATTTGAAACTTATCGTTGGCGTGAGCATTGCGGCCCTTACTTTGACAACGATTTACCTTATAGATCAGAGGACGAGTATCAGGAGTGGAAAAAAAAGTGTCCCGTAGAAAATTTTGAGAACCGTCTGATAAAAGAAAAAATCCTAGAAAAAAACCAAGTAACCCAAATGCGCGAATCAGTTCAGAAAGAGTTTGAAGAGGCTGTTGCTTTCGCAAAATCGAGTCCGTTTCCCCATCCAGATGAAATCTTCAAAGATCTTTATAAAGAAGCAAATTAAATCCACATGACAAGAGAAATCACATTCGCCGAGGCTATCCGAGAGAGTACAGATCAATGTCTAGCAAATGATCCCTCTGTTTATGTTATGGGCCTGGGTGTTCCAGATCCAAAGGGTATTTTTGGCACGACAGTAGGTCTAAGGGAAAAATATGGAGCGAAACGGGTTATGGATATGCCTGTTTCTGAAAATGGGATGACGGGTGTAGCCATTGGATCTGCATTGATGGGCATGCGCCCCATCATGACCCATCAGAGAATTGACTTTATGCTTTTATCGTTGGATCAGATCATCAATAACGCTGCAAAATGGTATTACATGTTTGGCGGGCAAAAGAGTGTGCCTTTGGTAATCAGATTATTGGTGGGACAAGGTTGGGGACAAGGCCCACAACATTCTCAAAGCCTGCAAACCCTGTTTGCTCACATACCAGGACTAAAAGTGGTGATGCCTTTTTCACCCTACGATGCAAAAGGTTTGTTAACGACTTCTGTTAAAGACGACAACCCTGTGGTTTTTATAGAACATCGTTGGCTTCATAATTTATATGGTGAAGTCCCCGTAGATTCTTTCCAGGTTCCTATTGGTAAAGCCCGAATTGCCAGAAAGGGTAAAGACCTGACAATAGTTTCAGCATCCTATATGCTGGTTGAAGTATTAAAAGCAGCAGATTGCCTTAAGAAAGATGGAATTGATGTCGAGGTGGTCGACATTCGATCAGTAAAACCTTTGGATGAAGAAACTATTATTCAATCTGTAATGAACACAGGACATTTGATGGTAGTGGACGGTGCCTGGCGTTTTCTGAGTATCTCTGCAGAAATTATATCCATAGTTGTTGAAAACGCTTTTAAACATTTGAAGAAACCTCCCTGCCGAGTGACCTTTCCGGACGTCCCTACTCCAACAAGCTGGGCTATTGCCAACAATTTTTACCCTCGCGCAATTAATTTACTGAGCAAAGTAGAAGAGCTTTTAGATCTTCCTAAAAAAAATGAAGAAGAGTGGGGTCTTTCTCCCACAGGCCCTTTGGATGTGCCTGATAAATCTTTCACGGGACCCTTTTAAAAATAAAATTTGATATGCCCACAACACACGAAAAAACATTGAGCCTAGAGGACCTTGCGAGCAAAGTAGAAGCATTACGGCTGGAAGGAAAACGTATTATCCTATGCCACGGTACATTTGACCTGCTTCATATTGGTCACATCCGCCATTTGCAAAATGCACGGGAGAAAGGGGACGTACTCATAACTACGGTTACGGGTGACAGCTATGTCAATAAAGGACCTGGCCGACCCGTCTTCCCGGAACATTTACGCTCCGAAAATCTTGCTGCTCTGGCCTGTGTTGATTTTGTTGCAATCAATCAGGCTCCAACAGCAGTGAATATTATCCCGATGATAAAACCCAACGTCTACATTAAAGGTCAGGAGTATAAAGTCTCAAGTGACGACTTGACCGGAAATATAGCCCGCGAAAAAGAAGCTGTGGAAAAATATGGCGGCGAAATCATATTTACCGAAGATATCACTTTTAGTTCATCAAGCTTGTTGAATGAAAATTTTGGAGTTTTCTCAAGGGAGACAAATGAATTTCTGAAGAAATTTCGGTCGCAGTACAAGGACGCAGAGATAATCAGCAAACTAAAGGATTTGAACAAATTAAAAGTCTTGGTGGTGGGCGATGCTATAATAGATGAATACCATTATGTAACTGTTTTAGGGCAATCAGGGAAAGGAACTCATCAATCCGTCAAATATGAGGCGGAAGAACGTTTTGCAGGCGGAGCCTTGGCAGTGGCCAACCATATTGCGGGCTTTTCTGACAATGTTACTCTGATTAGTGGAATAGGAAAAGAAGATGGTGGCGAAAGCTTTATCCGCTCTAAATTAGATAAAAAAGTGACACCGCATTTTCATTATTTTAGCGATGCCCCTACTATTGTGAAGCGGCGGTTCGTGGATGAAGATTTGGATAAGCTTTTCGAGGTATACATCTATAATGAGCAGCCCCATATTGAAAAGCTGGATCAGGAAATTTGCTCATGGTTGAACGATAATACTTCTGATTTTGATGTTGTCTTTGCCCCTGATTTTGGTAACGGATTCATCTCAACAGGAATGATAGAAATACTTGCTGAAAAAGCTAAGTTTCTTGCTGTCAATACACAAGTGAATAGTGGAAACCGAGGTTTCCATTCCATTACTCGCTACCCTCGGGCAGATTTTATCTCTCTAAATGGTCCTGAGTTACGAATGGCTACTCACAGCCGCTATGATCCACTGGATGACTTGGCTGAAAAGATCGCGCAAAAAATGAGGACCAATTACTTTGCAGTCACGCTTGGCAGTAAAGGTGCCATTCTCCTAAATAGAAAGGACAAAACGGTTCACGAAATACCCGTCTTGTCTACAAAAGTTTTGGATCGCATTGGAGCCGGAGATTCTTTCCTGTCTCTAGCTGGTTTATGCCTGGGTGGAGGACTGCCTGCAGACATGAGTCTTTTTGTCGGAAGTGCAGTCGCCGCCTTAGATGTTCAAATTGTTTGTAATAGAGAACCTGTTACACCGGTAGCCCTATATAAATACATAACTACATTACTAAAATAAAATCGAGATATAACACGAATAGGATGTTTTGATGAAAGAAAATGAAGATAGATTAGCTTGGAAATTACATATTGAGGCAACCGATGATCAATTTGTCACTGAAGAAATAAGATTGGGTCCATGGACATCTTATAGCCTTTTAAATGACCCTAAGCACTTGGTTTTTGTATTGTCTCGCTACAAATTTTGCGCGAAAATGTTAGAAGGGAAAGGGAGTGTTCTTGAAGTCGGGTGTGGTGATGCATTTGGGGCACCCCTAATGGCACAGGCTGTGGATAAGCTTCACTGTGTTGATTGGGAGGAGCGTAATGTCACTGGCAATCGTAGCAGGCTGTCGCATCTTAAAAATGTTACTTTTGAGACAGTGGATATTTCAAAAGACACACTTTCAAGCCTTTATGATGGTGTATTCAGTATAGATGTAATCGAACATCTCGAGCCTGAATATGAAAAAGTGTTCATTGAAAATATGGTCCAAATGCTAAACCAGCATGGGGTTATGATTATTGGCACACCTAATGAGACGGCATCCCAGTATGCGACTTTCAGTAGCGAACACCAACATATCAATCTAAAAACAGCAAGCTCGTTGAAATCATTAATGGACAACTATTTCCACAATACATTTATTTTTTCGATGAATGATGAAATGGTTCATACGGGGTATTACCCCATGGCGCACTATCTATTTGCAATGGGCGTAGATAAAAAATAAGACAGGTCCATGGAAACAAAACCCAAAATACTTGTTCTTGGAAATAGAGGCTTCATCGGAGCCGCCCTTTTTAATCATTTAAAGGGAAAAAATAATTTTGAAGTTAAAGGGTTTAACTCGTCCAATTTGGATTTAATTTCCCCTGACAGCATTTCCCAAATTGAAAAAGTCGTCGATGAAAATACGGTCGTTATTTTTGCTGTCCGGGCTCCAAAAAATATAGACCCTATTAAAGCATTTGAACAGGACCTTACAATAACCTGCAATGTTGCGCGTTTTCTTAAAAGCTCTTTGATTAAGAAGTTTTTATATTTTAGTTCCATATCAATTTATGGAGATGAGACAACCAATCTGCGCATTAATGAACAGACAAAAAATGCGCCATCATCCTATTATGGTATTTCTAAAGTGATGGCTGAAGAAGTTTTGCGGAAAGCCACCCAGGAAAAAGGCACGCCTCTTGTTGTTTTGCGTCCTTGCATGGTTTATGGGCCGGCAAATAAAGAGCTCCCATACGGACCAAATTATTTTATGCATTCTTTAATGGATAAGAGTCAACTGGAATTATTTGGCGATGGATCAGAACAAAGGGATTTTTTGTTTCTGGAAGATTTAGCACAGCTCACAGAAAATTTTATTTCTAGCAACTGTGAGGGCATTTATAATTTGGGAACAGGAAATAGCTCCTCTTTGCTAAATATCGTAGAGATACTCCGAAAAATAACAAAAAGAGATTTCCCTATTATAAGATTAAAGAGGAATAGGCCAAAAATTGACCAGAAGCTGGATATCTCAAAATTATTGGACCTATTTCCAAATTACACCTTCACCCCTTTAGAAGAGGGGTTAAGAAAATATTACGAAAATTTTCTTAGGGATCAAGATCATAAGAATTTGGGTGTCGCAAATTGAAAAAAACTTTAAATCATGAATGATAAACCTCCTATAAAAAAAATAGATACCCCAAGCAACGCACAGCCTTCGAAATCTGGCGTGGTTGAAGGAGACCGGATAATTGAGAGTTATCAAAAGTTCATGAGCAGGTTTAAACCAATTAAAGAATTAGTCTTGATTGCGCCAATGCAAGTGCCCGAGTCTGTATTTGATATTAAAGTTGCCAGGGGAGCAGGTTATTTCAATTATCCTCCGGTAGGCTTGCTATATATCGCATCGGTGGTCAAACATGTGGATTCGGATATAAAAATCCACTTAATAGACCTGAATCTGGAAATGCTACAAAGGGCCAATGGCGGGGATTTTTCATATGACTTTTGGAAGCTCAGACTCTCAAATGTCTTAAAAGATGCAAAATCAACGTACGTGGGGATATCCTGCATGTTTGATGTGAACAAGGAAACCTTTGTTGAAATATCCCAATATATTAAGGATGAATTTCCTAGCATTCCTGTTTTAGCAGGGGGGGTTCAGGCTACCTATGATTATGAAGAGCTGTTGGATAAGTTTGGCTTTGACCTGATTTTTCGCAAAGAGAGTGAATTGCAATTCTCTAATTTTATTAACAACGTTAATAAGGCTGATTTTTCATCTTGGCCAAAAGGTGCCGCATTTATCTATGATCAGCATATTATGACTTTAGGTGAGCCTGACGAGGAAACTCCTGTCGAGTTTGATATTCGTGATGCCTATTCACTGATACCCATTGAAGATTATTATAAGGTTGGAGGTTTAGCGGTTTTTTCAAGATATAACGGAATCCAAAAACCTTTTGCCACCGTGCTAAGTAATCGCGGGTGCCGGGCCTATTGCACTTTTTGCACCGTACGAGATTTTAATGGCAAGGGCATTCGAGCCCGGTCGGTCGAGAGTGTAATTGATGAGCTTAAATTCTTATGGGAAAAAGGAATAAGACAAATTGATTGGCTGGATGATGATTTTTTATGGGACAAAGAACGAACCCTCCACCTTCTAAAGAGAATGACAGAGGAAGTTCCTGATATGGAATGGATCAGTAATAACGGGCTCATTGCCGCCGCGATCAACGAAGAAATAATGGAGTGGATGGTTCGCTCGGGTTTAAAAGCGGTAAAAGTTGGCATTGAATCTGGCAACGATGTCATGCTCAAAAAGATATTGAAGCCCACTAGCAAAAAAAAACTATTGATGTCTTCAGAGCTTTTTAAAAAATATCCCCAAGTTTTCTATAGTGGTAATTTTATTCTAGGTTTTCCAGGTGAAACATTTCAGGAAATGATGGATTCCTATAATTTTGCCCGTAAATTGGATTGGGATTGGGCCAGCTTTTATATTTTTCAACCCCTGGTAGGCACTGCAATGTATTCTATCTTCAAAGACCTGGGCGAAGGTAGTGACAGCAATAAAGCCTTGAATCCAGGCCGATTAGCACAGCGCGGAGAGATGGGGGTAAAATTTAAGAATAAAACGGATGACATCCTTCATGGGAGGGATATTTTCAATTTACCACCTGACACTATTCCCTCTCGCGATCAATTAAATGAAATCTGGTTTACTTTTAATTTACTGGCTAATTTTCTGGATAACCGCAATTATCTGTCGGGAGGGAACATAGAGAAGTTAATAAAATGGTATGAATCCATTTTCGCGGGTTATCCCCATGACGCCTCTATGGCTGCTGCCCTGGCACAGAGTTATCGACTGACCCATCAACCTGAAACCGCTAAAACCTATCAACAAACCTTTGAGAAAACTTTATCTACATCAGGTTATTGGCAAAAACGAGTAAAACAATTCCCAGAGATTTTGGAAATGGCCGGTCTCTAATTAACTATTAAACTTTGTTCGGAGAAAGTAATGGGCGAGCTTTTTAATCTTACCAATGCAAATGTCAAACTCTATGATGGACCACCAAGGAATATGGACCCCACATTTGGTTTTGATTATTTTGATAACACTCGCGATACCGGATACGGCGGATACCATTATGATGGTCGTTGGAAACCTGTCGCCAAAGCAGTTTTAGAGAAATATAATTTGAAATCTGGAGACCGCATTCTTGATTTAGGCTGTGGAAAAGGTTTCCTTTTGGCCGACCTAATTGAAGAATGCCCAGGCATTGAAGTTAAAGGCATAGAGATTTCTGAATACGCAATTGAAAATGCCTACCCGGCCGCTAAACCCCATATGGCTCTGGGTAGCGTTGAAAAATTATCGTATCCGGATAATTATTTTGATGCAGTTTTGGGAATTAATGTATTTCATTTTCTCACCCCCGCAAAAACGAAAATTGGATTTGAAGAGATGCTAAGAGTTGGCAAAAAACCTAAAAACTTTTTTGTCCACGTTGATGCCTATAAAGATGAAGTGGAACGTGAACGCTTATTAGCTTGGGCGCCTATCATAAAAACCATCTACTCTTGCGACGACTGGTTCAAACTATTTAAAGAAGTGGGATATGAAGGCGACTATTACTGGACATTTGTACGGCCAGAAACACCTGAAAAATTCTATGGTTAATGCAAAAAATTGCTCACGCGATCCTTTTGGTTGATGGAAAATATGTATTGCAACTGAGAGACAATAATCCTGAAATTGCTGTGCCGGGAATGTGGTCTTTATTTGGCGGCAGTATTGAGGAAAGCGAAGACCATTATTCAGGAATTTTAAGAGAGCTGAAGGAAGAATTAAATCTTACTATAAACCAGATTCGATTCCTCTGGGATTTCGAAGAAGTTGAAGGGCCACTTGAAATTAAAAAGCGTTTTTATTTTTACGAAGCAGATATCACCACACTTTGGGGAAGCCACGAGTTGTTAGAGGGTCAGGATATAAATTGTTTTTCTTGCAAGGAATTGCAGGCTTTAAAAATTCCGCCATTAATTCAGGACGTACTTTCCCGACATTTTCGGGAAAGGTTTCTTGGGAATTCTACGACCAACGTACCTTCTTTAATACTATGAAAGCTGCTGTTCTATATCAAACGGGTCAACCTCTAATCGTTGAGGATGGCATAGAAACACCCTCGTTAATGCGAGGACAGGTCCTGGTTAAAGTAGCCTTTAGCGGTATTTGTCGTAGCCAGTTAATGGAAGTGAGAGGTAAACGAGGAGAAGATGCTTATCTGCCCCATTTACTCGGGCACGAGGCCTCAGGCTGGGTAATTGAGACAGGGGCGGAGGTCACAAAAGTAAAACCAGGTGACAAGGTGGTTTTGACCTGGATTAAAGGCGAAGGAGTTGACTGTAAAGGAGCAAAATATAAGCTAGGAAACACCACCCTAAATTCGGGAGGGGTAACAACATTCAGTGATTATACGGTTGTATCTGAAAACCGCTGTGTCAATTTAGAAGAAAATATTCCTATGGATCTTGCCGCTCTTTTGGGTTGTGCAATACCAACAGGAGCAGGTATTGTGTTCAATACGCTACGCCCAAATAAAAATGACTCAATAGCAGTGTTTGGAGTAGGAGGAATAGGATTAAGCTCCATATTGGGAGCAAAGGTACATGAATGTTCCAGAATTATTGCCGTTGACATAGAGGAAGAAAAACTTAAGTTGGCCGTGGAATTTGGTGCCACTGATGTCATCAACTGCAAAATGGAAGACCCTGTTAAAAGGATTCATGAGATAACACATGGCAAGGGGGTGGATTATTCTGTTGAAGCGGCAGGAAGGACAGAAGTAATAGAATCTGCTTTTCAGTCTATAAAATTCAACGGGGGTCTCTGTGTTATTGCGGGCCACCCGGATTGCAAAGAGCGAATTCATCTTGATCCGTTTGACCTGATTCGAGGGAAAAAGATTGAGGGCTCGTGGGGAGGAGAATGCCAACCCGACAAAGATATTCCCATGTATGCTAAATATTATAAAAAGGGGAAACTCCCATTGGAAAAGATGGTTTCACAGGTTTATCCTTTGGGAGATATCAACCGGGCTTTATCCGAACTTGAAAATGGACGCGCTCACCGGATCCTAATCCGCATGGATCATCAGGAAGATATTTGATAGTTTAACCTAGGCTTCTTGAAATGCTTAGTTTGTTCATTTCTTTTAAGGATTTTATTTTGTCTTTTCCCAACCTGTCCAGCCTTTTAGTATTGGCACGTGGTAGACGTCGCTCACTAGCCTTACTATATGTATTGGTTCTTAGTTCCGCCGTCATGGAATCGATCGGGATAGCTTCGTTTTACCCTCTGGTCGATATGTTTCAGGATGCCAGCCAGTTGGACTATTACCAAGATAAGCTCACCTCCTGGATGCCAGCATTGGAGTTTTTGGATCGAGAACAGTTTTTATCTTTCACCCTATTGGCGGTGGGGGCACTGTTCGTTTTTAAAAACTTGTTTCTTGTTCTAGCTAGGTATGGAAATCTTAAAGTGATAACCGGGCTTTATTGTTCCTGGATGAACCGGATATTTAAAATTTACCTGGACAAACCCTACACCTTTTTTCTAGAAAACAAAGCGGGCGATCTGGTGCAACGCAAGATCCTGCAAACCCAAAAAGCATCGGCAGCTTTAAAAATTTTCGTTGTGCTTTTGGGAGGTATGACAACAACCCTAGGAGTCTTTTTGGTTTTATGTTTAATGAGCCCCAAGATGACCCTGGTCATCGTCTTCCTGATGGCCCCTGTTTACTTCTTTACTACGAAATTATCACAAGGAAGAGTTTATAAAGCCGGAGATCGTATTGTTGAACTTGAAAAACAAGGGTTTTCTCTCACAACGGAAGTTCTTTCCGGAATCAAGCAAGTTAAAGTGTTTTGTGCTGAAGACCACTTTCAAGAAAGAACTAAGACAATTTGGAAAGAGTATTCTCAACATTTTATTCACAATCAATTCTTAGGGTCTTTGCCGCGACCCATACTGGAAACCCTGGTGGTTTTGAGTGGAGTGGCCGCCTTGTTTATATTTATGCAGATTTCCGGTCAGGGAAAAGAAACTTTTCCCATATTGGCAGTATTTGCTGCGGGAATATATCGAATCATTCCTTTAGCGGCAGGGGCCAGTTCCCAGGCTATGAGCCTTGCCGCTCTCCTCCCTTCCGCTGAAACCATTGCAACCATGCTCTGGCAAGAAACAGAGACCAAAAAGGGTTCGCCAGCTCCACTCATGACTAACCAAATTGAATTTGAAAATGTTTCGTTTTCCTATAGTGGCAGGAAAACTGTTTTGGAGGATCTATCTTTAAAGTTTGAGAGCAATAGGTTTTATGGAATCGTGGGTGTGTCTGGAAGCGGCAAATCTACAATCGTAGATTTAATTGCTGGATTTTTCAAACCTCAAAAGGGCCGGGTGCTGATAGACAATATGGATCTCGAAGATGCCGATATCAGCACATGGCTGAGCCAAGTGGGTATAATCAGCCAGGAAGCATTTATTTTTAGTGGAACTATTGAAGACAATATTTGTTTTGGGGTTACCGCGGAGAACAGAAACCTAAGCAGAATGAAGGAAGCAGCAGGCATTGCTTACGCTGATGAATTTATTGAACAATTGCCGGAAGGGTATCAGACTCTTTTGGGAGAAAGGGGAGTCAAGCTTTCAGGCGGACAAAGACAACGATTGGCAATAGCCAGAGCGATTTATTTGAACCCCCCTGTACTAATTTTCGACGAAGCAACCAGTTCCCTAGATGCCAATTCCGAGAGAAAGGTCCAGGAAGCGATTGACTCCTTGCATGGGGAAAGAACTGTTATCATAGTCGCACACAGACTTGTTACACTTTCAAATGCTGATTACATATACGTTCTTGAGGAGGGCAAGCTGGCAGAAGAAGGCACACATGAACAACTGCGAACAATGCAAGGATTATACAGTCGGCTCTGTACAAAACAAACTCTCAAATAACCTTTAGAGCATACCTCAAAACAACTTTTATTTTAGTGGAGACAATTACGGTGTTAAGGTTTTTTAGGATGGTACTAGAAGTAGTGGCAGAAAAAAGTTCAGATACTGACAAAGAGGACTTTCTTATCACTGAAAATCAAATACATACCTTAGAAATCGAGAGGTGGATATGCTGCCAAGGTAAAGTTATAACCCACGAAAAAGCGAGTCAGCTAGCAAACGTTTGGAAAGATAAAGATATCGTAGGAATTTTGGATCAGCATTGGTCTAAAAAATATAACAACGACGAGGGGTCAAAAGGTTATAAAGCTAGCGAAATAGCTCAAAATCTAGGGGTGAGTTTAGGAGAGCTTAAAAAATGGATTCAACGTTTGGAACTGAGGGAATACATCATATTACAAACTAAAAAACTGGTTTTTACAGTTTATATTGTTAGGTTTTATAGAAATATAAAGGAACTCGTTTATATCTTATTGTTTTTAGCAAGAAAAGAAACCTTTTCCTATGCCCGTAAAGGGGAGGCTGGTGAAATCCCAAAGAAGTTAGTTGTCCTAGCTTCGGGTTGTTCGGGGAAAACTACATTTTCAAAGAGGAAAAGTTTTTGTGGTTATACACTTTCCGATTCCTTGATCAAAAAGTGGCGAGATAGAACAAAAGAGAGCCTTGAGGAATTTCAGGAATCTTTTTGGAGAACACATCCAGGAAAAATTTGCGTACTTGATAATCTTTTCCAATTCAGGTTTATTAAGGGCGTTTATGCTGTAGTCGTGATGCCCTCAAAAAAAAATCATTTAAGAAATTACCGGGTACGGAGAAAAAAAACAGGAACTTTTAGCATGATGTGGATTTTAAAATGGCGGAAGGATATTTTACAGTTTACTCGCGAAAAAAAATTGAAAATTTTTCCAGATTTTGAAACCGCCTTAATTGCAATTTCCAAGGAGAAAGAGCTTTAAACGGCAGGATAAAAAAGTCTTCGGAGGATCTCCTTTGAAGCTATGGAACTATACAAGACATTCCTAGATCCCATACGCTTTTTTTCAAAGGCAGGTTTAAGACTGATTTGATTTTTCATGAATTATTTTTATTCTTGAAGACGGAAGATTGTCTGAAGAGGGCACGCATGAGGAACTGTGGAGGGGCCGGACACTATACAGCCGCCTCTGCGAAAAACAAAGTTTAAAATAAAGGTTCGCCCAAAAACATTTATTATAAAAAACAGTGAAGAGAAACAGCTCCATGATAGATTTACCAGATTTTTCCAAGGCTATGGATTATGAAAATAATTTTTATATGTCCTGTGATTCAACGCGGATATCCAAAATTATTGCGCATTATGAGCTATATAAAATGACCATGGAAATTCCGGGAGTCATAATGGAATGTAGGATTTTCAAGGGTACTTCTCTTGCTCGATTTGCTATGTTCCGCGAGCTTTTTGAGAATGCCTCTTCAAGAAAGATAATTGGATTTGATGTCTTCGGAAAATTTCCAGATATGAATTATGAAGAAGACAAAAAAGTAATTAGCAGTCTTTTTTTAGACGCTGCAGGAAAAACAGGAGTTTCTGAGAACCAGATGCGCTAGATTCTAAAGCATAAAAATTGTGACAGCAACTTAAGAATTGGTCGCGGGGGACATTTGCGAAACTCTACCCAAGTGCATCAGGGAAAACCCACAACTAAAAATATCTCTTTTGAATTTGGATACAGATATTTATGAACCCGCCGTAACAATCTTGGAAAATTGCTGGGATAGAATTGAAACTGGGGGAATTTTAATCGTAGATGATTACGGAGTATTTTCAGGAAAAACGAAAGCGGTAACGGAGTTCTTTAAGTCCAAAAAAATAAATGCGAGAAAATTTTCTTTCGCCAAGACTCCTTGTTATATTATTAAAGAATAATCTTTGCCCTCGGGAATAATCTGGAACGTCGTCCAAATTCCAATACTGAAACCCTAGAGCGACTGACAAATTATAAAGAGAGATAGCATTCAATGATTATTGATCACGATATCACCAAATACATTGTTTTTTATGAAGACACCATTCTTCATGCCTTGGCAAAAATTAGCGACAATGAATCACGAATTATTTTTTCTGTTAGAGAAAATGGGATTTTAGAGGGGGGGATGAGCGATGGCGATTTTCGGCGATGGCTTGTCGAGCAAAAAGAAATAAACCTTGACCAGCCTGTTTCCAAAGTTAGCAGAAAAAATATTTTGAGCGGGCGGATTGATGAAGACCCTGAAATTCTAATGGGATATTTTTCTGAAAGGATAGATTGTATTCCCATCCTCGACCATCAAGAAAGATTGGTGGCTATCGGCAAACGAGGAAACATAGGAATCCAAATTGAATCTCGAACAATTGATGCTAATTCTCCTGCATTCATCATCGCGGAAATTGGCAATAACCATAACGGAAGTTTAGGCCTGGCTAAATCGCTTATTGATGAAACTGTCAAAGCAGGTGCCGATTGCGCAAAATTTCAGATGCGAAATATGGACACACTTTATCAAAATAAAGGAAAAGCCGATGACCCCTCCGCAGATCTGGGATCACAGTACACGATGGATCTGCTTGGCCGGTTTCAGCTAAAGAACGATGAACTGTTTACCGCATTTGATTATTGCCATGAACAAGGAATCATCCCATTGTGCACACCCTTTGACCGGGAAAGCTTAAAGGCTCTGGAAGGTTATGGCCTACGTGCTTACAAAGTGGCATCTGCGGATTTTACAAATCATGATTTATTGTTCGCGCTCATCAGAACGGGAAAACCCCTGATTTGCTCCACAGGAATGTCTACGGAACAAGAGGTTCTTCAAAGCATAGAATTTCTGAGGAGTCACCATACTTTATACGCTCTTTTGCATTGCAACTCCACCTACCCCACCCCTCTCAAAGATATAAATTTGGAATACATGGATCACTTAAGAGATTTGGGTAACTGTATGGTCGGTTATTCGGGTCATGAGCGAGGAATAAATGTGGCTTTGGCTGCAGTAGCAAGAGGGGCCAAGGTGATCGAAAAACATTTCACTTTAGACCGAAATATGGAAGGAAATGACCACCGGGTTAGCCTTTTACCGAAGGAATTTGCCGACATGGTAAAAGGTATTCGCGAAATAGAAGAATCCCTTGGTAGTGATAAAGATAGAAAATTATCACAAGGGGAATTAATGAATCGGGAAATTTTAGGAAAGAGCCTTTGTGTAAATCGCAACTTGAAAAAAGGTGAAACTATTTCGCGCACCGATCTTGAAGTGATGAGCCCTGGCCAAGGAATTTCTCCTAATCAGATCGACCGATTGGTGGGTGTTTCGGTTCTGCGAGATATGGAAAAAGGGGATATATTTTTTTCTTCTGATCTGGAAGCAGTAAAAGTGGGACCGAGGAATTATTCTTTCAAACGTCCAGCAGGGATACCCGTACGTTATCATGATTGGGAGAAGCTTTCAGCCTCCACAAATCTAAGTTTTGTCGAATTCCACTTGGGCTACAAAGATGTAGAAGAAGATATTCAAAAATTTTTTAGCAAATCACCAAGTTTAGGATTTACCGTCCACTGCCCAGAGCTTTTTTCTAATGACCACATCCTTGATCTTTGCTCACCTGATAAAAAGTACCGTGCTCGGTCCATCAATGAACTCCAAAAAGTGATTGAGGTGACACGAAACCTGAACAAATTTTTCCCAAAGACTGGGAAACCACTCATTGTTGTCAATGCTGGGGGCCATAGCCAGGATGCACCATTGGTAGTGTCAGAGCGCCAAAACCGATATGAACTCATCCTGGATAGTTTTTCCAAACTAGACCAAGAAGGAGTAGAGCTGATCCCGCAAACGATGCCTCCTTTTCCATGGCATTTCGGCGGCCAGCGATTTCAAAATCTTTTTATGGATCCTCAAGAAACGGCAGAATTTTGCAAAAATAATGGTTACAGAGTTTGCTTAGATATCTCCCATTCTAAATTGGCCTGCAACCATTACAAATGGTCTTTTAAAAAATTTGTGGAAACAGTCGCCCCTTATTCGGCACTTTTTCATATTGTGGATGCTGCTGGGGTAGACGGGGAAGGGTTACAAATTGGTGACGGGGATGTGGATTTTACTTTGCTCGGGGAACAACTGGATGAGTTTGCCCCAAATATAGGGTTTATTCCAGAAACATGGCAAGGCCACAAAAATGATGGAGAGGGCTTTTGGATCGCTTTGGATAGACTGGAAAAATGGTTTTGAACTGTGGAATACCTCAATAAAATTTATGAGAAAACGTATTTTTTTAGAAAATAAAGCAGTTATATTTGACCTCGAACTTACTTCTTGGCCAGGAATAAACGAAAGAAACTGGAGTCGGCCAAATGAGCATAGGGAAATTATACAAATTGGTGCAGTGATATATAGGAACAACAGGAAACATGCACGAGGTAAATGGCTTTCAGATATTGGTTTGTGCGTTGAAAAACCCCATCCTTAGCGATTACATTATAAATCTAACGGGAATAACACAAAAAAAACTAGTATGGCAACTGCTATCTCACTTATTCCTGCACGTGGAGGCTCCAAAGGGATCCCTAGGGAAAATCTTGCCCCGCTTGCTGGCCAACCACTGATCGCGTACTCCATTGAAGACTCTCTTAATTGTTCGTTGGTGGAAAGGACAATTGTTTCTACGGATGATCCGGAAATTGCGGAAGTGGCTCGCAAATATGGAGCGGAGGTTCCTTTTCTGCGCCCCTCTGAGTTGGCCCGGGATGATACGCAAGGTTTTCCAGTATTCTTACATGCTTTGGAATGGTTGCAAGCAAACGAAGGTTTCCACTCGGACATATGTGTTCAATTGCGCCCAACCATTCCCCTTCGCCCTTCTGGAATAATTGAGTGTGGCATTAAAATGCTTTTAGAAAATTTGGAAGCAGACTGTGTGCGCACGGTTTGCGAATCTCCGCTGACACCCTATAAAATGTGGCAATGTGAAGAAGGCTATCTAAAACCATTCATTCAGCTTGATGATCAGGAGTCATACAATATGCCGCGACAGATGCTCCCAAAAGTATTTCAGCATGATGGTGTGTTAGATGTAATCCGTACTTCGACGATTCTTGAAAAAAAATCTGTTACTGGCACCCGGATTCTTCCTTTGATAATGGATGAATCTTTTTTAGTGGTCGATATAGATAGGCCGATTGATTTATTGATAGCCGAAGTTTATCTAAAGCATAATCAAAAGAGCTAGAGTGTATTAAAAAAGTAACCCCTAAATACACAACGACTCCTTCCTTGAATAATTTTATTCTTTAATTAATATTTTCCCCTTAATAATCTTTAGCGTAAAGAGTGAGTTGAAATAAAAGATGAACTAGGGAAATAAATATCTGGCATTAGTTCTGGTGGACAACCTTTTTGCCTTATCCTTAATTATTCTTGCTGCTCTTGAAGGAGCCCGGTTTCTTTATCTGGATTATGAGCGTTTGGATTACGGGCCTTTGAAGGAAACCGTTTTAGAATATATAAATAACCAGGCAAGCAACCCTTGTCGGGGAGATGCTTACACCGTTTTGTACCAAATTGATCATTTTCGCGATGGAAAAGCCAGTCAACGTATCGGAGAGTATGTAGGTTCGTATCTGGAAAGTCTAGCGACAACTGCCGTTGACCTCGATTTCCGCCGATTTCCAAGCGGGTGATGGGTGGATGCGTTCTCGTGTTTCCACAATTAATTTATTAGGTAAAT
>ENA-OREN01001632-OREN01001632.1-marine-metagenome-genome-assembly--contig:-NODE-1632-length-25423-cov-7.532984_pt1 | contig 25423 bp, 12 predicted proteins | sample MGYA00248624_ERZ508555 | MGnify/ENA primary metagenome ERZ508555 (study PRJEB26222, sample SAMN06267773) | marine metagenome | isolation source: Saanich Inlet, British Columbia, Canada | place...
TAATTAAGTAAATACCATTTCCCTACTTCTACGTATCCACCTTTACTATGTGCTATTTTAGCTTCATTTACGGATTCATTGAATCTACGAGCCTCTTCCACCTCGACCCAATCAACTCCCTTAATTAAATCCTTTATAGATTTAAATTGTGGAGAACCAATCATTTTACCAGGCAGAGTATAAACAACTTTTCCTGATAAACTTTTGCCTTTTTTAATTTTACCTTTTGATATTACTTGCCAAAAATTTCTATTAAATCCCTTTGGAACAAAAAATGAGATGATATTTCCAGTTCCCTGTATAATTTTTAGTTTCTGTGCATCAGAGATTTTGGTTAAAGGTGTTTTATCATCAATCCCATCTAACCCTTTAAATTGTCTTTCATTTACAACTGATTCACTCATACTCAAAATAGCTTTTTTCTTTTTAAGCATTAGTTTAAGGAACGCATCTACTAACTTACCATTCTTATCATCAATCATACGATGTGGTCTACCAACAAAATCTTGTCCGATACCGTTCAACTTACCTGAACGGCGGAACTCAATCGTTCCTTTTGGAGATTTTACTGCAAAGTCACCCATACCTAAATGCACAAGTTCTGAATTTGGTAATACACCTTTACTATAGTTTACAAAGTTACTATCTACTATTGTTTGATTTCCAACTCTTTCGTAGTGACCTATATTCTTTCCTTCTTTTAATTTCTTAGCAACTTTATTTTTATCACTACTGCTAACAAGACCACCCACTTTAACAATAAACTTACCAAAATCTGATTCCATATTTTTAGAACCAGTTCCTTTTTGATAATAATATCTAATACCACCATTTCGTGATTTTAATCCTTGATAATCTTTACCAAAAGTTACTCCACCAAGTTTAAAACTAACTGGTTTCTTTGCTTCTTTTAATTTCTTAGCAATCCGTTTGAACCATTTTGAATTAATGGATTTATCAAACATCTTATCTGGATTGTATGCTTTATTTGTCCTTTTATCTTTCATCTTCTTTTCTTCTTTGGATTCGGATAATTTCTTTAATAATTTATTTTGAAACTTCTTCTTTACATCCGGAGTCATGTCCACCCCACCACTCAATACGCTAGTTAATGTATCTAATGCCTTTTTCTTTCCTTGACTTTTAACCAAATCTTTAAATGCGTCCTTTATAGACACTTCTTTAAATTCATTTACGGATTCTTTAAATGATGCTTTAAATCCGTTTGATATCTTTTTAAGTGCTTGCATCAACTTGGTTTCCTTTTTAATATTTTTATCCCATATAGTAATTTTACCATCTTCACTTATATGAGCTATATTTTTAAAATCACCACCTTGACTTTGATTTCTATCATATATGGTTAAACCATTACCTTTAAAAGCGGCTCCAGTATCAAATTTTCCAAACTTACCTTCATTTACGGATTCTTTTAATCCGAAATCACGTAAGTAACCATAGGATACAAATCTTAAAGCATCATCTTGATCTACTTTGTATTTCTTAGCCAGTTTAATGACTAAATCTTTTGTAAGTTTTGAATTAGGTAAGTTATCAATAGCTTTTGAAAATTTAGCATCTACGAATTCACCGGGATTTTTCTTCAATACTTTTTCATTAGTAGTTTGATATTCATCAATAACATCATCTAAAATCGTATCAATCATTGGATTAAAATCGGGACTTTCTTTCTTTAACCGACTTTTTTCAGCTCGTCCTCTATTTTTTGATTCTTTTTCAAATCCCACGATTTTTCCCCCTTTGTGTGAGGCGTCTTTACCATCACCATTTCCATAAGTACCTTTATCTCTATTGTACTTATTTAATTCTGCTCTATATTTCTTTGATTTATCAGAAGATTGAAACTTCTTATACTCGTCTTTATAATCCCTATCGGCGGACTCGTCTTTTTTTTCTTTTTCCCACTTCTTAGCCATTTTAGGCTTAGTAGCATGCATCCATTTCCGTTGTTTTTCGGATTTAAAGGGCATCGAATTAACCCCTCATGATTGAGTTGATAATTCTTTCTATATTATTTTCTGGAGTCTTAGGTTGAACGGATTCATTTACAGGTCTCATAAATGCACCATGTGTGGATGGATTTGATACGAAATCGAAAGCTATTAATTCAAAGTCAGGTTGAACCTCTACTGTATCCTCGCCATCTGCTTCTTTCATTGGCTCAACACTACCTAATCCCCTTGAAGAAATACCAAGTTTAATACCTGATTTAAATAATTCTTTCAAGATATTACCAGCGGGTGTAGATAAGACTTCAACTGTTCCTAATAAATCATCACCATCCCAATGCATCTCAATAATATTATGTGAGGCATTGTTTAAATTAACAACAGAACTATCAGGATGGTCTAACTCACCTAATGCTCGTCTTTCTGTAACCTGATGTTCTAAATATTTTCCGACTTCTTTTAACAATACTTCTCTTGGATATACACGTCCATTTTGATTCTTACTTTCTGCTCTCTGTAATACACCCTTGACGATTAATTTTCCACCGTTATCTTTAATTGATTCATCAATTTTTGTTCTTGATATATCAAAAGGTCTAACATCTACTAATAATTGTTTATTCATTATCCCACATCTCCTATATATACAAAAGTTACATCACCCGCAGTACCAGCGGCATCTGTCTGTCTCCATGCGACAGGATTAATATCTAAACGAACAGGACCGGCAGCATCATCAACAACAGAACCAGTTGTGTAACTGCCAACACTACCAGATTGATAAGCAAAAGCATAAGTACCATTCATATTGACTAATACATAATTAGGTCTATCCACGACTGCTTCAGCAGCTGGTGTTGTAGCTTTACCATGAGCACTAATAGGTCTTGCCTTCGGTACTGATTTTGTACTATCATTAGGATCTACGTTATACATTATTTACCTCCCCAAGAGTTTCTTTTAATCCAAATATCACGTAAGATATCGGATACTTCTTTTCTTATTTGTTTTTTAATTTCTTCCATATCACTACTATCAATACCCTCATCCATGAATTTATAGCCAGTTTGTTTTTCAAGATTTTTCTTCTTCTTCTTACTGGTCTTTCCAAATGCATTAGGTGTTTCAAATCCAGCAATACTTGCCGTTGAAGTCATTTCTTTTAACTTCTTTGTAAATAATCCCCGCGTAAGTTCCCTTACTAACGAATTAAATTTTGTTGAGTTCTTTGTCAAGTTCATAATATCTCAATAATTGAACGACTGAATTATCATCAGTTTTTCTTGATTCATTTAAACAAAATTTATCAACACAATTAACTGCTTCTTGTAGTTTGATTTTCAATACCTTATCTTTAATCTTACTTACTTTTTTATTCAGTTTAGTTTTTAAAACGGGTATTTGATTTTCTACAAATAAAGAAAAATTATTAGTATTTGAAATGCTACTAATATATTCTTTTAATACTTGTTTTTGAGGATCACTCAAATTAGTATATTTTTTATTAAATTTTTCTAACAAAGCCTTGTAAGATAAAATTCTCAAATCTTTATCTTTCAATTCATCATACATAAAAGTATCAGTTTTTTTAGTAGTTATTGTAGTAACATTTTCTAAAATAATAAAATAACTTTCTGTCTTTTCATCAGCACTTAGTTCACCAATACCTTCAAACAACTTATAAGTAGAGGCATAGACTTTATAATTAGGTACGCTTGAAGAAAATAATTGATTAATATCATAATGTTCTTTAATACTCTTTATGATATTGTATTTTTCTCTTCGTAATACGGAATTATTTAACTTTCCCCGTTGTCTTAATACCTCAGACAAAAAGAAATCAGCTTTCTTATCTGATTTAAATTTTTTCGATGTTATCAAATTATATAATGCCAGTTCTTTTCCAATTTCGGTATGTTCATTAAATTGTTTTTTAATGATTTTGATTGCTGGTGAATCTTTTTTCTTATTCAAAACATCTACTGTCACCTGTCTTAGTAGAAATTCAAATAAAAGTCCAGCATTTCTCAATTTACTATGTCTGAATTTGCTCATAAATGTTCCGTTTTATTTCTATACAATTATTCATATATAAATATAATGTAATTTAGAATAAGTGGGTATTTACTCTTCTATTATATTATCTTCACTTAATAACGAAGAATCTTTTTTAGGGAATTTATTCTTTAATTGACTTAAAATACCCTCACGAGCAACGGCAGTATGTGCTTTATTAGTAGCTAATGGAGAACCACCCTTAAATTCCCTCTTTCCATAACTTCTATCGCCCTTTTTAAGCTTACCGTCATCTTCTCTTGGTTTATTCTTACCAAAGTGTTCTTTTTCACTACCACCCCAATCACCAGGTCTTGCCATATCATCATCTTCTTCAGATGACTCTACTGGTTGTTCAGCGGGGTCTTGACCTTCACTTTCTATCTGTTCGAATCTATATTTTTGTTTTGTATCTTCAACAATATCTTCAAATATTTGTTTTTTCTTATCATCTGAAAAATCAAATATATTGTCATAAATCCACTTACGTGAAAATAATTTAGTATCCATAGCTTTTTCAGCTAACTCAACTTGCTGATTCATTAACTCAAGTTTCTCTTGCTCATGAATCATAGATGGATTCTGTAATTCTAAATCAAAATCTATTAAATCTGAATCATTAAACCCCTGACTGTATAGATGAACTATACCGATTTTAGTTAATTCACTCACGACAATTTTTTGAAGTCTTTCAATAGTACGAGCAAACCTAACATCTTCAGCAGCCAATGTGGCTTTACCACCACTCAATCCTTCTTCATAACCCAAGAAGGCTTTTGGAATCCTAAGACTTGCCATTAGTTTGTTTCTCAAATATTCAACATCTTCTATCGCATCATTATTAGATAAACCAGGAAGAGTTTCAATAGAAGTTCCACTATCACCACCACGAACTGGTAGGAAATAATCTTCCGTTACACTCTCCATGTTATATTTTAAATTATACTCTCCTGTACTTTGGTCAATAACAGGAATCTTTTTCATCTTATTGATGATTTTTTGCATAAATTGTTCCACTTCTCTCGGTGGTATATTTCCAACGTCAATTTTAAAGATTCTTTTCTCTGGTGCTCTCATGATTCTATGAATTAACATGGCATCTTCCATCAACATTAATTGTTTAAATACCTTTCTACCACCTTCTAATTGTGATTTACCGTATGGTAAAAAATTAGTATCACTCATTAATCTAAAATGAGCAATTTCATAATTTTCTTTTATTTCTTTTTTATCATCTTCTATTTCAAATTGAATTAATTGTGGATTAGCCAAATCGTGATCTTCTAATCTAGTAATATCATAAGCACTTATTGGTTTTACATTCACTACACCATACTTGTCGACAATATCAAGTAATAAATAAAAATCACCATACTTGGTTAGATTTCGTATCCAACTCCATAGATTAAATTCAATATTTATAATATCATAGTATAAATTATGAAGAATTTTTCCAATTTTACTATTCTCCGTTTTTATTTTTAAAAGTTCTCCTTCAATATTATCAATTGTTGATTCATCTGAATAAATGTCAAGAGCAGAAGCAATAATCGGGTCTTGATCCATCATCTCATAGTCTCTAAACAAAGTACGTTTATGTATCTCATAGGCTGCTCTACGATTTTGTGCAGCATGATGTGGATTTGAATAGGTATTTTGCATCAATCGCTGATATCTATCAATAAAGTTTGATTGTAAATTAGTTTGACTGAAATCCAAATCTTTTACAACCAAACGATTATCATCTGTTTTTCTAATTATTACATTAGATTGAAATAATCTACCTAATTTACTAAAAATATTATCTGCCATAATTTACCCCAATAACCAAGTTAAGTCTTCTTTTTCACCATTGACATCCATCTCGTATGGATTATCTTTAGGTTTATTTGATGTCATAATTGGAGATCTCTCATTTAGATTTCCAATTGAATCCACCAAACTACTTTGAAATTCATTTCTCTCTGATTGTATACGAATAGCAGTATCTCTAATCCATAATAATATAGAATAAGACATTACTAAATCATCATTATACCCAGCAAGAGCTTCAGTTTTACTGTTATTATATATAAATACAAAAAGTTCATCAATTAAACGAGTTGATTTTAACTTGACCATTTTCTCTCGTGTATATTCTTCCATCTTTGCCACAAGTAATGGTTTAGTTTTCATTGTAGTTGTAAAACCAGGTACTTTATTCTTATCAATGTTTCTATATCTATTCGTATGTTGATTATCATCATCGACAATTAAATTATTTTTCTCTTGATAAAATAAATTTTCATATCCCCTATCAATAATAGTCTGTAATGTAGCCCAACCTATGTTGTTATTCTCCACTACTAATAGAGCATCATTATATTTAGTTCCTAGTTCAATTAAGAAATTACCAAATTCTGTTGTGCCTAATTGACCTTTATATTCCGCTACTTGTTCCATTTCTTCTAAATCAAATACTTGAGCGGCACTATAATCAGTTCCATCTCCACGTGCTACGTCAGCAGATATTATATATTGTTTTGAGTAATCAGGATATCCCCATATCCAAAGATTTCTATCAAACCCACTTTTTTCCATAGGTTCACAGCACATTTTTTCTTTATACCACCCCAAGATAAGAGGATCAACAACTGAACGACCAGAACTCAAGAAGTCAGCATCACATTCTTGAGCAGCCTGTGAAGGACCTAAGTTCTTATCTTGTTCATCTCTCCAACTTTGGTCTCTATCAGGATGCGCTGACCAGTGAAGTTTGATTGTATTGAATGCATTAATTCCATCCGTGGCATCCAACCAAGTTTTATGAAACCAATTACCAACACCATTGGGTGTAGAAATGGCTATACATTGACCACCAGTTGCAAGTGTTTGTTGAGCAGCAGTCCATATCGTATCTATTCTTTCTATAAAAGCAGCCTCATCGAGTATTAATAAAGACAATGCTTCAGAGCGACCAGCAGATTCATTAGAAGCAATAGCTTTTATCTGACTTCCGTTTTTAAAAATAAGTGAAAGTTTGTTATTTTCAACTATCTGAGTTTTTAACCAACTCGGCAATCCATCATACATAATACGAACTTTAGTTACAAGATTTTTAGCAGTATCTTTCGTAGTGGCAATACACAATACATTCTTATCATTATGAAATAACATCATCCATAAAGAATAAGCAGCACTTAATGTTGATATACCTAATTGTCTTGATTTTAATACAACATTATAATTATTTTCTTGGTATGCCTTTAATACATCATACTGAAAATCATATAATTTAAATTTAATCTTACCGCGCTGTGGGTGTTGAATAGTACAATATTGATTAATAAAATATGACGGGTCTTGAACACATTTTAAATAATTTACTTTTATTGCTTGCTTTAAATTACTCATCTTCTATGTTCATTGGAAGCTAAAGCATTAGCAACTGTTTTATCAAATGGATTTTTTTGTTTAATTTCTGCTATTTCTTGTTCATATTCCTTTAATATACCATCCCATCTTTTCTTTTCTAAATCAGCAACCCAGTCATTCCATTTACCTTCTCTATGTAGAGTAGCTTCAAATTCCATTTGACAATATTGACATTTTTGCATTCTATTATAAGTTTGTTGGTCAATGGTTTTTAAAATTAACTTTTCACAATCATTACATTTATCAAATCCTTTTGGTGGTATTTTTGTAATTTGTTTTCTCTTACCATCTTCTTTAACCCAAGTTCTGTTATTGTGGTCAACCCAAGTCTCACCTTCTTTTCTTTCATCTATGGATTTACCCTGATAACCAATCTGTATGGGGCGATTGTAAATCCCCTTTACCATTTTTTTTACTTTTTCTATATTACTCATAACCTTATTTCCTTAAAATGTCATCATGCCAGTAATCTGGTTTAGTGGAGCAAAACTCCCGGTGAATTTGAAAGTTTTACCATTATATTTAAAAACTATCCCCTCGGTTGGAACAATAGCATCTAAACCACCGATGGCATTTAATCTATCTAATTGTATTTTTAATTTGTTTAATTTCTTTATATCACCACCACTTCTTATATCTTTTATAGCTGATTGTAATTTACCTCTCATCTTTTGAACTGATTTTGCTGGATTTACAGCCATCCAACCATCCATGTTCTTTAATATAGTGGCACCCACTTCAAAAAATAATTCCTCAAATGGTTTCATGTTCTCTTTAACCAATCGGGAGTGATCAATCTTATCTGTACTTAATACCCAATCTAAAAACTTTGGATATTCTTTTAAATCTTTTTTAATCTGTGGAATTTTATATGACTTGTCAAAGAAAGCCCATCGTTTTGTCAATTTAACCAAAATCTCATTTGTTATATTTGAATAACCAGTTTGTTTAGCGCCATTAAAAATCCATTCTTGCCAATACGATTGGTGATATAAAGAAAGCGTATCGTTATCTTTCAATCCATAATGTGATTGTAGTTTTTTTAATCTACTTAAAAATTTACCCTTTAGCTTACCAAAATCTTGGTGTTTAGGTACATCCATAAAATGTGGTTTAGTAATCTTATAATGTTTCTGTATGTTTTGATTAACTTGTTTAATCATACCAGCCAAAATTCTAGCACTATCTTTTGCCTGTCCGATTACCCTTGCATCATCATCATATTCCATAGCTCCATGAAACATCAATTCTGTTATATCATAATTTACAACATTCTCACTAGCAGGCCACATCACTTCTAAACTCATCCATTTAGAACCTTCACCAAATATCTTTGTTCTTTGTTTATCACTTAAAGCACTTATTGCTTTACTTAAATCTCTTACGGCATAAACAAAAGCATTTCTAATATCACCTCGTCCTTTAAATTTACTCTCTACGTCCTTTATGCTTAAAGCCGTTTCACCTTTGTTTTTTATATGACCTTTATTACGAGCAGAAATTAACTCACCATCTTTCCAACTTATCATTAAGTTTTGACCATCTGTTTTTTCTGTAACATTATCCTCACGATTTAACTGACCACCTAATCCCATTTCTATAATATTTTTTAAATCTTTAAATGTCAAATCTTTGTCATCAAATGGATGACTCATATGTCCGTAGGCTCCGCCCATTAATAGTAACTCCTTTCCGTTTTTTTCTAAATTACTTGTAAGTGAATGCACTTCTTTTACTATATCATAATCATCGTGTTGGTCATTCCCTCTATTTTGATCTGTATCAGTTGGCTCTTCACTTTCTCCTTGATCTAATGTATTTTTGCTATGTTTAAGAATTGATTTTCTAGTTCTTTTTAAACTATCCGTATATTCATAATCTTGATTTTTTAAAATCATATCAATGTGGTCTAACCATGTATTCCAAAGTTCAGTTCCAACTAAATCTAAATCATTAGCAGCACTTGGTTCAGATACACCAGCAGGTCCAAATGATACCGAACCAACTGGTCCTTTTGGGTATTCAGTATCTTTAACAAAACCAAAATCTTGACTATTATAATATTCATCATCAATCAAATGATTTGCAATCTCCCATCCTAATTTCCCAGCTTCGGTTTCAGCTCTATCACGATACGATTTTAAACTTGATAAAAAACCAGGTCCATCATCTACTCCACCATTCTGTGTGCCTGAACTTTCAAATATCCCAACGTAAAATTCAAACAGTTTTTTGAATTTATTTACCATCATAATATACAACCCTTTATCATAATATCCAAACGTTTTTTTGAAAAACTTTTTCTTTTCTTCATCATCAATTTTTGGATTACCTAATATATCTCGTGTTTTTGTTCCACTAAGACTACCAAATTGAGGAGCAGTTAGAAAATATCCGTGTTCTTCATATCCTTTAATATCATTCTTATTCTTTTTGTAATCCTGATAATACGTTTTACCACCACTTTTTTTAGTACCAGCTTTTAATCTACCAGCATCCTTTTGACCAAAGGCATAAATTACTGCAGTTGTATCTGAATTAAATTTAGATAATAAATTCTTTGCCACATACGGTGTTTTTTCTTCTATAATACGATTAGCTGGAATACCCATCTTCGTCATGTGTCGAACCTTTTCTTTAAAGTTCATCGGGTGTCTTGGTGGTTTCTTTATATTAGTTGTCGTTATATAGGCTTCATCTACTTGTTTTGCCAACCACTTATATGTAGCTAAATGTCCTGAATGAAATGGTTGAAATCTTCCACCGAATACACCAATTGTTTTTTTGATTTCCGTTTGTTCTTTTATTTTTTTACCAGTATCGGTTTTTGTAAAGGGGCCTCTTCGTAATGTTGAAAATTTTACAGGTGTCTCCATACCAAATAAGTTCTTAGGTGCTAAAATTCTCAATGTAATCATCTTTCTACTATTATCAACACCCAATGTTTCAAATTCTATTTCTTTATATTTCTTACCCTTCATAGTAAGATTGTGACCAGTAATAAACTTTTCTACTTTACCACCTTTTACGGCTTGTGCTTCATTTATTGATTCTTTCATTATCTTTTGTTTAGCAACCCATTGTTTTCCACGATAGTTTTTAATTGGTTGTTTAATAAACTTATTAATTCCTTTTTTCATCAACATATTGAATTTATCAATAGCAGCTTTTTCACCTAAAGTTTTAGAATTATCAACCATAAGAAAATTAGCATTTCCAAAAAGACCTTGAAATGATATTTTATTTTTCTGAACATCATTCCAGCTTGCCTCTACTAATTCAGGATTAAGTTTTCTTGGTCGTTCCATATTTCTTTTTTGAGCTACATCTAAGTCAGTATGAACAAATACCATAAAACAATCATAACCAATTTCTTCTAATTCTTTCTTTTTTTTCTTTATTGAACCATATTTATGACCTGTTCCATCTATAATCATTCCCAATCTACCATTCATATAAAGTTTTTTACGAGAAGCAGTTAATTCTTTAGCTCTACCTCTAACACCACTATAATCTTCATAATCAGGATCAGTAAGTTGTCGAAATAATTCTTCTGGCATATCATCTAAATCTAAACCAAATCCATACTTCTTTAACATTCTTTCCAATTCACTATCTTGATTGATAAGTTTTAGTCCGGAAGCTGATACATTAATTTTCTTTGGTATTCCAAACAATCCACTGGCAACATATGATTTACCTGATCCAGGTCCCCCAGCAAGAAATACTGCTTTGAGAATTCCAGGATCATTCACTCCTTCTTGAAGTATTGGTTTAGTTATCTCTTCTACTAATTTCTTTAAGCTCATATTTTTTCGCCAGTTTTTGTTGGTATAGTCATGGGTATTCCCCTACATCTATAAATATAAGTTATTATAATTCAACTTAATATTAAACTTCTAAACCTCGTCTAAACCAACCGAAATAAAACTTTTCTAAGTCTGGTTTTCTGGTTACCAAGTCAGCATAATATTTAATACGATAAGCCCTTACTCTTTGTAACTCTACATTAGATTCCGTTATTGCCTTGAGAGTCATAGGTCCTAATCCACCATCTACTTTAAGTCCAGCACCCTTGGCATTAGCAGCCTGTTGTAAAATTTTGACACCTCTTGACTTACCTTGATTAACATACATATCAAATGCTATATGTCTTAGATTTTCAGGTAAGGATTCTACTTTATTTCCATCCCAATAATGTTCTTTATAGATTTCTTTAGCACCATCTTTGGTGAGATTTTTGATATCCACGTTAGGATGACTTCTCTTAGCTATGCCAAAATTAGTCTCTCCGCCTGGATCATCAGGATCGTTTACGTATCCACCCTCGTGGTGTAATACTATTTCTATTATTTCATCAAAATTAGTTAACATATGTAACTCCTATTGTTTTTTATTGTTTTTTGCTAGAATAATTATAATATTTCCCAATCACCATAATCTACTCGATATATCTGAGCATCTTGTCTAAAAGTAGTACCACTTTTTATCCACTTACTTTTAATGAGTCCATTATCTAACGTCCATTAGTAGCGTAGTTCCCACAAAACTCGAATGAGATGTAAGAGCAGAAACATCTGCATCATCAGACACCCATACCCAAACATTACCTTCCATCGCCTCTCTATCAAATCTTTCAAGTGAATAAGGGTATTCTAACTCACCATAAAATCCAACTTCAGGGCTTTCTTCATCAAAATCATCATCAGTAACTAACTTAAAAGTAAACTTTGCAAGTACACCTTGTTTCGTTCCTTTATATGGGTCAATATAGGGCATTATGCGGTCTTCCAAATTTTAATCCAATCAATATCATTGTATTCCCCTATGGACATAGCTTTTGCTGACATAAATCTTATTCCTGCTCCACTTGGGAAAAAGCTCTGATAAGTCGTAGATGTAGTTGATAATGATGAAGTCCCATTACAAAATATTGTAAGTGTTCCATCGTCTTCTATAGTGATCTTTGCAGTTGTCCATGCCCCTTTTGTAAATTTTCCACTACTACTGGTCGCAAGAGTAGTAATACTACTATAGGAGTCCCTTCGTCTAATGCGTACAGCCTGAGTATTATCGTACCATTGGAAATGATAACCATTATCTAAGCCACCAGAAACACCCCAACCATTTCCTTGCGATATTGCCTCTACATACAGAATTAAATCTTTATTATTGCTACTGGACATAAAGAAGGAGAATTCAATGTTAATAGTTCCACCACCGCTTCCTAAATCTTCGGGAGGTACATTTGTAGTCCTCCATTGAGCATGATAGGTAGAATCATTATTGTTGCTCACTCTAATTCTATCATTGGATTCATGCGATGTACCAGTTGAAGTTGCAAATGTCCAAACAGGTCTTGTTGTAACCGTATTGCCATCACCGTCTGTTGGGAATGATTCACCATCTTGAAGAGTTGTTGTAGCATAGGCTATTCGAGCATCCATAGGGTCATCAGCACCTGTAGTATAAAAGTCATCTATAAAAATACCACCATAACCTGGCGCAGCGGCTGAATGGTCATAAGAATAGAATTCTGACATTAAGTGAGGAGCTGAACCATCTGGCCTATTTGATGAATGATTAGCAGTATTTATCGTACCTTCTGTGCCATCAGAACACTCTTTTAAAGATATTGAATTACCATCAAAAGTAGTAGTACTATAACCAACATCATTTACCTCTTGGTGAATACCCTTTAATGATATTGCGCCACTACTAGGTACTGCCATTTTTTATCTCCCCTATTTCTTTTTTAAGTTCTTCTATTTGTTCTTGTTGTTCTTTTATACTTTCAACTAATAATCCAACTAATCTATCGTGTCGAACTCCTAAGTATCCTTTATTAGTTTCTTTAACCAGTTGTGGTAATACTTTTTGTACATCTTGTGCTATAATACCACTATCAAGAGATCCACTTGGATAAGTGTTTTGTAATCCATTCCATTGATACTCGACTCCACGTAATTGTTGAATCTTTTCAATTGGCTTTTCAATTAATTTTATATTATCTTTTAGTCGTTCATCTGAAGTATAATAAGCAATAACATCACCGGCACTTCGGATTAAACTACCACTAATTGTACCTCTTACATCTAATGTTGCAGTAGGCGTAGCTCCAGCGGTTGTATTTATTCCTACTCTTGCATCACCAGCACTTTGCCCATATAGATTCATTACCCCGATGGGTGTAGTTGCATTGGTACTTATCTCCATCGTATACGGATTGGAATTTACAATTTTAAATGTTCTGTGTGGTGAACCAGTATAAGAGCTATCCATTAAGTAAAATGCACTTGAACTAACTGCACCATCATTTACCACATTTTCAAAATCACCACTTGCACTTATATTACCTTGAACGGTTAAGGCTTCTGTTGGGGCAGAATTGCCGATGCCGACATTGCCTGTAAATGTACCAGTTGTACCTGATATTCCAGCAGTAGATGTGATTGCACCGGAGTCGATTGTTCCAGTAAATGTGGCGTTGCCTGATGAGTCGATGGTCATTCGAGTAGATGAATTTGTATTAAATATGAGAGACCTCGCACCTTCAGCGTGTAATTCCAAATTACCAGTTGAGGCGGTATTTCTAATCTCCATATCACCATCATTACGATATATAATTTCACCTCTGTCACCATCAGCATCACCTAAGTGAAACTCAACATCATTACCGCTACCACCAGCAACATGTAGCTTTGCTGAAGGACTATCTGTCCCGATGCCGACCAAGCCTGCTGTTGTTATACGCATCCTCTCTGTTACATCACCACCAGATACACCACTTCCGAAAACTAAATCAGCTAAAGCAGTTCCACTTCTTACTGCACCTATTGAAGCCCTACCTGCGTTAGAATCACCTACCATAAAACAAATACCAGCGTGTGGTGTGGCATAAGTGCCTGTAGAAGCATTATTAAGGACTGTAATTCCATGTCTTGTTGGTTCTCCGTTATCATCATAGTTTGCATTATACTCATACACAACATTAAGAGGTGAGTCATTAGAAGTTGGGGCGCGTCCTAATGCCAATCTAGCAAACGAACCAGTTGAAGTTGATGAGCCACTTATGTTTCCTGATGCATCAATCTGTATGGGCGAACTGAAAGGTCCTAAATTAACTTTATTATCTGAAAAAGCCTCGATGACTGGAAGTCCAGCAATCGTATTGGCACTAAATATACTACCTGACATTTCATCCGTAATGCTGAATAATCTACCATTTGTTCCATCTACCGATACAACGTTTGATCCACTTCCTTCTATGTGAAGTGATGCAGTTGTGCTTCCTATTGTACTTGATGAACTTATGTGGAAATGGGCGTCTGGTGAAGTTGTTTGGATGCCGATTTTTCCTGAGGAATCAATAACCATTCTTTCATTAGCAGGGGTTCCTGTTCCCGTATCTCCAGTTAAAAATCTTAAAGATTCTGAAGAACCAATTAAACTTGTATTTGGGGCTGTTCCTGCACCCGACCTAACAACCCCAAAATATAATTGTTTATCGACATCATTTAACATTTTTGCTATAACAGAAACGGCAGACGAATCTTCTTTAATTACAAATTTCTGACTTGGACTCGTTGTCCCGATTCCGACATTTCCTGCAGTATGAATTGAGCCGAATGAACCGGTTGAAGTTGATGAACCGCTTATTTTTGCATTAGCACCAGTACTAATTATACTACCAGTTACAAAAAAATCACCAGAAGAACTCCAATGGCATAAAACGTCCCCCGTATCATTTCCTGTAACTGAATACAATTGCAATTTATCCGTTACACCTGCATCATCTTTGTCTAACATGTGAAACTCATAACCATTAGCGCCGTTGTGTAATGTTAAATAAGGTACGTCAGTTCTAATCATTAAACCTGGAGTCTGGGTAGGATATTGTGTTATCGAAGTAGCAACCGTATATCCAATAGCAAGGGGACCATATCTGCTATATGAAGTAGCACCATTTGTGCGTAACGCCCATCCATATGCTGCCGAGTCATTATACAAATATAATGTTGCATCCTGACTATCTCCCAATCCATCAAGAAACATTCTTTCTTCACCTCCGATAGATTTCCATCGAATTTCATTACCGGGACCCCCTAAATAATCAATATCCCCAGCCATTACTCCTCCGTTAAAATAAAAATTAGAGCCAGTTATATCATTTATTATTATATCACCATCTGGTTGTAAGTGGAAATTACTTGAACTTATTTCAATGTTTCCATTAGAACCACTTATGTATTGATCACTACTACCTAAGAAAAATCTTGGCGTAGATATATCTACTTGTGATCCACTTATTTCAAATTTACCCCCACTAACCATAAGATGATTCGCGGATCCACTACCTACAAAAAAGAAAGGGTCTGCAGCTTTTTCTCCAAACAAAACACCATTAAATCCCTGTGTTCCAGCTGATATCCTATCAATATCAGGTGCAGCATCATTAGACATATAATTAAATGAATTTGCAGGCGAATCTGAAGTCCACATTTGTGTTGTAAGACCTTGACCTAATGCATATTCACCAGATCCCATAGCTATACCTGTATTACCGCTATAATCTCCAATTTCTCTAGCACCCCAAAACATCGCGAAACCTTTATTACTAATTCTTTGAAAGGCAGAAGTAGCAGTAGGACCAGATGGAACTCTCATTTCGGAATGAACAATAGCCCCCACAGCTTCAGTTGTATCAACATAAGTATGCCAAAAAAGTTCAGATGATGCCGTTACCGCTGATATCATAATTTCTGGTCTTTCAGTATCTCCTATTTTAGGACCAATCTTAATAGATCCAGTAGAATTATCATCAGTACTTAATTGAGTAGTAAAAATTGAAGATGTAGTAACATTAAATCCACCTATTATACCAGCAGTAGCAGTAATAGTACCAGTCATTGTAACATCACCACTTGATGAAAGATGAAAAGCACTTGAACTTATTTCTAAATTACCATTAGAACCACTTATGTATTGAGCACCACCACCCAAGTAAAATGTTGAAGCCGACATGATAATATTTGTTCCATCATATTGAATTCTTGAACCAGCTGCATTTCCTAATAATGTTTGACCGCTTCCACTTATCCAAACACCAGTTCCACTTGTATGACTTGTTGGTGGAGTTGAACCTAATGCTAAAGCACCACCATTTTGACTAATTAATTTAACCGTACCTGTAGAACTTGTGATTTGATTTGAAGCAATCTTCCAACCAGCAGCAGTTAAAATATTATCCGTATATGAAAAGTTTTTACCGACATAAAATACAGGGTTTGTCGAGGCACTTACAAAGAATAAATTATCAGCTGGTTCTGCTCCTGCTGATGTCGCACCAGTTCCCAATGCAATTGAAGCTTGATTTCCATCAATAGACGCAACCGTTCCACTTTTCAATCTACCTGGAACTAATTCCCATCCAGCTAATCTTGCTTTATTCGCAGTAATCAATACCGAGGCACTTGCTTCACTTCCTGATACAACTCCAGTTCCACTAAATACTGCTAATCCGTATGGTTCATTTACCGTCCCATCATGTAGGGGAAGTTTTCCAAGAACAAGTTTTGGTTGAGTATAATCAATTGAACCTGTAAAAATATTTAAAGATTGACTATTTGCACTTAATGATAAACTTCCTCCAGTATTATCGGATTGAATAACCCCTTGTGCAATTTCCCAACCTGCAATTTCATTTCCGGCTTCGCCTAATTTAAATAATAGATTTCCATCTGCATCACTTCCACTTATTCCATATTGAGTTGCATTCAATAATCCCATTCTGACTCGTTGTTGACCGGCTGGATCTTTTATTAAAAATCTTGAATTGCCAGCATCAACTTGGACATTTCCACCTGAACTTGATATCATCGTAGGAGTTAAGCCCCAGCCAGCAATTTCATTATTACCAGCAGAAGTTAATCTAACGAATGTATTTGTACCATCCCAAACTCTCATTCCATAATTTGTTCCATCAAACTTACCAAATATTGCTCTAGTAGTTCCTGTTCCACTATCTGTTCCACCATTACCGGCTATAAGAGTTTCTCCACTTGAACTTAATCTTAAATTTCCTTTTCCTAAATAACTGGAACTTATTTCCCACCCAGCAATCTTACCAGATGTAGCATTTATAGAACCTTCCAAGTAAGCACTACCTGAAGCCCATATTCCGGAGCCAGTTAATGCACCAAATTCAGTTGATACTATTCCATCTAAATTACCAGTTCTTACAACAGTTGAACCACTATCTCGTAAGACATCCATATATGGAGAATTAGCAGAAGAAGCATCCAATACTAAACCACCACCACTTATCCTAACTGCAGTTCCACCGACACTTCCAGTCATATCGGCTAAATCACCAACTATTCCATCTACATCATATGTCGTATATGTACCATCATTCGTTGGAGTGGCATCATTTATATCAAATTGAACACTTATTATAGTACCATCATCTTCACGAGCATCTTTATACCACAATCTCGTATTATCAGGAAAATCAGCTGATTTACTATTTAGAAAAGTTACGGTATTAGTTCCATTTGAACCCGATATAACTCCACTATCTGCGACATATAAAATACCATTCGTGGCTTTAACAACATCTTTTTGGAATATATGAGTTCGTAAAGTATTACGAACCATGATGTTGTCTATTTCCATACTTACACCATCTGCACCACCATCTGTGATTCTAAATCCATCACCCGTTATGCCTGATGCGAATGTATCGGTTGATATGTCTCCCGTGTCTTTTATCGTAAGTGTTGAACCTGGACTCGTTGTCCCGATGCCGACATTTCCTGAAGTGTCAATAGTAAGCTTTGTATTAGAACCCACATCACCAGCATCAGTTCCTATTTTAAATTTATCACTATCTGAATTATCTAAACCGACTGCCCATCCTAAAACACCTGTATAAACAAAACTCATAGCGGCGTCACCAGAGCCTGCATTTTCAATTCGTAATCTTGGTGCCGATGTGCTACTATTTACATATAAATTCAGTAATGTTGAAGGACTCGTGGTCCCGATGCCGACATTTCCTGAGCTACGAAGATATAAAGTATCAGCAGGAGCTCCTTTTTCAATAACAAAAGAATCATAATTACCACTCAGCGTATCTCTAAAAAACAAATGACCACTTGAACCAATAAACATATCCCACTGTGCATTTTCCTTAGAAGAACCATTAGCTCTCTGTATTCTAAAATTAGGGAAAATATCCCCACTTGCATATAACTCTAAATTTGGTCCAGTAGAAACACCTCCTGGACTATCAGTCCCGATGCCGACATTGCCGTCTCCAGTAAATCTTACTCTTTCATTTGAACCATCTGATTGAAAAACTAAATCCATATCATTAGCCGAGTTAGCTTTACCAAATATTTCAAAATCTGTATTTGCAGAACCTGCCATACATCTAAACAACATACCTATTTCGCTTCCTGCTGTAGTATTGTTATTATCTAACAGTAAAGCTATATTTTCACCACTTGCACTATCTTTTGAAATATGTAAAGGAGTTAATGGAACAGTTTCCCCAATCCCGACATTTCCAGTGGTGTCTTGATAAAAACCAGCCCCAGAAGCTGCGGTGCGTAGTTCTAGAGGGCGGTACTGTGACCCAGCTGAATTAAGTCCATAAACACTAGCAATTCCTCCATTATCAGCTAAGGTTACACCAGTATCAGTACTTCCAAAATGACCTACCCCATTTACATGTAGAGTCCTATCTGGACTACTCGTCCCGATCCCGACATTACCATCGTTTTTCAGGGTCATCACATCACCTGCATGAGTCCAACTATAAAATCTTAATGAATCTGGATTAGTTCCGCTATGGAATGGCGACCTCATTTGCCATTTTAATGCACCATTGCTCATAAACCTCACATGAGCTTGTTTGGTGTTTTCCGCATCAATTACTATACCACCATGATTTGTGGTGCTTTCTATAAATAAAGTTGATAATGGGTCACTAGCTCCTGCATCTCCCCTTACATGCAGTACTGCACTTGGAGTTGCTGTCCCGATGCCGACATTTCCTGCAGTATGAATTGAACCAAACGAACCAGTTGAAGTTGCTGAGCCACTTATTGTATTGCCAAGAAAAGTATGAGTATCATCTCCACTATCACCAAATATCGTTGAACCACTAAGGGATTGATATTCTATATTAGTTACACTTGAACTAACAATATAGTTTTCAGCAATTAAATCACCCAATACTCTAAACTCACCATCTTGTATAGTTGCTATCTTACTTAATCCACGATATAAGCTATAATCCGCACTTGAACTTATAATACCATTCTGTATATTAATTTTTGCCATTCTTAAAATTTCCTAATCATACATTTTATTAAACATGATTCACTATCATCACTTTTTTCTAAGGCTTGAGCAATAACTTTTCCAAATAAATCCTTCTTTAATAAATATCCTCTTTTTACAGATTTACCATGACCTATCTTATTAGATGTTACGATGTAATCACCAACCTGTACTTTGCCCGTAACCAATACAGGTTCAGCGCCCAATACGATTGGTTCATCTTTTCCTTTTTTAATCACACCCATTACGAGTTCATCTTCGTTTTTATCACATGGAATTAATTTATCTTCATCCCAAACCACGATTGTTCCTGTTGGATTTTCTCCAATAGATTTTGTTTTCAATCCAGACTCAAATATACCACCAACAGTTGTTTGGACAGCAAATACATCTGCCCATCTTAAACTTGCAGTTCCCAAATTTGCATCATTATCACTTTCAGGTGCTATTGTTCCAGCTACAGATAAATTACCAGTCAAAGTTAATCCAGTGAATGTTGGAGAATCTCCAGTACCGATACCTAATGTAGTTCTCATAGCTGATGTTGATGAGTCATCTAATAGCGTTCTTGCTGTTGATGTCAATGATGTTTCTGCAAATGTATCAGCTGCTGTTGTATAAATCATTTTGTCAGCCGCTGTAGTTACTGTTCCAATATTTCCTATTGTCGTTGTTTGTGCTGCAGACCAACCAGAAATCGTATCGAGTTGAGCATCGTATGCTTGAACATCACTTCCTATTGCAACTCCAAGATTGGTTCTAGCGGTTGAAGCATCAGACGCTCCAGTTCCACCATTTGTTACAGCTAAATCAGTGCCACTCCAATCAGAATTATTTATTGATAACGTACCACCCAATGTTATAGTGCCAGATGTTGTTATCGTTCCACCGGTTAAGGTGATTCCGTTGATGGTGCCTGCCGTTGCTATTGATGTTACAGTTCCTACAGTTGAAGACCAACTTTGATCATTGTTAAATTGTCCTAATTTTATTTCACTAATTAATTTTCGTTTTTGTGTAGAATTATCTAAATAAACTATCTCATCTTGAGATCCGACTACATCTGCAGTACCATCTGCCAATTCACTTAGATCCACATTTACAGTTGCTGTTGAACCCTCTGACGGTGTATGTGTTATATCAATTAGGTTTCCAGCTGATAACCCAGACATATAATTACCAGTAGTATCTGTTCCAAGTGCTACTGAATTAGCTTGGATGGTTGCAGCACCACCAGCTGCTATATTTATATCACCACTTATATTTCCAAAAATTCTATCTTCTAAATTAGAAAATGTTATTTTACCACTTCCGTTATCAGTAACATCAACCATTGCTATATAGTCACCTTGTGCTATAGCAGTTTCTGTTGTTAATTCGTTTAAATCAATGGATAATGTATGAGTGATTCCCTCTCCACTTGTTGCTCCTGTAGAATCTATTCCAGTACCACCTGTAATTGTTCCTACATAGTTTCCGGTCGTATGAGTTGAAAGTGTAATTAAATTATTTAGAGATGTTGCTCCAGTTCCACCTCTTGCTACAGATAATGTTCCAGTTGTTCCAGCTATTATTGGAAGAGAAGTAGCATCTGTTAAGTTAAATGATGGTGTAGTATTTGATCCTCCGAGGGTAACAGTAACACCACCAAAATTTACATTATCATATTGAAGTTTTGCTATTGGAATTTCATCATTAGAAACTACCATATTTGAAAAATCAGTATAATATGTTCCCGTTTGACCGTCTAATAAATCAGCGTTTAAATTTGTAACTTTTGTTGTGGAGGCTATAGTCAGTGGTGCTGTTCCTGTGGCTACATCAGATTCTAGTGTTTTTGCTCTTAATTCATAAGCCCCTATATCAATATTTGACGTTGCGGTAATTCCAGCAGTTGTTAATGATGTAATAGTTGTGGCTGCTATTGTTCCACCCTCAACTTTATCTCCACTAATTTGATTGTTCGCTAATGTTAATGTTCCACCACTAATATCTAATGTTCCAGTAGTTGTGAATCCACCGGCAGTAATTGTTCCAGTTGTGGTGTCACTTGCATTATTTTTAAGGAATGCATCATCTACATTTAATGTATCACCACTTAAAGTAATATTCGTACCAGCTACTAAATTAGTGTCTGTTGAAATGTCAATAGAACCTTGCCAACTACCACTAATTAAAGTATTAGCAGTTGCTCCAAAAGTTGAATTCCAAACTCCATTTGTAAAAGTTCCTGCAATTGAATTTACAGTAGAAAATTCTAATGCATGTCTGTGATTACCCATAGAATACTCACCAACATTTCCTGCGAATCCAGTAGTACTTACGTTGGCTGTATCAGCCGTATATGCTTGTAAAGATGGGGCTGCCAGTGAACCATAAACATCTACATTATCTGAATTAGTTTCTCCTGACAACATAGTACTTGTTTGAGTAAATCCTTGTCCACCTCTAAAATCTATACCTTCTGGTGTCATTTTAATATAAGAAGAATCTGATGCATATAATAAAAATCCATCTGGAGACAATTCAACTCTTGGTTGAGATTGTTTAAGTCTAAAATTATCAAATGTTATTTCTGTGTATGGATATTTTGCAGCTTCTTCAGTATTTAATATAATTGTTTCTTCCACATCATCAACATTAGTTTCGCCGGGTAATGATGCCATAGGATCAACAACGTTACCTTGATATGTAGAAGTTGTTTTAATATATGAAGTATCTGGATTTATTGAACCAGAAAGTACTATTCTTAATTTTTCTGTATTTACTGGTAATTCACCCCCACTTGCTATTGAAGTATATCTTGTACCTAATGAATAGTGTGCAAATCCATCAGAGTTCATTCCCCTACTTCCTGATTTTGGTATAAATGTTGTCCAAGTCGAACCGTTCCAATAATCAACTTTGTATTTTTGTTTTTGAAGTCCTCTATTTACTCCTACTCCCGCAAATGAATGAGACATTTTTGCCACTCCTGCAAAAGAAACAACATTTCCTGCTCCCCAAATTTGGCCATTGGCCTGGCTTGCACTTACTATTTGAGAAATTTCATATGTATTTCCACTTAAATATGAAGCACTTGCATCTCCAAAACTTCTACTCAACGATGTAATCGGAGCAAACTGACCAGGATGAACAACATCAAATGTAAAATCACCAAGAACTGCGGCATTAAAACCACCAAATACTGCATCAGTAGTTCTCTTTGTAATAGAATGTGAAACAGGGCCAGTTGAACTAAATGACCAACTTGGGATTGCTAATGAAGATGCACTTGTACCGATATGATATCCATCAGATGTAAATGAACTATCTGGATCTAATTCAAAACTATCATTCCCTGCCTCATCAGGAGCAGATCCAATTTCAAACATTGATTTCTCTGCAATCAATACCATAGGATTACCATAACTATCTTCAATATATAATCCTGGTTCAGCTGAACTGGTTAATCTTGTTACTCCTTTAAATATAGCACCGTCATCAACTGTCCATCCACCAATATTTGCCTCAGATGAAGAAATAATTCCTTGAAAATCAGCATTACTGGCAGTTAAATTACCAGCAGCATCAACAAAAAAGTTAGATGCTGATATTTCACCACCACTTAATTTAAAAATCGGTACTCCACCAGTTCCACCCGTAGCATGAAGTAATATTTCTTGACTATCTCCAAATGACATTGAAGCCTGTGGTGAAGATAATGTAAATCCACTTGCACTTATATTAAGTTGATTAACATTAATATTTACATCGGCTCCAGTTAAAGAAAAACTATCATTTACAAACTTAATATTACCATCATCATCACCCAATCTAAATTCACCTGAACCAGATAGGAATATTCCTGTTCCACTTGTAAGAGTTGGATCATTTCCAATACTCATAGAAGCATATGTAGAAGAAACCTTTACTCTATCAGTTCTCAATTCAAATTTATCAGTTTGAATTTCTCCCGATGAAGAAATAAAAGAAGTTCCATCTCCAACTTTGAAATTTCCTGTATCATACCAAAAATTGTTTGTATTAATAAAAATTCCATCATTTGTTGAAGAAACGTTTTGGCCAAATTTCATTGTCCCACCAGTACCAACATGCACTGCTCCTGTAAATGAACCAGTCTGTGCCGTAATAGAACCCTGTAGAAATACATTTTCACTAAATAAACCAAATCCAGGACTTGTTTCGCCATATAACAATCCACTTGATAGTCCACTCAAATCACCAAGCCTTGCTTTTAATTCTACATCATAAATTCCACTTCCACTTCTTTCTACAATATCAATATATGGTGTAGTTTGGTCATTTGGGTTGGCATTTAATCTAATATAACCAGTTCCAACTTTTCCAGTAGAAACTATTACTTGACTTCCACTATATGTTAGTGCAGAACTTGGTGTGCCCCCTAAAGACCCAGAATCACCGGATACTCCAGAACCATAACCTCTTTCAACATAAATCTGTCCACTATAATCTGTAGCACTGCTTGCATTATTTCGGGAAGCAGATTCTACTAAAATATATTCGGTGGCAAATCCAGATGTGCTGACCCTTTTAGCAGAAAGTATTTCACCTTCTACAAACCCCGTTACATTCACAACCGACATTGTAGTATCACTTGCTACATAAGAATTCTTAGGATGGTGTATTGAAGAAGTTAAGGTTGTAGCATTAGCAATGTATAATTGCCCACCAACCGCACTTACACTTTCTTTCTCAAATACGGCAGTTGCAAGTGTTCCACGAATTTTTGCATTTTCTACTTCAAGAAATCCTCCCGAAACGGCTGATAAAATAAAACCACTTCCAGCAACATTACTTGCATATCCACTTGATTTAACACTACCATCCTTATCAATAATCATATTACCGCCGGTTAATGTTGTTGAATCAAGAGTCCAACCTGCTATCGTCCCAGATTCAGCCTTTAATACACCTGCGTTAGTAACACTAAACGGAGCATCCCCAAATGTTGAATCTCCCATTTGGATTCCTGTACCAGGTATCAATGCAATATAATCAGCATCAGTTCCAGCACTAAATTTATCTGAAGCTAATGTCCAACCAGCAATTTTTCCACCAGTAAATAATACTTGTGAACCACTTACATCACCACTCGGTGTTACTTGAAAATTAGAAGATGATATAAAATACGTACCACCACTATCTCCATCTAAATAAAATGAAGTTCCTTGTTGCAATTTAGTACCACTTATATCAAATCCTGCAATTTTACCACCAGTAAAATTAACTTGTGAACCTGTTATATGTCCACTTGATTTTAATATTAAATTATCATTTGTAGAATTTATTTGTGTTGATGATAATTCAAATCCGCCGACAGTGCCACCCGTAAACAATACTTGTGAACCAGTTATATTACCACCAGCAGAAACTTTAAATCTACTTGATGATATAAATGATACTGGATCTGATGTATTTGCTGAAGATGAGATTCTCCAATATGGTGAATATTCTAATGATGTATCTCCAATATCTGCTCCACCAATTTGTCCAGTAGAAGCTGTTATCTGTCCCTCAAAAACTGCTCCACTCGCAACCAATACTCCATCACTATCAACTGCAAAATTAGGTCCAAACTTAACAAAATAATTAGTAGTATTACCTTGATC